>JACXTT010001296.1_pt1 | contig 42063 bp, 37 predicted proteins | sample 9270951 | NCBI WGS metagenome assembly JACXTT01 (sample SAMN15532306, study PRJNA645909) | rock metagenome | isolation source: weathered quartz diorite | place: Puerto Rico | collected 2017-06-21
GGCGTGTTTAAAATGTCATACGGAAAAATCGGTCCTACGGAAATTCGTTTCATCTTCGTCGGCGTCAACCTTGTTTTTTACTTCGCCAAAAATCCGCTGTTGCAGCTGCCCTGGATGACTCTTTCGTTGTTTGACCTCATAGCGCTTGTTGTTGTCGCCGTGCTTTTCGCTTATTTTATTATCTTCACATTTCTTCAGGCTATGGAACTCTATAAACAAGATCGGCCAGAGCTGAGCCAAGGAACGGCCTCCGCTCGCATTTCTCGCGGATGATGAACAACCGGATCACAAAAAGTATTCTTTTCGCTCTGAATTCCGATCATGATGGCGTTGCTTATAGCGCCGTGTATGGGGGGGAAACGCTCCTCAATCGGGCTCTCATCGCTATGTCCAAAGCCGGCGTACAGTGGGTGAGCATTATTTGCCCTGAAGGCTGCAGGCAACGCATAGAAGCCATGATCACCACCGTGCGACCCCGTCTGGCGCTTGCTTATACAGTCGTGGAACTCCGTGTTGGAGAGGCGCTTTCCGAAAAAGTTGCGCGTCTGACTGAATCCTGGGATGAGCCCTTTTTCTTGTTTGCCTGTGACAAAATTATCCATCCCACTTTTTTCATGCAGGCGATGAAAGCCATTCCCTCACCGGGGCCAGTGCTCTTGGCCTACAAAGATGTGTGGGTGCAAAACGGACAAGTGGTGTTTGCCGACGCCTTTCCAGAACGATTCGAGGTCATCTTTGCCGACATCTCTGGGTTCACGAAAATTCCTGTACAAAAACACCTAGCTGAGCAACCAAGTTTTGTGCTGGACCCTCTGCCGCGCGTGGATGGCGCTCGCGAGGCGCAAATCGATCTCATCAGTACGGAGGTAGCGATTTGCCGCCCAGCTGACGTGCAAAAAATCACGTACGACAGTTTCGCGGAGATGGTGCAGCAAGGGACCGAGAACCACTCGCTGGCGGTAGGATTCGTCGAACAGGCTTGGTGGCTGAAGGTGACCGGAGCAGAAAATCCTCAACACCTCAGCGCATTTTTTTGGAAAATTGCCTTCAAGGAAATTAGTGGAGAATTTTCCAAGCTCGTCAACTCGAAACTTTCTAAACCGTTGACCTTTCTATTTGTCCGTCTCGGGTTCAGTCCGAACGCGATCAGTATCCTTGAACTGGTGCTTTTTTTTGCCTCCTCGGCTTTCCTCTTGATTGATCGTTATTGGGCGCTGCTGGTGTTTGCCATTGTCTGGCAGTTAGCCGCTGGGGTGTTGGACCGCTGCGACGGCGAGGTGGCGCGCATACGCAGTTACGAGTCGGAGGCAGGCGCGCGGTTCGATATGTTGATCGATGATCTCCGCTTTGGGATTCCCTTTGTTTGCCTGACCATCGCTTGTTATCGCGAATCTCATTACGATTCGTTATATCTGTTCGTCGCGGTAGCCTCGTTTCTGTGGTATACCGCGGCAGTTATTGCTCATAACCGCTTCCTGCGTCGAGTTGGGTATGTGAGCATTCAAACCATGGGCGTCGATTTTTTGAAGACGCAGGAGGGGACGGGTTGGCTGAAAGTCTTTCGCAAGATTCAACCGTTCACCAAAGGCGACATCCGGACTTTTTATATCGCGAGTCTAGCGCTGCTCGGGTATAAACCTTTCCTCTTCTGGCTGCTAGTCGTGTATGCGTGGCCATTAGGCGGGTCCTATTTTTTTACGATTAAGAAATTTCGTCTTCCCTCACAGGCTGTGCAGCTGCCTGCGTAACAGGATAAGGACAGAGGTATGGCTTTCCTAGAAATAGCCCGACGAGTAGAGCGCTTGTTTCCTCTCACGGGGTCGTCCCGACCTGCGGGGGTGCATGCTCGACCGGAGTGCATCGTGCTCGGAGTGAGCGAAGGGGCGCCCCCGAGTGCGAAACCGCCGGTGCGCCTCTTTGTCGGCACTGAGCCTGCACAGCACCGCGCCGAGCGAGTCTTCTTGTGGTCCATTGAAAAAGTCCGCGATCCTAGTCGCGTCTATGAAATCTACCTGATGAAGGAACTGGTCGGTTTCGATCGGCGCGGGTGGTTGACCGGATTTACGAATTATCGCTTCGCTATTCCTCATTTCGCCGGAGCCGTCGGCAAGGCTATCTACAACGATGTTGACCAGATTTACCTCGCCGATCCTGGTGAGTTTTTTGACGCCGATTTTGCCGGTCATGGTTTTCTTGCTCTTTCCGATCGGGACACCTCAGTGATGCTCATCGACTGCGAGCGTATGGCGTCCGTGTGGACGATCGAAGCGGCGCGCCATGAGCGCAGAAGCAGCATGGAAGCGAAAGCTCACGCCGTACCTCACGCCTGGGGGCCTCTCGATGCTTCTTGGCATGCGCGCGATGGCGAGTATAAACCGGGTCAGTCCAAACTTATCCATTACACCGCCATCCACATGCAACCGTGGCGGCCAACTCCACAACGCTATGCGTATCAGCGGAATCCTACCGGGTATGTGTGGTTTGATTTAGAACGTTCAGCCGACGCCGCCAAGTATCAGGTGTTTACCGCTGCTCGGCCCAGTGCTCAGTATGCGGCGCTCCTCAGGCAAGTAAGTACTTCCAGCGCGCAGGACCCTCAGCCTGTCGAAATGAACTCTCACCAAGTTTCTGCCGAACTCGCTGCTGCAACGCCAGGACTCCAAGACCTCGTCACTACGCTGGGAACGCGTACGCTTCTCGCGTGCAGTCTGGACCAGAATGACCATACCGAGGGAATCCAAGCGGCGAAAATTGGCCAAGAACTGATGGTGACGCGTGCTGCTCTGACGTTCGGGCCGTTAACACAAGCACCAGAACAGTTCGACGGCGTAGTGTGCTCTGAAACGCTGGAATACTTGCCGGATGAAGATGTGCCCTGGGTCCTTGATGAACTATTCCGGTGCGCGCGCCAGTTTGTGTATGCGACCGTTGTGACGTCCTCTCATGCGAGGATATTGGCTGACGCTGCTTGCTTGCCAAACCGGCCGCGTGCGGACTCCTGGTGGATTCAGCGCTTTGAGGAGGCCAGCGCGCGTCATCCTGAAGCCCATTGGAAACTGGTGATGTACGCGCCAACGGCCTGGGGGAAAAAAGGGGTGCAGAGATGCGAGGGAGGGCGTCGCCTGCAGGGGCCTCCGACGGTTTGGATGCTGACGGACGATCACCCCGGAAACACGACCCAATCGCTCGGGTTAGCGAAAGCGCTCGGCTGGTCCTACGAAACCAAAGAGCTTCACTTTACACCGTTGCTCCATCTGCACGAGGCGCTGCTTGGCGCGTTCGGCGCGACGCGGCTGGGACTGCATAAGGCTCGCTCGTCTGCGCTTATCCCGCCTTGGCCTGATTTAGTGATCGCCACCGGCTGGCGCACTGAACATGTGGCGCGTTGGATTCGCAAACAAAGTCGTGGCCACACTCGTCTCGTGCAACTTGGTCGCAAAGGGGGCCGCGTTGCCGACCTATTCGATCTGGTGGTCAGTTGCACCTACTTCCGTCTGCCGCCCCATCCCCGGCGGATTGAAATCACCGCACCTCTCACGCAAGTGACCGCTGAACAATTGCAGCAAGCCGCTGAGCGCTGGCGCGGGGTGTTTGCTGAGGCAACGCATCCGTGTATTGCACTCCTTGTCGGTGGGAATTCCCCGTTGCATTACTTCGATGCGGAAACTGCTCGTCGCTTGGGCTCCCAAGTGCAAGCGTTCGCCCAAGCCGTAGGGGGCGCCGTCTTTGTCACGACGAGCCGTCGGACCGGACCGGAGGCTGTGGAGGCGCTCAAACGAACGCTCGGAGAATCCAGTTACTTGCATCTTTGGCAGCCTGGCCAGCAAGCGAATCCTTATCTCGCTTTCCTCGCCTTAGCGGACCTGATTATCGTTACTGGTGAGAGCGAGTCTATGTTGGCGGAGGCTGCCGCGACTGGAAAACCAGTATATATTTACCCTCTTCCTAAACGGCAATTAGGACGATGGGTGCAACTCAAAGAGTGGATAGTGTGGCGTGCGCAACAGCGGCGCTTAGGGCCGCGTGGAACAGTGCAACCTCAACGAGGGGTGGAATATATCTGTGCCCGGCTGGTCGAACGCGGCATTGTTCTGCCGCAGCAGGATCTGCACATTCTGCACGAGACTCTTGTGCGCCGAGGGAGTGCGCGCTTCTTCGGGGAGCCTCTGGACACGGCGCAGCGCCCTGTGTTACGGGAGGTCGATGAAGTGGCGCGTCGCGTACGAATGTTAATGGGATGAATGATCTGTAAGAAATTCGTTGCGAAACTTGGAGACAACGCCTATCAACGTTTCCTTTCTTGCAGAAGACACGACATGGAGCAATCACCAAAAGTGTGGGTCTTGCTGGGGGCGAAGGCCGGGGGGAATGGACAGCTGACGAGCCTGGCAAACGCCTTGGGTTGGCCCTACGAAGCGAAGCAGCTCGTGTATAATCTGTTGAATCATTGTCCGAATCTTTTCCTCGGGGCCTCACTTTTGAGCCTGAATCGCCGCAAGTCTAGCCCGCTCATCGCTCCGTGGCCGGATCTGGTGATTGCCGCTTCCCGGCGAAGCGTACCGGTGGCGCGGTGGATCAAGAAACAATGTGGCGGGCGCACTCGGCTCGTACATCTTCTCCATGTCCAAGCGCCGTTTGATTTGTTCGATCTCATTATCACTACCCCGCAATTCTGTTTGCCGCCTCGGCGCAACATTTTGCATAATGTTGCTGCGTTGAATCGTATGGCTTCCGAGCGTTTGACTGCGGCAGCAACACAATGGCAAGGGGGACTTGGTAACCTCGCTCGACCTAATACGGCCTTACTTTTCGGCTGGAATAGCTCAACTTACCAGCTGGACCCAGGGACGGCGGCTGAACTGGGACGACGGGCTAGTGCGTACGTGCGTGCGAATGGAGGCTCACTGTTAGTCAGCACTAGTCCCCGCACCCCTGCTGCCGCTACTGAAGCGCTGTTCGCAACGATCGACTGCCCAGCCTACTGTTATCGGTGGCGTCCGAATGATCCTGAGAATCCCTACCTTGCCTATCTTGCTCTGGCGGATAATTTCATTGTCACCGTTGACAGTGCTTCCCAGGTCATTGAAGCCTGTCTGACAGAGAAGCCGGTATCAGTCTTCGAGTGGCCGTCTCGCACTCCCTTCTGGTTGACAATCAAGGAAACGCCCCGGCGCTGGCTGGAGCTGGCGAAGGGAGACGGTCGAGCCACGCAATGGCAGGAGTGGCTGGCCCAACTCTACGACGGTTTGGTCTACGCCGGGTTTGTTCGACCGACACGGAACTTTGAAGCCTATTGGCAAACATTGGAGCAACGAGGACTTGTCTCACGCCTTGGGCAAGGAACACTGTCGTGTCCAGCTCAACCGCTTGACGATATGGAGCGCGCCGTCACCTGTATTCGTCAACTCTTTGCCAACAGCTGTAGTCAGACATTGGACCGGCTGACCTAGGGAGCGCCTTCATAATGGATTCCTTCCTCATTAACGAACAACCATGGCAGGTCCATATTCAACGTCGTAAAGATATTATCCGGCGTTATCCTGAAGTGAAGTCCTTGTTTGGCGCTTATCCTTTGTCAGCTGTATTTATTGCTGGACTGATTGCCCTGCAATGGGCGTTGGCCTGGTTGTTGTGTGATCAGCCGTGGTATGTGATTTTGCTCGCGGCCTATCTTGGCGGCGCCTTCCTGAATCACGCCCTGTATGTGCTCATGCATGAGGCGACGCATAATTTAGTGTTCGGAACCCCAGTGCTCAACAAGTTTGTCGGTCTCATTTGCGATTTCGCCCTTGTGGCGCCCAGTGCGTTGAGTTTTAGAAAATATCATCTTTTGCATCACCAACACCTGAATGAAAAGAACATGGACCCAGATGTTGTGAGTCAATTAGAAGGCCGGCTCATTGGGCATGGCGCTCTTCGCAAAGCACTGTGGCTCTTGTTATTCTCGGTGTTCCAAGCCTCGCGGCCACTCAAGGTTCCTGGCCAATCATTTATCAATTGGTGGATCTTCGCCAACATCGTAGCGCAGATGGGAGTGAATTCCGTGCTCTGGTGGTATGTCGGGTGGGGAGGATTACTATATTTATTCTTCTCAACATTTTTTGCTGTGGGCTTACATCCCTTGGGAGGTCGTTGGATCCAAGAGCATTATTACCTCATGGGCGCTCCACAAGAGACGTATTCTTATTACGGCCCGCTCAATTGGGTGATGTTCAATGTGGGATTTCATAATGAACATCACGACTTTCCCATGGTCGCCTGGAGGAGACTACCGCAGGTGTCTCGCATGGCTCCGGAACCGTATCAAACCTTATTTGCTTATCAGTCATATGTGAGACTCCTTCGTCAATTTATTCTTGACAAGAAGATCAGCGTATTTAGTCGTTGGATTCGACAGGATTTATAGCTACACCACTGAACGAATACATTTTGAAAACGGAGAAAAACATGGGATCGGAAAAAACGCCAGCAACGACCAGTCCTTTGGTGAAGCCGTGTGTCGTCGTTGTGATTGGGGTAGGTCGTAGCGGCACGAGCGTCGTGACGCGGGCCGTGCAGGCGCTTGGGGTTGAACTCGGCAACAATCTCAGGCCCGCAGGAGGGAAAAATCCTACTGGCTTTTTTGAAGACGAGATGCTCCTGGCGCTTACTCGACGCGTACGGAACACCGTCGGTCTGAAAGCCGAGAGCGTCTCGCTTATTGAGGCACACCGGTGGCAAATACCTGCGGTGTTGGCGCTACAACGAGAGGCGATAGCCGATATCCGCCGTCGCTTTGGCCACTATCCCCTCTGGGGTTTCAAACATGCACGCACTCTTCGTCTGCTGCCCTTCTGGCTCTCAGTGTTCCAGACTCTCGACTTGGATGTGCGCTACGTTATGGCTTTGCGTAACCCGCTGAGTGTGGCGCGATCACGGGGCAAGCTGGATCCCCTGCGCGGAGCGCCGGAAAAAAGCAGTCTGGAATGGCTGGTCAACGTCGTGCCTTATTTCCGTGAGGTCAGAGAACGATCTGTTGTCGTAGTAGACTATGATATCTTAATGGCTCGCCCTGTTGCAGAGCTTGAACGCATGGCTGCTGCGCTGAAGTTGCCGCGGACTGCCGACTCACAGGCAGCTATCCATGCCTACGCCAACGACTTCTTGACCTCAACTTTACAGCACAGTCGTTTTACGAACGAAGACTTAGATAATCCCTCTGTTCACCGTTTGACCCGAGATGCATATCTCTGGTTGTATCGGCTTGCGACTGGAGAAATTACGATTGACAATCCGGAATTTTGGCAAGACTGGACACGAATCGAACGTGCGCTGCAAGATCTCGCTCCTGTTCTTCGCCATGTAGACCGACTAGAAGCCGACCTCCGTCGTGCTCGACGCAGCTTTCTTGGCCCTCTCCAAGGCATTCCCCAATCCTGGTTAAACGTACAACAAAATTGGTCGCTTACTCGTGTGATGATGAAGCTGCGTACTGCGATGACACGCGAAGCCTCATGACGACCTCTGCTCCTTAAGTATTTGTCAAAGTATAACGTTCTGATTTGGCTCTTAGGCGTCGCTGCCGGCTTGTCCAGTCGTGCTGTATAGCCCGTTCTCTTTGTTGTGCCGGTGGGTAGTGAAGTAGGCGCGCGCCTCGGCGAGATCTTCTGGCGTGTCGATTTCCTGCCACCAGAGCCCTCTGATGAGGACCGTTTCCACTTGTAGGGAATCGGTAAGGTGATTGATAATATCGTGGTACCACTGGCGTAATGCCGCAGGGTCACGAATAGCCTTATTAAGCGCGGCTTGGAAAGCCGAAACGCCTTTTTGGCGAAACACCATGAGTCCAAGCGATTCCCCGTCGATTGTGGAAGAAGGAAGCGTCTTGCCCACCGCCTTGAGCCGCCGACCTCCATTGAGCGCGACTTTCATGTCATCGTCGTCATACTGTCCCTTCTGATCAATCGCCATAGTGAGCGGGGCCCTCGGCGCCGCGAGCACTTGACGGAGGATTTCTGTCTCAAAAAGCGTATCGCCATTTAAGAGGACGAACTCTTCGGTCATCTCGGGAATCGCCAACCAACAGGTCACCATGGTGTTGGTGGTGGCAAAAAAGGGATTATAACGGGTCTGCACTTGGATGTCCGTGTGTGGTCGCGTGGCGAGGAAGTGCTCGACTTTCTCGACGCCATAGCCGACCATCACTGTAACCTGCCGAATGCCACAATGCGCAAGGGCGCGCAACTGCAATTCTAGCACGGGCAGGTCGACGTGCACCGGAAGCAGACACTTGGGTAGTTCTTCCGTGGTGGGTCGCAGGCGGCGTCCCATGCCTGCACTCAAGAGGATTGCTTTCATACTCGACTTAATGATCAAGCGGCTGAGCACGGCCCCATGTTTTGCCCCGTGCTTTCTGCTGTTGTCTTCAGGGAAGGGAGTACTATGGTCCAGCCACCGTGCTCGGTATAAGAGAAAACGGAGAGAGAATCAAGTCCGCGACAAAGCCAGAGAACGCATGCCGTCCGTTTCGAAAAATTTTGCACGAGTCCCGCTCTTTTGGGATTCTTTCCTGTGCGTACTGCGTACACGTTTTTTTCCGAGTCGCCGGTTGGGGGCGACGTTGAGCAGCTACGTCATACAAGAAATCACGGTTCCTACCTTCATTGCTATTGCCGGGTTGACCGTTTTGATTCTCGCCAAAGATATTTTGGGCTTTACCGATTTTGTCATCAATCGCGGCTTCGGCGCGCCGGTTGTGCTCATGATCGCTTTTTATGAAATTGTGCCGCTTGCATCCCGCACACTTCCTTTCGCTGTGCTCATTGGAGCCCTTGTTGGTCTTGGCCGTCTAAAAGCTGACCATGAGATTGTCGCTCTGCAAGCGGCGGGCGTATCGGGACGACGACTGGTAGGCCCCGTGCTGGCGTTTGCCACAGGCATGATGACTGTTGGTCTAATCCTTAGTCTCTTTGCTGCTCCGTGGGCAATTCGTTCGCTGACATCGACTCTGAAACAAATGGCGACGGAGAACCCGGGACTTTCACTGCGTTCGGGCACGGTGCGTGAATTCAACGGTGTAAAACTTATTGCCCGTGAAGTCTCCGCAAGTGGGAAGCAGTTGCGCGGCGTGCTCTTATGGCTGCCTGAAAATGGACAGACCTTGTTCGCCGAGCGCGGAGAAATCGCGCCTCAGAATGAAGGCGTGATGCAACTGATTCTTTATGACGGCGTTATGTTGCGCACCCCGCGTACTCAAGGTCAAGAGACGCGTTTTGAACGATTCTTTCAACCGTTACACGATGATCTCGGGAAAGTACGACGACATGAAGATTTCCTTTCCAGCGTGTCGCTGGAAGAGCTTGCTGCGCTTTCGTGGGGAGAAGCCGAGTCTACAGAGTTAACTCAACGCGCGCAGATTGAATTGCATCATCGCCTTTCTTATCCAGTCGCCAGTCTCTGTTTCGCGTTGCTTGCCGTACCGCTTGTTTTAAACAGTCGCCAATTTTCCCGTGCGGCTGGAGGAGTGACCGGACTCCTTGTGACCATCATTTACTATGGCTTGCTGCAACTAGGAGATGGTCTCATCCAAGCGGACGTTGTGAGTGTTGGCAGGGGAGTGTGGCTGCCGAATAGCGTTGTAGGTCTCTTGGCTCTTATACTCTTGTGGCGCAACAATCTTTCTCGGCGTGGAGGGGCGACCGGCGCCCGACAGCAAGCGTGGGTTCATCAAACTCAGCGACGACGACTTCGTTTCCTGCGCGGACAAAGGCAGGTATTGCGGCGCTACATAACGCGTAATTATTTGCAAATGTTATCGCTATCGTTTTCGCTACTGTTGACCGGATATCTGCTGGTTGACATACTTGAACGGCTCGAATGGTTCGCGCGTTACCACGCCGATATGCTCAAGGCGTTCCAATTCTATTGTCTGCGACTTCCCCTGCTGATCTCGCGTATCGTACCAATGTCCTTGTTGCTAGCGACAACAGTGACGGTAAGTACATTGTCTGCTCGACGAGAGTTGATCGGGATGCGCGCGTGTGGAGTCTCCGTTGTACGCGCACTCATGCCTATTTTGCTGATTGCTGGACTGGTGGCTCCGGCTTACTTTCTATTGAACGAAGTGGTGGCCCCAAAGACCAATACGTTGGCGGAGCAATTTAAAAATAGAGAAATTAAAAACCGCATGGAAAACACTGCGCCGTTGTCGCACATGATTTGGTATCGTGCTGGGTCTCATGTCTATCAATCCGAGCAACTCGATGCGCGACTCGGCCAAGCAAAAGAAATCTCAATCTACACCCTTGGGGCAGATGGGTTGCCTGTGGAGCGTATTGACGCCCATGAGGCGAAGCATATTGGGAAAGGCGTGTGGGAACTGGTTGAGCCTGTGCGTGTCGAGATTTCGGATCAAGGGTTGTCTGAGACGCCTGTTGCTACCCACATTCAGTTGGGAGAGCCGCCAACCGAACCAATCGATACGATGCAGCTCGGCATCCAAGATCTCTATCGACAAATTCGAGTGACTGAAGCAAGCGGTTACAAGGCGGCGATTTACAGAGTCGATTTCCAGGTAAAACTTGCCGCCCCATTTGCCTGTCTGCTTTTGCCTGCCGTGGCCCTGTTTTTCTCCGTGAGCGGGCCGCCATACCCGGGAACGGCAATGACGCTACTGATAGGAACGGTGCTGGGGGTTGGACATATTCTCCTGACAGGCGTAGCGGCTTCACTCGGGTACGGCGAATTTCTCCCGCCGATCCTAGCGGGTTGGGCTCCTTCAGTAGTATATGCTGCTCTCGCCGGGTTCTTGGCCTGGCGAAGTAACGGATAAGCGCTGCGACTCGCCGACAGCTCTGACCTTGACAACCTCCCACTACAGCGCGGATACTTGCCTGCCAATGGGTAAAACACACTTGGCTCAAGGGGGGACCTCGATTGCTCCAACAGCAGTCGGGGAAGGACGGCGGTTTTTTTACGGTTGGGTAATCGTCGCTTGTACATTCACTGTGCTGTGCATTGCCTACGGCATTCAATTTACCTTTGGGGTGTTCATGCCGGTCATTTCTGCTGAAACCGGCTGGGACCGCGCGAGTCTGTCGCTGCCGTATTCGCTGTATGTCTTTCTGTATAGCGCTCTTGGCGTTGTCACGGGTCGTCTGACCGATCGCTGGGGGCCGCGTGTCGTCATTACCGTCGGCGGTTGCCTGCTGGGTAGCGGCATTGTGCTTATGAGTCAGGTGCATGCCTTATGGCAATTGTATCTCTTCCTCGGCGTCATTGCTGCTTCGGGCATGAGCGCTGCGTACGTGCCCTGTAACGCCACGGTTGTTCGTTGGTTTACGGTTAAACGCGGGCTTGCCATCAGCATGACGTCGAGTGGAGCGAGTTTCGGCATGTTTATCTTCCCTCCGCTTACCACTGCGCTGATTGCGGCGTATGGGTGGCGCACGACCTATTTCATTCTGGGCGTGATTGCCGCCTTTGTCGCCAGTGTGGGTGCGTCATTTGTGGTGCGCGACCCGGAGAAAATAGGCTTATTCCCGGATGGTCTGCCCCCACAAGAAACATCGCTCAGTCAGACAAGTATGATGCGGACACAAGCCGATGAGTGGACTCTAGCCGCAGCCAAGCGGACCACCGCGTTTTGGATGTTGAACATAATTTTTACTCTGACGTGGTTGGTCGTCTTTATGCCGATGGTGCACATCGTGCCATTCGCAGTTGATCTGGGTATCCCCCAATTTCGCGCGGCAATGACAATCAGTGTGATCGGGTTTGCTGGCTTTGCCGGTCGGCTCGCGATTGGCTCCATCTCCGATTATCTGGGAAGAGTAGCAACCCTCGGCCTGTGCTTTTTCTTGCAAGCTCTGGGCTTCTTCGGGTTCACGCTGAGCACGGGACTCTCTACGTTGTATCCGGCGGCGGCCGTGTTCGGCTTCTCGTATGGCGGAGGCACTGCGCTATTTCCGGCAATTATTGGCGACTTCTTCGGCAGAGTGGCGGTTGGTTCGATTGTCGGATTCATTTTTGCGCTTGCTGGATCCCCTGCGGCGTTCGGTCCGCTTATCGCCGGTTATGTCTATAACGTCACCGGCAGCTACAGCGCGGCCTTCAATCTCAGCGCAGCTCTTAATGTCGCTGCGCTAGTGCTCTTATTCTTCTTGAAAAAACCGCAAGCCCCGACAGCCTAAATTCCGCTTGTCGCTGGCTTGACTACACAACAAAATCCTTTTTATCATTTTTATATCTTCAGGCGTCATTGCAAAGCCACGCTTGAAGAAATTTTTCACCTTTCTGCAACAAAGTAGAAAAGGAGAAGGTCAGCAACATGCGAAAACGAAGCAAATATCAACAAGCGACACTCGTGGGCCTGGTAAGTATACTATTAGGAACGACGGTCGGCTGTTCCCAACCCTTATCAACACGCGAGAAAGGCGCTCTGGGAGGTGCGGCAGTTGGCGCTGGAGCTGGTGCGCTGCTTGGCGGCGGCAAAGGTGCGGCTATTGGCGGCGCAGCGGGTGCTCTGGGCGGAGCGATTATCGGTGATCAAATGCAGCGGCGAGAGAATGATCAGTATTATGAGGACCAACGCGCCCGTGAACAAGCAGAACGTGACCAACGCCAACAGGAACTCGATCGGGAGCGTCGCCAGAGAGATAATGATTATTGATCCGCCACTCCATACAAAATAAGACAGCCGGTCAAAGGAAAATAAGACAAGTCCACAGCAGCAATACGTAGCAGATCCTTGAAAAAACAGTCTTTTTCGAGACCTGAACACTTTTTCTGTTTGGCCTAACTCTTGCTCACTATAGGGACAAGCGCACGCACAGCGCAAAATTTTTGAGGAGGTGGACAGATGTTTCCTTCACTGTCACTCTCAGGCGTTCCTCAGAGTGGGCTCGACATGACAACGGATCTGACTTCTCTCTTCGTGGGGCTCGTGGTCATACTGGGGCTCTCATTGCTTGGCATCGCATTCGCCATCGGAGTTCATGACACCCGAGAGGCGCGGTCCAAGAACCCAAACTATGAAGAGAGCGGAGCTTTGCCAAAGGCGGCATAGTAACGCAAAAAGAATAAATTATTGACGACGTCTCTCCCCAACGTCGTCCTCCTGCCCCCGGGATTTCTCCTCCTTTTTCCTGGGGGCATCCTTCTCCCTTCCCGTCTTTCTGTCTTTATCTCTATTTCCCGCCTCTCTCATTTTTCTAATTCTGTTGCACTGTTCCCTTTGCTGGTGTATCAAGCCGATAGTCCTGCTCTTCATCTTGTTTATACGTTCGGCAGATCAGAAGGAGGGTCTCCTATGCAACGAGTCCACATTAATGGCGTCGAATTAGCGTATGAACTCCGCGGCGCTGGCAAACCCCTTGTCATGATTCATGGCGCACAGGGCGACCAGAGTATGTTCAACAACGTGATTCCTGCGTTTGTGAATGATTTCCACGTGTTGACTTTTGATCAACGCGGCTCTGGCCTGAGTGAAAAACCCGATCAGGCGTGTAGTATGGCCATGCTTGCGGATGATACTGCTGCACTTATGGAGTACGTTGGCTTCCCTTCGGCTCACATTCTTGGAGTCTCCATGGGCGGCATGATCGCCCAAGAGTTCGTGCTCCGTCATCCCCAGAAAACGCGCTCACTGGTGCTTGGGTGCACCACGCCGGGTGGACCAAACGCCGTCCGTCTCAGCGATGGCGCCCTTGCCAGAGCATACTCGACCAAGGAGATGTCAGCAGAAGAGCGAGGACGAGCGTTAGCAGAAGCCTGTTTCACTAAGGGTTACATCGATCAACATCCGGAAGTGATTCCTGCGATGATTGAGTCGCGGCGGCAGCGACCCATTGATCCGGTTGCGCTGGGGCATCGCATGAAAGCGGTGTATGCTCACGACACCTACGATCGCTTACCCGAGATCGCCTGCCCCACGTTGGTCATCACTGGAAAAGACGATGTGCTGATCTCGTGGGAGAATTCGCGCATCTTAGCCGAACGTATTCCTGGGGCGAAATTCGTTTTGCTGGAACCCGCCGGCCATTTGTTTTGGGGAGAACAACCGAGGCAATCATACGAGGCAATTTTGTCATTTCTCAACGAACAACAATGAAGACAGATTAAAAAGCCAATGCTTCAGGTAGGGAGAGCCCAGCTTGAGGCGCTAATCGTTGTCCGAATTACACCAGGAACCCGGCACGATGGTTGAGCGGAGCGTGCCCTTGGCCGATGAGCACCCCAGCAGCCATGGTGCGCGAGACAAACGTTTTTGCGGCGGCGACCGCGTTTTCTACCGTCCAGCCTTTTGCTAATCCCGCTGTAATGGCGGCGGAAAATGTACACCCCGCTCCATGCGTGCAGACGGTGTTCAGCCGCGGCGCTTTGTAAGCGTGAAACGTGTGTCCATCAAACAGCACGTCGCAAGCTTCAGTTTCAAGATGCCCGCCTTTCACCAACACATACGAGGGACCAAGCTTCTTGATTCGACGTGCGGACTCTTCCATATCCTTGCGAGTCTGGACCTCCATATTCGCCAGCAGTCCTGCTTCATGCAGGTTGGGAGTCACAACTAGTGCTAAGGGCAGCAGCGCCTCGACTAAGGCCCGCCGTGCTTCTTCGCGCAAGAGCGGGTGTCCGCCTTTTGCCACCATGACAGGATCGACTACAAGTCGACGAACGTCATATTCTTGGATTTTCTGACTGACGATTTGCACGAGCGGAATAGACGATAGCATGCCGGTCTTCGCCGCCTGCGCGCCAATATCAGAGAGTACGCTGTCAAACTGTTGCGCGACAAATTCAGTTGGCAGCTCCACGACTCCCTGCACGCCCAAGGTGTTCTGTGCTGTAACCGCTGTGATCACGCTGGTCCCATAGACATCCAGCGCCATGAAGGTTTTGAGGTCCGCTTGAATTCCGGCCCCGCCGCCGCTGTCAGAACCGGCAATGGTTAATGCTTTTGCTAGAGCCATGTCACACCTCTTGCCTCTGTCTGACAGGGATGCCGAAGAGAGTCAACGGAGGGACAGCAGGCGAGAGGTTGCTGAGAGTCAATGCGGCGGAGGATCAATTACCCTTTCAGTTCTTGTTAGGACGTCAGTCCGGAAACGTGCGCATCTGACCGACGTTGAGTCCTTGACCTGCGGAGAATCGACCAGCCTTCAGTTCTTCGAGCAGCTCTTGCACGGTCGAGACCGAACGTTCGAGAATTGTCACTGCACACCCGAGCGATTGTGCCGAATGGCTATCGCTGCCGCCTAGTCCTTTGACGCCCATTTGTTGCGCTACGGCATGAGCATACAGATTTTCTTGCTCCGAGCAGGCGCCGTTTACGACTTCGATGGCGTCAACATATTGAAGAACCTCCAGCGCTTTTGTCCCTGAGACCGGATCGTTCACGTCGATAGGCGGAGTTTTGTGAATAAATTGAAAGCGCGGGTCGAGTTTATAACGAAACGGATGATTCGCGATCAAAAAACCGCCGACGTCATTGATAACGCGACGGAGTTCTTTCACCTTGTAAATGCCGCCGACATATTGGTCGAGACCGAAGGCGCCAACGTGCCCCCACTCGGTTGTGACTTCGATGCCAAGAAACAGGGTGACGCCGCGCTCCTGCGCGTATGCGGTAATCTTCGGATCTTTCCATGCATTATCATGCTCGGTGATACAGACGCCGTGGAGGCCGATCTTTTGTGATTGATCAATCAGTGCAAACGGATCGAGATTGCTGTCCGCGCTCCCGCGTGTCGTATGCGTATGGAAGTCAATGTACATTGCGCCTGTATCTCCTATCTCTACATTGCAAGGGGAAGGGTTCTCTATACCGTCTTCTCCGGGAGGGAGCAAGAGAGTGAACAAGCTGTCCCCTTCGACAAGCACGAGACAACCAGCTAGAGAAAACTCAGTCCTGCGTTTTGCGCACGTTTGGAGAAGGAGCAGCGATTCATGAATGAGCTTTACGGTCTCGGCATTACCGCATTATCGATTGTTATTGCCGCACTAACTTCAGGGTTTCGCCTCAAACCGTATCTTGATGCTGGTGTGGAGCGGACACCGCTGACTTTTGCGACCTATCCCACATTGATTGCTGCCGCGATCTCCATTGTTGTGGTGTTTCTCATTCGCTGGTGGACGGGCAAGAAAAACATTAGTATCGGTCCTGTGACTTTTACCGGGAATCTCCCTTTTATCGCGTTAGGCTGTTTTGTGTACGTGTTTGTCGCCGTGTTCTTTTTTCCGTACGAAGCTCCGCCGAAGCCTCTCCCGAAAGGAGCAGTCCACACGTGGGCTGCTCCTGGAGCCGGGACGTTTGTGTAGCTGCATTGGGCTCGGCTTATGCGTTTCGAGTGAGGAGACGCTCTTCCTTCATTTCCCTACTTGTGTCCGGAAAAGCTTCACGTGTATTTTGCCCGACAATGAGTGAAAATCCCCTGGCTGAGGAAACGTATGCAACAGGACCGAAGAGCGCGATTAACGGCGCTTGCCGGCGAACTCGCCGATGACTTTGCCACTAGAGCTGCGGAGCACGATCAACTCGGCTCCTTTCCCTTCGAAAACATTGCGCGCCTGAAAGAAACCGGCTACACCGCTCTCGTGTTGCCCGAAGAGTATGGCGGCTTGGGGGCAGACTTGGTGGACTTTTACCTGTGTCAGGAGCGGTTGGCGCAAGGATGCGGCGCCACTGCGCTTGCTATCAATATGCACCTCTTTGGCCTGGGCTCGATGGTCGAACGAGGGGATATCCTTCGCCCGCAGGCGCAGTCTTTTCTCCAGGCGATCGGCCGCGAGCGGAAAATTATGGGCGGTGGGTTAACGGAGCCGGAGACCGGCGGCAACTGGGGCCTCTTCGTTTCTCGCGCCGTCAAAGATGGCGACTCCTATGTGCTTAACGGACGCAAAGCGTTTACCAGTTTAGCGCCGGTGATCGATTTCTTTATGGTGCTCGTGACGGTGCAAGACCCCGACGCCGGACTTCTGAGCGGAACCTTTCTTATTCCTCGCGACACGCCGGGATTGGAGATTGTCGAGACTTGGGACGCCATGGGTATGCGTGGGACGGCGAGCCAGGATTTGTTGATCACCGACTGTCGCGTGCCTTCGACAAACGTCCTGCGGTTGCGACGCATCGGTGAGATTCTTCCTGAAGATGTGAGCCTCTTTGCCTGGTTTTCTTTGAGTGTCGCCGCCATCTACACCGGTATTGCAGTCGCTGCGTTCAACTTCGCCAAAGAGTTTTCCGGACGTCATCAACCGCTGCCGCTGCCGCGTCCGATTAAATATCTTCCCGGCGTACAATTTGCCGTGGCTGAGGCCGAGACCCTGCTTGCTGCTACGCGCGCGTACACGCTGGAGACGGCAAAGGCGTGGGTCAATGGTGAAGAGTTTTTCGGCGAAGAGGGATTGCGGCGCGTTTGTACGCCAAAGTATTTCGCGACGAATAACGCCTTACGTATCGTTGATCTGGCGATGGAAATTGTTGGCGCTGTGGGATTCCTCAAGAAGCATCCGCTTGAACGCTATCATCGAGATGTCCGCGCCGGGGTGAATCACCCATTCTCGAACGCGCGCATGCGAGAACTCATTGGCAAGAACGCGCTCGGCATTCCATTGTTAGAGATGCCGCGCTGGTAATAGAAGGGAGTGAGGCGCTTCACTATGAGTGAACAGTTCACCCTTGAGCCATTTTCTGCGCTCTTAGGCTTTCAAATTGACGAAGTAAAAAAAGATTTTTGTCGCATGCGGTTGCCTTTCCGGCCCGAGCTGCGTACGAACGCCGACATTGTCCATGGCGGCGCGATTGCTTCGCTCATTGATACCGCCGGCGTGGTCGCAGTGTGGTCCAATGTCGACCCTGACGTTACGCGCGGCGCTACGGCGAGTATGACGGTGAATTATCTTTCCGGGGCCGAGCGCGTAGACCTTCTTGCCGAAGCGCGCGTCATTCGGCGTGGTCGCAGCGTGGTTTTTGTCGATATTGACGTGACCTCTCCTTCCGGGGAGCGCATTGCCAAAGGACTGTTGACCTATAAATTAGGACGAGACCGAAAGTGAAACTTGATGAAGTATAGATAGGAAGACGCTACTTCCCACTCGAAAGATGAAACACAGCCCGTCCAGTGTGGACCAGCACCGTTACGGCCGCCCATCCCAGAGCAGCTTGTAACGCGAGGAAGGGCGCATTCAGGATGAACCCTGCGAGGAGAATCAGCAGATAAATACTGCGCCGCCCGCCGATGAGGCGAAAGTGCTGATCGAACGGCGTCATCTCGTCAAGGGTTTTTCCCGTGCGGCGAGTAAAGAGGGCGCTTAGCATGCTGTCGCTCAGATTGCACGCTGTCAACGTCAAGCCAATGATCCAGGCCGTCGGATGACCCAAACGTGTTAACCGAGTAGCAAGCGTCAGATACCACGCATTTTCACAGAGAAACTTGGCGATATACTCAAGCTTGCCGACAGACGCCGTCATGAGTTTGACTCGTGCAAGCTTCCCGTTGGCCCCATCCAAAACAATTGCCGCCCAAGCGAAGAATACGGCCAAGAGAAACTCACCTTGATAAAACAGCGAAGCGCTCGCTACGGCAAATGCGATGGACAAGAGCATCACATGATGCGGCGTCACCGCAGTGTCACACAGGGTGCGCACGAGCCAGTTCTCGATCGGCGGCGCGACGTATTTCTCCACCATGTCCGCCGGTCGTTGTGACACCCGGTCGATTAACAGTCGCCAGCCGCGATGCAGGTCCTTTTCTGTATTCATCTTCTCGCAATAGGGCGCGGCTTCTCCGCGAAGTTCGGGACTGTAAGCAGGAACAGCCAAGAGAGAGACACGCTGGGCCTTACGCAACACTTCATTGCCAAGCGAGAGGTGTCGCGGCGAGAGCACGCCGATCCGCCAGGGAGGGGGATAGGCTCCATTGCCGAGCACCATGAAACAAGGCGGGGCTTGTTTTGCCATGGTGTCCAGCACGCGCCGATCAACTAAAAGGTTTGCGTCAAACAGAAAAAATGTTTTGTCCACTTCCTCATGCAACGCCGGCAAAATAGTCAACGGGTCTGCAGTGGCGATTTCAAGCGGGCTGCGAACGACTTCCATCGCCAGTTCTCGCGGCCCCGTGAAGAGCGGCATACCGTCGCCAGGGGGGTGCAAGACTAGGGTTTTTTCGACGCCGACACTATCAAGCAAGCGCAGGTTGCGCTCAAGCAGAGTCATGCCGCCAAGCCAGCGCCACTCTTGCCCGGGAATTTTAAAAAGCACTGCTTGCATCAGAGACTACAGTCACCAGCATCCAGAAATCTGAGAGGGATTTCTGGCATGTTATCGATTCACCCTCTCGTGGCAGGGACAGTATCGGCCACTGACAGAAAAGGCAAGGGAGCTGAGCGGAGAGTGAGAAGGCAAAAGGGTATCAGCCGTGACCGGTCTCCCGACCGCGCCACAGCCTGCACTGGAGACCCATGGTCAACCGTTTCAGCAAGGTCAGGAGACCGGCGCTCAACAGGGTGCGCCATGGGTAAGGACGAGGGCGCCTCGCCCCTACGACTGAGAGGCAATGACCAGAAAACCGATATGCGCGCTTTCCTTTACTTTGTTTGCTATTGCTTATATTCTTATCACCATACAATAGTAGTTTAGAGCGACGTTTCCTCATTCATATACGAAATATGGGCAGAAAGAGAATCACGATATGATGAAAACTGTCCGTCTAGCGGCTTCGTTTGTCTCTATGCGTGAGGAGATTTTTCGCCCAGCCTGTGTAGGGCTCATGCTTGTTTTTGTTATGGTAGGCGAAACTTCCTCTGCCCGTGCGGCTGTATGGAAAAGGCTCTCTTCTTACCAAGACCTGGACTCATCTTGCTGTTACGTACGACGGCGTGACATTACGCTTCTGTGTAAACGGAGTGCTGGTTGCCAGTCGCGCCATATCGGGCGCCATTGCGACCTCTAATGCCCCGTTACGGATTGGTGGGAACACCATCTTTGGAGAATTTTTTCAGGGTCGTATCGACGACATCCGCATTTACAACAAAGCTCTCTCGCCTGACGAAATCGCGAGGGATATGGACGCGCCCGTGGCCCCGCCAACGACTTCAGCTGGACCGATTGCTGCGTACAGTTTCGATGAAGGAGGAGGGACGACACTTACGGACTTTTCAAGAGCAGGGAACTCTGGCGTCATCTCTGGAGCCACTTGGGTTCCAGGGGGCGGTAAATTCAGCGGGGCGCTCTTCTTCGACGGAGAGAATGACTGGGTGACGGTCAACGATGCGGATACGCTAGATTTATCGAGCACCCTGACTCTTGAGGCGTGGATTTATCCAACGAACGTTACAGATTGGCGTTCTATCCTGGTTAAAGAACAGGAGGGGCAACCCTCCGCATACGGTCTCTTTGCTGCAAATGGTCTGGCTCCCAGTCCGGCGGGCAAAGTCTATCTGACAAACGGCGTCAACGAACGTCTGTACGGCGCCGCGCCGCTTGCACGGAATACCTGGAGTCATATTGCATTTACCTATGATGGAGAGACGATGCGCTTTTATCTCAACGGCGCACAAGTAAGCTCTCGTGTATTAAGGGGGACCGTGCTCACCTCAAAGAATCCCTTGCGGATTGGGGGAAATGGTGTGTACGGAGAGTTCTTCCAAGGGAAGATTGACGAGGTGCGCATTTATAATCGCACGTTGAGCATCGGAGAGATTCAGAAAGATATGCGGACTCCCGTCTCTCCTTGAGACTGCGTTACGACCCCTCCACGAAGTTGCCACTAATTGATAGGGGCGCCTTACTGTTCGTTGGGTGCATAATAACATCCTGGATTCCGGGTCGCGGTCTGCGACCCCCGTATCACGTACGGGGCAGGCTCGCCCGGAATGGCAAGTGAGGTAGGGCCGTCATTCCGGCTTTCGCCGGAATCCACAGAGTGCAGAGCCTACTTTTATCAAGAAATTGTTATGCACCCCCTGTTCGTTGACAAATTGCATGGGATAGCGCATATATGCTACGGTAGTTTGCCCATGCGAAGACGCCTGCATATCAACGGCCTCCTCTTCTTGCTGTTCACCCTTGGGGTCTGGAGCGTTAGCGTCTTCCCCCTACGCAGAGAGGGGACTCTTCTCCCGGGGCGCGTCTCGTCTTCCCCTGGAGCCTCTCAGATCCTGTCAGATCTTGACGGAGATGGCTTAACTGACCCGGCGCTGTTTGATCCGAAGACCTTTCATCAGCAAATCGAGCTCTATCTCAGCCGCACGGACGAGCAGGTGGCCCTGCCGTTCGATGCTACGACCAGTAGCCCTGGGTTACTCTCAGCCCAGGACTTTGATGGTGACGGCGACACGGATCTGCTCTGGCGAGGCTCGCTCCCCCCATACGAGGTCAGGGTCTGGCTCAACGATGGGACGGGACGGTTTGAGTGCCTCTGTCCCCAGGTCGCCCACGACCAGAGAGTTGCTTTTGGCGCTTCGGGCGTTCATGCGTCCCATTCCCGGTGCTCAGACAGGGGCCTGAGTTCAGAAGAACATACCTTTGTAGCGGGAGAGACGCTTGCCGCTAGATGGAATTTCCACATTATTGCAACCCGAGAGTCATACTGGGCAGAGTCTACCAGGCCAGTCTCGTCTCTCACGCGTCCCCTCTCCACTCGCGGCCCACCTTTCCAACGCTGTTAGCCGACGGCCGAAGCAGGGTGTGGCTTTTGTACGCTGAACATCAGCGGCCTACTCAGGGTCCGCAGCTTGGTGTTGTTCCAGGCGGGAAAACGCAGTACAGCACCGTGTAGTCTTCTTTTCAACCTTCGGCTCGATTACGATTCCACACCATTCGTCTGCCGTATGTTGTCCGGGGGCCGTAGCTCGTCCCACACGTGGCCTGGTCAAGGTCTCTCTCAAGCACCATCGGCGGCTCCTCCTATTCACCGTTTGTGAGTAACGCGCGACAATATCCCTGGGTTGTGACGTACAGGGATCTACTTGAGCTGAAAAAGATCTGATCAGAGTCCGCATTTGGGCGAGACGAGCGATTTCTTCATTGACTTACAGCAACACCGGGAGTCTTACCATGTCAGAACGACCCTCAATACTGAACTTTTACCCCTTTTTTCTTACACTTCTTCACCTGGAGGATCTGATGTCGGCAATACGGTTAATAATGAGAACTGTCTTCATCCCCTTCTTCTTGATGTTTGCCTGGCTGCTGTTGCTTCCAACAACAGCGGTGCAGGCGCAAGTGAGCTTTACGGATACGGGGTTCTTTACCGAGACAATCGCCACATTGCCTGCGTATACGCCGGTGGGCGTGGCCTTTGCCCCTGATGGCCGCCTCTTCATTTGGCAGAAAAACGGCATCGTGCGGATCTTGAAGAACGGACAGTTGCTCCCGAACCCTTTTCTTGACATCAGCGCCAAGGTCAATCACTACCAAGACCGGGGGCTGCTGGGTCTGGCGCTCGATCCCAACTTCGCTGTCAATGGTTATGTCTATCTCGGCTACGTGTTGGAGAACGGGGGTGATACCAACAGTACACAGGATCGCCCCGAGCAGTTTACCCGGGTGACGGCGGATCCTACCAACCCGGATGTGGCGCTGGCCAATAGTGAAGTGGTGATTCTGGGCGGAATTCCCGAGGACAGCCCCTCGCACGCGATCGGCATGATCCGCTTTGCCCCGGATGGTAAGATGTTTGTGAGTGTGGGCGACGGAGCCGGCTTCAGTAATGTGGACGCTAATGCGCTCAGAGCCCAGGATCTCACGAGTCTCAATGGCAAGATCCTGCGTATCAATCCCGATGGCAGCGCCCCTACTGATAACCCCTTCTACGAGCCTGCAAATCCCATCTCGAACAAGTCGAAGGTGTGGGCCTATGGGTTGCGTAACCCCTTTCGCTTCGCCCTACACCCGGTGACCGGCTCGCCCCTGGATGGCACGCCCTACATTGGCAATGTGGGATGGAACACGTGGGAGGAACAGGTGCGAGGGCGGGGCGTAAACTTTGGTTGGCCCTGCTACGAGGGAGGCTACCCACAGCCGGACTATCAGGCGCAGTTCGCACAGTGTCAGCAACTCTCGGCCGACAGCGTGACGCAGCCCTTGTATGTGTACGATCATACGGTGGGGTCCACAGCGATTGGGGGGGCATTTTACTCCGGGATTTTGTATCCGTCAGCGTATCGGGGCAATTACTTTTTCATGGATTACACCGCGAAGTGGATCAAGAGGATGGTGTTTGACGCCAACGATAATGTGCTTAACATTCTGCCGTTTGCGGCCAATGTGAATGGGCCAGTGGATCTGGAGATGGGGCCGGATGGGCTGCTGTACTACGTGGCGTTCAATGCCGGGGAGATTGGGCGCATTCACTGGGGGACGGGTCCGCAGCCGCCGATGGCCAACGCCACGGCGACGCCGACGTCCGGGTATTCGCCGTTAACGGTGAATTTTAGCAGCGTAGGGTCGGCCGATCCTCAGGGTGAGGCGCTGACCTACTTCTGGGACTTTGGCGATGGGACAAGTTCGACGGCAGCCAATCCGACCCACACCTATGTGCAGGGCGGGGTGCGCACGTTTACCGCGACCCTGACGGTCACCAATACCGCAAATCTCAGCGCCACGGCGACGGTGAATGTGACGGTGGGCAGTAAACCGCCGGTAGCTGCCATTCTCAGTCCAGCGACGGGGACGAAGGTGAACATCGGCGATACGGTGACGTTTCAAGGGACAGCGACAGACCCGGATGAGGGAACGCTGCCAGGCAGTGACTTGAGCTGGACGGTGATTATCCATCACAACTCCCATATCCATCCCTTTATCACTGCCACCGGCAGTAGTGGCAGTTTCACGGTCATTGATCATGGGGCAGGGAACTACTCGTTCGAAATCATCTTGACCGCCACCGACAGCAGCGGGTTAACCAACACCACCAGCGTGACGCTGCCTGTGAATAATATCGAAGCGCCCTTTGCCGAATTGGACTTTACCTACAGCAGTCGCGATGAGATGGAATTGGCGGGGTGGGATTTTCTGGCCAAGACGGCGGGCGGAGCGACGCGTAACACTGAACAGAGTGGGGCGTTGGCGGTGGACTACAATCAGACTGTACATCCCAACGTGCTGCGGGCGCCGATCGGGCAGGGGGAGATCTGGCAAGCCTTGAACAATTCACAGAACACGTTGTTTAGGGATTTGCCCAGTGACTGGGTGAGTATTCGGTTGAAGCTGGCGGCGTTTAATCCGGTGGCCAATTACCAGCAAGTAGGGTTGTTGGCGTACCAGGATGACGACAACTACGTCAATGTGAACCGCCCGTTTGAAGGCGCTCTTGGGGGCCAGACCATTGAGCTGTTTCAGGAAATCGGCCAAGTTCCCAACTATAGCAATCGCCAGCCGTTGGTGAACACGGGGAATTTGATTTTGCGGCTGGATCGGGACGCGGGGACGGATACGTACACGGGGTACTATTCGACAGATGGGGAGCTGAGTTGGGTGCTGATTGGGAGCACGGTGGCGGTGTTGAACAATGCGCGGTTGGGGATTCAGGTGGGGTCGAATCAGGCGGGGACACTGCCGGTGGCTGACCTGGAATGGGCGCAGGTGCTGCGGCCAGCGCCAGGGCCGGTGGTGAGCGGCGTGAGTCCGAGCAGCGGGGGGCAGGGGCAGACGTTGACCAATGTGGTGATTAGCGGGAGTAATTTTCAGAATGGAGCGACGTGTAATTTTGGCAGTGGGATCTCAGTGACGAGTTGTACGTTTACATCGATCACACAGTTGACAGCGAACATTACCGTTGCGGCCAATGCGGTGGTGGGGGCGCGGACGGTGAGTGTGACGAATCCGGATGGGCAGAGTGGGAGTTTGGCCAGTGGGTTTAATGTGACAACAACGACGGGGCCAGCACCAGCTCCGGGGGTAAGCGGGGTGAGTCCGGGGAGTGGCGTGCAGGGGCAGACATTAAGCAATGTGGTGATCAACGGGAGTAACTTTGTGAGTGGGACGACGTGTAGCTTTGGCAGTGGAATTACCGTCAATGCCTGTACGTTTAACTCGACCACACAGTTAACCGCAGATATTACGATTGGGGTGAGTGCGACGATTGGGGCGCGCACGGTGAGTGTGACGAACCCTGATGCCCAAAGCGGGAGTCTGACCAACGCCTTTAGTGTCACCGCACCAATTGGGGTCCCTGCTCAGCAGTTTGACTTGACCTACGCCAGCAGCGCGGCGTTAAAAGCGGATGGATGGGACTTTTTGGCCAAGACGGCGGCTGGGGTGATGCGGGATACCGAACAAACCGGCGCCTTAGCGGTCGATTACGACCAGACCGCGCATCCGGGCGTGCTGCGCATTCCGCTGGGCAAGGGAGAACTGTGGCAGGCGTTGAATAATTCGCAAAATACGCTCTTCCATGATCTCCCTAGTGATTGGGTGAGTATCCGGCTCAAGATTGCGGCGTTTAATCCGGTGGCGAACTATCAGCAGGTGGGACTCTTGGCCTATCAAGACGACGATAACTATATCAATGTCAACCGGCCGTTCGTGGATACTCAAGGGGGGCAGACCATTGAAATGTTTCGCGAGAGTAACCAAGTCACAAATTACAGCAATAGGCAGCCGTTGGCGAACACGGGCAATGTGATTCTGCGCTTGGATCGCAACGCCACTACCAACATCTACACGGGCTATTACTCGGGAGATGGGGGCGCGAGCTGGACAGCGCTGGGGAGTGCGACGATGGCGTTAGTGAATCCCCGTCTGGGGATTCAGGCGGGCTCGAATCAAACGGCGACTGCCCTCGCCGCAGACTTAGCCTGGGTCGAAATCGTGAGGCCAGCGCCGGCGCCGGTGGTGAGCGGGGTGAGTCCGAGCAGCGGCGAGCAGGGTCAGACGCTGACCAATGTGGTGATTAGCGGCAGCAACTTTCAGAGTGGGGCGGTGTGTAGTTTTGGTAGTGGCGTCACCATGAACAGCTGTACGTTCACCTCAGCAACGCAACTGATCGCCAATGTAACGATCGCGGCCAACGCGGCGACTGGGGGGCGCACCGTCAGTGTAACGAACCCTGACACGCAAAGCGCCAGTTTGGCCAATGCATTTGTGATAAACCAACATATCAGTTTGACCTATCCAACCAGCATCGCGTTGAAAGCAGACGGGTGGGACTTTGTGGCCAGGACGGTGAGTGGGGGGATGCGGGATACCGAACAAACCGGCGCCTTAGCGGTTGATTATGACCAGACCACGCATCCGGGGGTGATTCGTATTCCCCTGGGCAATGGAGAAATCTGGCAAGCGTTGAATGATTCGCAGAACACCCTCTTTCATGATCTCCCCAGCGACTGGACCAGTCTGCGACTCATGATCGCGGCTTTCAACCCAGTGGCGAACTATCAGCAGGTGGGGCTCTTGGCCTACCAAGACGACGATAACTATGTCAATGTCGACCGGCCATTCGTGGACACCCAAGGGGGACAGACCATTGAACTGTTCCGCGAAAGTAACCAGATCCCAAGTTATAGCAATCGCCAGCCGTTGGCGAACACGGGCAATCTGATTCTGCGCTTGGATCGCAACGCCGCCACGAATGTCTACGCAGGCTATTACTCAGTCGATGGCGGCGCCAGCTGGGTGGCGATAGGGAGCACGACGATCGTGTTAGTGAGCCCCTGTCTAGGGATTCAGGTGGGCTCGAACCAGGAGCCGACTACCCTTGCCGCAGATCTAGCCTGGGTCGAGATCCTACGCTAGGAGTCTGAGCCTGTGAGTACGGTGAATACTGTTCTCTCGTAGGTTCTTGCGCAAAAGCGGGAATTCAGGCGCTCCCTCTGGAGAGGAGACGGCGATGCTGGACTCCTGCTTCAGGCTCATGCTACCAGTTGATAAACTCCCGAACTGTTGGACCGCGCTTTTTCTTATCCAAGCTGCCTGCATTGACCCCGGAAGCTCGACCGTGCTTAAATTCACTCATGAGCACTGAGCTTCCGTCGCACCACGTCATGGCCCCGCTCTCGTATGACGACTACCTCCGCGTCTCGCAACTCATTAACCTACAGCACCCCCAATCCTCTCCGCCGCACCACGATGAGCTGTTGTTCATCATTATCCATCAGACCTACGAGTTGTGGTTCAAGCTGTTGCTCCATGAACTGGACGCCGTCGTTGTAAATTTACAAGCCGCAGTTCAGAGTCCGGGCTCCCGGGATGAAGTGTATGAGGCCGCACGTCTGCTGCGTCGCTGCACAGAAGTTGCTCGGGTATTGGTCGAGCAGTTTACTATTTTGGAAACCATGCTGCCGACCCATTTTCTCGCGTTTCGTGACTTGCTGAAACCAGCCAGCGGGTTTCAGTCCGAGCAATTTCGCGAAGTGGAGTTTCTCTGCGGCCTTAAAGACGAGAAGTTGTTGCGACTCCATGACCCGGCCTCTGCAATGTATGCGGCGTTGGAGCGGCGCCTTCATGAACCCTCCCTTCACGACGTGTTTTTCGCCGCACTGGCCGCGCGTGGAGCAATAGCTCAACTTTCCAACGAGGCCGGCGAGGCGGAGCGATTTCAGGCGCGCGCTCGGGCCATTGCCGTTCTTTATCGTGATGAGAAGGGGCATCGAGATTGGATCGACGTCTGTGAACGATTGACGGAATTCGACGAACTGATTGTGAGCTGGCGGCTGCGACACATCCAAACGGTTGAACGCACAATTGGGGTGCGTATGGGTACGGGCGGCAGCAGCGGCGCGTCGTATTTGAAGGGAACGATCGACAAGAAATTCTTCCCTGAGTTGTGGGAAGCACGCTCATTGATGAGTGAAGGGAATAGTTAAACTATGGACGAGTTACTCGCGTATCGCAACGAGTTCCCCATCCTCGCCCGCACGACCTACATGATCAACCATTCGCTGGGCGCCATGCCGCGCAAAGTATATGACCGTTTGCACGAATACGCCGACATGTGGGCCACACGCGGCATTCGCGCCTGGGCGGAGGGCTGGTGGGAGATGCCAGTCACTACGGGTGATAAAATCGCGCGGCTGCTTGGCGCGGAGCCCGGCTCGGTGGTCATGCATCAAAACGTCTCCGTTTGCCAGTCGCTTGTGCTTTCATGTTTCGATCTGCGGCGGCGGCGCAACAAGATCGTCTACGAGGCGTTGAACTTTCCCTCGGTGATGTACGTATACGCTGCGCATGCGAAAGCGGCGGGCGCGCGCATCGTGGAAGTAGCGAGCGATGACGGCATGACTATCGACGCCGAGCGGTTACTGGCCGCGATCGATGAGGAAACCCTGCTCGTGCCGATCTCCCACGTCCTTTTTAAGAGCGGTTTTATCCAAGACGCTAAAGCCGTGATCGACAAGGCGCACGCAGTCGGCGCCGTCGTTGTTCTTGACGTCTATCAGTCCGCTGGAACTGTTCCCATCAATGTGAAAGAACTCGATGTTGATTTTGTAGTTGGCGGTTCCGTGAAGTGGCTATGCGGCGGTCCGGGAGCAGGGTATCTGTACGTCCATCCTCAGTTGCGCACCAAATTGGAGCCCCAAGTGACGGGCTGGATGGCGCATCGTGCGCCGTTTGCGTTTGAGCCGAGCGCCATTACATACGCCGATGACATCCATCGTTTCCTGCATGGTTCGCCGGCGATCCCTACGTTATACGCGGCGGACAGCGGGTATGACATCATCAATGAGATTGGGGTTGAACGCATTCGTGCGAAATCAATCCATCAGACTACTCGGTTAATTGAGCTTGCCGAGGAGCAGGGTTGGCGCATCAATTCCCCGCGGGACCCGCGGAAACGCGGCGGTATGATCGTGGTCGATATCCCTCACGCTGCCCCCATCGTACAAGAACTTGAACGACGCGAAGTGCTCGTTGACTACCGACCGGGGGCCGGCATCCGCATCGCTCCGCATTTTTACACCAAGGATGAAGAGCTAGAAATCACAATCAAAGAGATCAAGACCATTCTTGACGCCAAAGCGTACGAGAAGCATCTGACTAGTGGAGCGCGGTTTTAGAGGCTTATCCGAATAACTCTTGATCCTGCTGTCCTGCAGCTTCGTATAAATCCCCCGCTCGGCTGCGCCTTCGCCGCCCCCTTTGCGAAAGGGGGCCGACAGACGCGCAGTGGCTGGCGGGGGGATTTTGACAATCTCGTTCTCAGGCTCTGCCTGGGAACGCAACTTAGTTACCGCGCCAGAAACCTGCGGAGGCGCTCCACCCCTTCCTCGAGGTTCTCCATGGAGGTCGTGTAGGTAATGCGCAAGTGCCGCTCTGGCGCCTTCACGCCAAAATCACGGCCTGGTGTGAGCGCCACGCTTGCATTCTGCAACAAGTCTTCTGCAAGCGCGAAACTATCGTTGCTAAAACGCGAACAGTCTGTGTACAAGTAAAAAGCCCCGACCGGAGTAACCGGAACCGCAAAACCAAGACGAGTGAGGGCGGGAAGCAGAAAGTCGCGACGCCGCTGAAACTCGGCCCGGCGCGCTTCGGTAATAGCCAGCGTCTCGGGCTGAAACGCAGCGAGAGCCGCATGCTGGGCAAGATAGGGCGGGCTGATAAACAGGTTTTGGGCGAGTTTTTCTATCTCTCGTACGTAGGCGGGCGGTACGACTAACCAGCCAATGCGCCAGCCGGTCATCTGAAAATACTTTGAGAAACTGTTCAGTACAAAAATGTCGTCAGAGATGGCCAACGCCGTGGTTGCATCAAACCCATAGGTGAGACCATGATAAATCTCGTCAACAATCAAACGTCCACCGCGCGCATGTACGGACTCGGCGATTTTGCGCATTTCTGCGTCGGCTATCATCGTGCCGGTTGGATTGGAGGGAGAGGCGATCATGACTGCTATCGTTTTTGTTGACCAATGCTCCTCGACCATCGCCGCGGTGAGTTGATAGGCGCTGTGTGGGTCTGTGGCGATGAGGCAGGCGCGACCTTCGAGGGCGCGTACAAAATGCCGATTGCAAGGGTAACTGGGATCACCCATCAAGACTTCGTCGCCTGGAGACAAGAGCACTCCCAAAGCCAACAACAACGCGCCGCTCCCGCCCGCGGTGACAATAATCCGTTCCGGGGGAACAGAAATATGATAACGAGCAGCGTACCACTGCGAGATCGCCTCGCGTAAGGCGAGAATGCCAAGCGCCGGCGTGTAGTGAATGTTACCAAGTTGCAGCGCTTTCATGCCGGCGGCGATGATGGGTTCAGGCGTGGCAAAATCCGGTTCCCCGACTTCCATGTGGATAATCGAGCGTCCTGCTGCTTCCAGTTGGCGCGCTTTGGTGAAAAGCTCGACGGCTTCAAAGGCGGCAATGTCCGTCATGCGTGCGGCCAGGCGCGCAGCAAGAGGCGTTTGCTTCTTCTCGAGGAGTGATGATTGTTCTGGCATGGCTCTCAAGCGGGTTGTTGAAAGTTGCGCGCTTTCCACTTTTCCAGAATTTGCAACGCTTCCGCCGGGGACACTCCAGCACGAGCGATCAGCCAACAGGTGACTGGAGCCGTAAGGCGTTCTGACGCATGCGCAGCTTCGCCGGCCAATTGTAGTAAGTCTCGAATTTCATCACCCGTAGGAGGCGCAACGCCTAACTCGGCGGCAAAACCAGCAAACCATTCTTTCGCGTTCATCATGATTCCTTATTAGCATCGAATGTGTCTTTGGTCTGTATCCTCTCCCTACTACATTGACGCACGGGAGAAAATGGAGCACGACAACTCTCTTCTGGGCTACGACTTGATCGTGAAAAATGACCAGGGCATCATGACGAAAAGGATTCTCTGTGAAACAAAGAACGCAGTGGAAGAAACTAAACAACATGACAGGTTCTAGAACAACGGGATGGCAGCCGAGCGCACAGCGATACCTCGTGCCTGTGTGTCTGCTTGTGCTCTTGAGTTCTTCACCCGTCTTGAGCGGCGAGGTTACCGGTCAAGTGGTAGAGAAGAACGGAGAAGCCATCTCTCAAGCTGTTGTGTTTGTCCAATCGTTACCCGCAGGCGTCTCTGCCCCGACAAGTCTTCCCGTTGCGGAAATGGATCAAATTCAGAAAGAGTTCGTCCCTTCAGTCTTACCGGTTGCCGTCGGCGCCGAGGTACGGTTTCCTAATCATGATCAGATCCGTCATCACGTTTATTCCTTCTCCCGCACGAAGAGCTTTGAACTCCCGCTCTATAAAGACGAACAGGCGCCAACGGTGCTCTTTGACAAACCTGGCGTTATCAAGATTGGTTGCAACATTCACGATTGGATGTCCGCGATTATTTATGTGACGCCCACGCCCTATTTTGCATTGTCGGATGACGCCGGGAAATTCGTGTTGCATGATCTCCCTGCAGGAAGCTATACGCTCGCGGCTTGGCATGAACGAAGTCCGGCGCAAATAGAGGATACTGCGCAACCAGTGCAGGTGGGAGAACAGCCGGTCGAAGTGCGATTTATCCTTGCGCTGACCCCGCCTCGACCGCGCTTGGCGCCGCGTCAAAGGGGTTTCTATTGATTCGCTGGTGGACGCGCAGCCGTCTGCGCACCAAGATCTTTCTTGCGTTTTCGGCGCTTATTCTGTCCGTGCTCTTGGCGACGCTCGGATTTACGCAACTTGTAGTCAGTCGTCAAGCTCAAGACACTCTCCATCACGGGCTGTTGACAACGGGGCAAGTGTTTCGAGAGTTGGTGGAAGAGCGCACGGCGCGACTGCTCACCAACGCGACGCTGCTTGCGGGGGATTTTGCTCTTAAACGCGTTGTGGCGACGTATGACCCTGTTACTCTCGCCTCCGCTGCGCTCAGTTATCAACAACGTATCGGCGTTGATCTCCTGTGGATCGCCGACGAACATGGCGTACTCCTCGCCGATCCACAAGGACAGCAACACCATGGAAGGGCGCTCGCAACGTTCTCGCCAGTGCAAGAGGCGCTGGCGTCGGGAATGTCCTCTGCGACCATTGCTGAGGTAAACGGAGTCCTCTTTCAATTGATCGCCGTGCCGGTCTTTGGTCCTGACGTGATCGGCTTTCTGCTGCTCGGTCAATCTATTAACGACGCCTTTGCCGAGCAGCTTGAGCGCGACACCGGCTCACACATTTCTTTTCTTACTGCGACACAAGTTTTTGCCTCGTCGCTGCCGTCGGCTGAACGCGCAAAGCTGCTGTCTTCCGTGCTTCGCTCCACGAACTTGTTGAGCCAGCAGGCAAACCGGGACCCCGTTCTTCTCTCTCTCGTTGAAGAGCGTTTCTTGTCATTGATTGTGACAATTGACGCTCATCTTTCGTCGCCGCTCTACGCCCTTGTGTTAGGGTCGTATGAGAAAGCGTTTGCGCCTTTTTATGCATTGCGTCGACAAATCGTGGTCATCGGCGTCAGCGCTCTCGGAGTAGCGCTGTTCGCGGGCATTGGGCTGGCGCGCGGCATCACCTCGCCGGTGCAGGCCCTTGTGGCCGGCATGGGTGAAGTGCTGAGAGGAAATCTGAGTTATCGCTCGAACTTGCAACGCGAGGACGAAGTGGGGTTCCTCGCTCACTCCTTCAATGCAATGGTCAGCGGATTGGAAGAGCGGGAAAAGATTCGCGACATGATGAACAAGATTGTCTCGCCTGAAATCGCTCGTGAGATGCTTCAACGCGGAGTCGCTTTAGGAGGAGAGCTGCAGGAGGTGACCGTACTCTTTGCCGATATTCGGGAGTTCACGGCGTTATCAGAGAGCATGCCGCCGGAAGAGTTGTTAGGGCTTCTCAATGCGTATCTCGGACGCATGAGTCGAGTGATCGAGAGTGAGAACGGCGTCATCGACAAATATATTGGCGATGAAGTGATGGCGATCTTCGGCACGCCGCTGCCGCAGGCGGATCATGCCGTACGTGCGGTTGCGGCTGCGGTAGGTATGCTACAGGAGCTAGAGCGTTTTAACGCTGAGCAAAAAGAGCGGTTCTCAAGGGGGACCATTTTGCGCGTGGGGATTGGCGTTGCTACAGGTTCCGTGATTGCGGGGAATGTTGGGTCGCCGGAACGTCTCAACTACACGGTCCTGGGAGACACCGTGAATCTTGCGTCGCGGCTGCAAGAGCTGACGAAAGAGTATCAAACGCCGCTACTTGTAAGTGGCGCGACGTACGCCCAGGTAGCCCATCGCTTCCCGTGCCGCTTGTTAGGAAAAGTCGCCGTCCGCGGTCGACAAGAGGAAACTGAGCTATATACGATCGAGAGTTAACGCACAGTTAGGATGCGAAAAACGGGGAACGAGCGCCCTGCCGCTCGGAAACACGCCCACACAAAGGAGAAAGCTTATGGAACAGATGGTGCGGATGCCGTTGGAAGGTATTCGAGTGGTCGATTTGACGATCTGGGTGCAAGGACCCCTGGCTTCGATGATGCTTGCCGACCTCGGCGCGGAAGTCATTAAGGTGGAGAAACCGGGCCAAGGAGATTTCTCTCGTGGGGCCACCTTCATGTTCGGACAACCGCAAAAGTTCCCCGACGGACGCAGCCTGATGTTTGAGATTGCTAACCGCAATAAGAAAGCCATTAGCGTTGATCTGCGGACCCCAGAAGGGCAGCAGGTATTCTACCGCTTGATAGAGCGGTCCGATGTGCTGGTGACAAACCTCCACCCGAACACGCTCCGCGAGTTCAGGGTGGACCGTGAAACGCTGCTGGGGTGTAATCCGAAACTCATTTACGCACACGCTACAGGATTTGGGCCGTTCGGTCCGCACGCCGAGGACCCTTGCCAAGACACTGTCGGCATGGCGCGTTCGGGTTTTATGTTCAATACGCCTACCGTCGACGGCGCGCCGATCTATCCGACCGGGGCGCTGAGCGACATTTTATCCGGCACAATGCTGGGCTTTGGCGTCCTCGCCGCCCTCCTCGCTCGGGAACGGTCGGGCGTCTCACAAGCAGTGTGGTCGTCCCAACTGAGCTCCATGATGTGGATGCAGTACTATAACGTCGCCCAATACGCCAACATGGGAGCAGACTTCGAACCCTACGATCGCACTACTGTCGCCAACCCGCTTATGAACCTCTATCGTTGCGCCGATGGCCAATGGATCGCTTGTGGGATGGCGGTGGCGCAACGGTTCTGGCCTGAGTTCTGCGCGGTAATAGGTATGCCCGAATTAGAAAAGGACTCCCGATTCGTCAGCGATAAGAGACGAGCGGCGAATCGGACTGAGCTGATTGCTTTGCTCGACCAAGCTTTTGCTACCCAACCGCGCGCCCACTGGGAGCGGCTTTTCCGAGAGAAGGGATTCTGGTTCTCCGTGGTCAATCGAGTGAGCGATCTGCAGAGTGACCAACAAGTCGTAGCCAACGATTATATAGTTGAATTAGACTCTGGTCTCAAAACCGTCGCTTTTCCATTCGCGTTAGAGAAGACGCCCGCGCCCCTCAGGAAAGGGGCGCCAGAGTTCAGCCAGCATACCGATGAGATCCTCCGCGAGGTCTGCGGGTACAGCATGGAAGAGATCCTCGCCCTCAAAGAGAAGGAGGTTGCGTGGTAATGGTCTGCCATACTGAGGTTGAGGAGTTCAGGTCGTCATGCCAGCGAAGGCTGGCATCCAGGAAGATTCAGTACTGACCTCCTGTTCTGTCTCCTGGATTCCGGGTCTCGCGTCGCTCGCCCGGAATGACGTTTTCAGCTCTCTCTTTTTGTTACATTTATTTAGTACGCATGTCATTGGGCGGTGAACCCGCCGTCGATCACCAACTCTGCGCCAGTGACGAAAGAGGCTTCATCACTAGCGAGATAGAGAACGCCGTAGGCTACGTCATCCGCTGTAGCCAGTCGTCCTAAGGGATGCGCTTGGGTTGCCGCGCGTTTCCCTTCGGGGTTGAGCACGTCGAGCATAACCGTATCCACTCCGCCGGGATGCACGGAATTGATGCGGATCTTCTCTTTAGCGTATTCCACCGCGGCGGTTTTGGTTAACAGACGCACGGCCCCTTTCGTACCGTGATAAGCGGTCGCCATGCCTGAGCCGATCAGGCCGGCGATCGACGATATGTTCACGATCGACCCACCGCCAGCCTGCCGCATGGCGGGCACGGCGTATTTCATCCCGAGCCAGACGCCTGTTTGGTTGATGGCAATGACGCGGTTCCACAGCTCCATGCTGGTGGCTTCGACGCCTTCAATCGGGAAGATCCCAGCATTGTTGACTAAAATATCAAGCTTACCGTAGGTGCGCGCCGCAGTGTCTACTGCTTGTCGCCAGTCGGTCTCGCTTGTCACATCGAGTTTGACAAAAGTGGCTTGCCCACCCTGCGCGCGCAGGGCCGCCGCAATCTTTTCTCCTTGTTCGACGAGAAGGTCACTAACGACGACTGCGGCTCCTTCTTTGACAAAGAGGCGTGATTCAGCTTCTCCCTGACCGCGGGCGGCTCCGGAGATAAGCGCAACTTTTCCAGCAAGTCGTTGAGACATGTGCTGTTCCTCCTTTGGGATGGCCAGTTATTTATAGAAACGCCACACCAATATGTGGCGCGCCATTATATGTGGATCCTCTCGGCTTCCGATTCCCTCGCCCCTTGGGGGAGAGGGTCAGGGTGAGGGGATGTCTGTGGTGATCACCCTCTCCTGTGTCCTCTCCCCTCAAGGGCGAGGAGAAAAAGACCATTCTCCACATCCCATATTTAAGTGTGTTATGCATGTAGGAGCCAAGCTAGACTTCGTTCGCCCAGATTTGCTCAAGCCGTTGCCGCCGCCGCAGTGGGCGCAGCGTTCCGTCGGCTTCTAACATCACCTCAGGCGCCTGCGGATAGGAATTGTAGTTGATCGTAGCCATACCGGCGCAGTAAGCGCCGGCTCCGCCCACCACAACTAAATCGCCGATGTGGGGGCGTGGCGCGCGACGAGGAGCAAGTGCTTCGGGGTCTCCAGGAGCCGGTGTGAGAATATCCCCGGACTCACAACAGGGACCCACAAACACAACCTCGACCTCCTCGCGCCCAGTCGCCAAGACGTCAATTGGATGCTGTGCGCCATACAAAGAAGGACGCGTCACTTCAGGCATGCCAGTGTCAAGTTTCGCAAAGAGATAGCCATCCGCGCTCGTATCGACAACGTCAACACAAGTCGCCACAATTGCCCCAGCGCGCGCCACCAAGAACGTGCCGGGCTCGACCTCTAGATGCACCGCGCGACCGTCGCGCTTGCGAAAAGCTTCCAGCTCCCGACGCACATGCGATCCAACATCTTGCAGGTCGGTTGAGGGCTCGTCCGGCATACGGCCAACTTTGAATCCGCCGCCGAGGTTAATTACTGTCACGTTCGGGAGTTCACCCGCGATATCAAGCGACATGCGAGTAACGCGTTTCCAGACTTCTGGGTCGCTGCCAGAGCCAATGTGAGTATGCAGCCGCGCGATCCGCACGCCACAGTGCGCAGCGATCTTTTTCACTTCGTCTAAATAGGCATGCCAGATGCCAAAGCTTGAGGCTGGCCCGCCGGTGTTCGTGCGTTTTGTCGAACCACTGCCGAGTCCAGGGTTGATGCGGACAGAGACGCTGCCGCCAGGAGCAATCTTGCCAAACTGCTCAAGTTGATACAGTGAACACGCGTTATAGAGCACCCCGCGCTCGACAAACTCGGCGAGTCGACGCGAAGGCATCTGTGAGGTCAGCTGGATGCGGTCAGGTGCGAAACCGGCGCGCAAGGCGCGCTCGACCTCGAAATCGCTCGATGCATCGATGTGGAGTCCAAGATTGAGAAAAGTAGATAAGACCCCCAAACTTGGATTCGCCTTCATGGCGTAGCGCAAGGTGAATCCATAGGGCGCAGGAAACGCTAGGGCTCGTTGCGCTGCAGCTTCGAGGATGCTGCGAGCATACACGTAACAGGGCGTACCGAAGCGTTCGCGCACTTCCTCCGCTTGCTCAGTCGTTAAAAACATGGTGCGGCCTAGAGCCGGCAGGGTGGTCATTCACTCTCCTCCTCATCGTGGAGCTTTTATCCGGGGCAGCATACACATTCCCGCGGCGTCGAGGAAGACCGACAGCAGAGGCTTGGTCAAGGGTTCGCCCTTTCTTTACGCCACGACACCTGCTGCTCGTAACTCTTCAAGCTGTCCGGCTGAAACGCCCAGTTCGCTTAACACCACATCGGTATGTTCGCCCAGCTTCGGCGCGGGAATACGCAACGGTTCAGGAGAAGTCACGTCAAAGCGCGCCGCCGGTCGCGGCTGCCGCACGCGGCCCGCATGTGGGTGGTCCGCCTCAAAAATCAGCTTGTTCGCAGCAATTTGTGGGTCGGTCAAAAGGTCTTCCCGGGTCAGCACTGGCGCGCACGGCACTTGTTCCGCATCAAGCCGCGCTAACCATGCGGCGGAGGTTTTCGTTTTCAGGACTTCCGCGGTGAGCTCAAGCCGCGCGTCCGCATATTTCACTCGACCAGGCACGGTTTTGAAGCGAGGGTCTTCCAGCCACTCGGGTTTTTCCAGCGCACGCGTCAAGCCGAGCCATTCTGCATCCGACACCACACCGACGGTGATATAACCATCCAATGTTTCAAAGACGAGATCGCGCGAAGCTGGACGAGTAATAACTTCTTTATTCGTGACAAATGTATGCAGCGCCATGGCTTCGGGCCACAAGAACGAGACCACGGCGTCCAGCATGGCGAGACGCACATGCTGTCCTTGTCCTGTCCGTTCACGCGCCAGCAGCGCCGCGGTCATCGCCTGTGCGGCAGTCATCGCGGTGACTTTGTCGGGGATGATGAGCCGCATCATATTGGGGCGACCGGTTTTGGCGTCTCCCTGAATCGAAGCGAGACCAGACAAGGCTTGGATAACAGGATCGTAAACGCGTTTATGCGTGTATGGTCCTTTCTCGCCAAAGCCGCTGATAGAGACGTAGACCAGATTCGCTTTAACTTCTCGGAGCGCCGCTTCACCGATTCCCATCTGCTCAGCCACGCCAGGACGGAAGTTTTGTACAAAGAGATCCGCGCTCGCCGCCAATTGTTTGAGCAGGGCGAGGCCGCGTGGTTCTTTCAGATTGAGCACCACAGAGCGTTTATTCCTGTTGACAACAGTAAACGTCGGCGACATGCGGCGCTGTCCGCCGCCCAGCGCGCGCGTCAGGTCCCCAACGCCTGGCGGTTCGACTTTAATGACATCAGCGCCTTGGTCGGCCAGCAGCCCCGTCGCCATAGGTCCGGAGATCATTTGCGTCACATCGATAATGCGAAAGCCAGCAAGTGGTCCAGGCATGCTCTGCCTCCTCTTTTGTTCCTGACAGCTGTGGACGTGTCGCACGAGATTCTAGGAGAGCTTTCCTGGTCTCGCAATGTCGGTGCTGATTTGCAACGAAGAAGGGACGAGGGAGTGTTGACAATTTATGCACTTCCGAGACAATCCTTTATTAATCTTCAGAGGAAATCGAGCATGCCGGAGGCAATATGGCAAGAAAGCAACTGTTCGAGTTTGAGGATTTACCCTGGTTCCCTCGGCTTATCCGCGCCTATATGCAAGATCACCTCGCCTTCATGGGCGACATCTCAGGAACGGCGTATCAAGCCTTCTCTACAAAATTGAAAGAGGCGATGGTTTCGCTTGGGCAGACAGAACTCTTGGATTTATGTTCTGGCGGCGGTGGTCCGGTGCGAACGATCTTGCGACTCTTGCGTGAGCAAGGGCTTGATGCGCGAGCGCAGCTCAGTGATCTGTTTCCGAATGTGGAGGCCTACCGGCATCTGGCAAAAGTCACTGATGGAGCGATCCAAGGCGTTGAATCGCCGGTTGACGCCACGAACGTGCCAGCTGAGCTCAATGGTTTTCGTCTCATTGCGAACGGGTTTCATCATCTTCCTCCAGCGGCGGCGGAAAAAGTACTCGCCGACGCTGTCACGAAACGACGGGGCATTGCTGTGGTGGAACTGGTGAACCGTTCACCATTCTCTTTTGTGGGTGTGGGGGTAGGCGTCACGCTGATTTTTTTTGTGACACCATTTATCAAGCCGTTTCGTTTCTCGCGGCTCTTTTTGACCTATATTGTGCCGCTCGTGCCGCTCTTTGCCTTGTGGGATGGGTTTGCCTCCTGTCTGCGCGCCTACTCGCCGGCAGAGCTCAACGCTTTGGTTTCACGATTGGACGCCAAAACGTATGCGTGGGATATCGGCGAATTACACTTTACTCCTGGGGTGGCGACCTATGTGATTGGTACGCCGAAGAAGGGGTGAGGATAACTGCCGCCTGAACATACTTTACTGCGCCAACGCAGCAATGCACTCCTCGCGAATCTTCCAGATCTCCTCGAAGCGACGACCGCTGGCGACAACGGAGCGAGCCGCCCACTCGCGTAAGAAGCGCTGGTGCGTATGTACTTTGTAGTCACCGATTTGCTCAGGAAGAATAGGCTCTTCAAAGAGAAAGGCCGCGATCGGTGCGGTCGGCTCCAGGCCTGAACGAGTGACGTCAATGCGGGCCCCATTGTAAGTCAAATAACAATGGGCTTCAGGAATGAAAGACAGATTGTACCTGTCAAGCACTTTTCCTACGCCAGGCGTGTTGCGCTCGTGCATTTCATAAATGCCAAGAGTCAAAAAGACCGGGAGATTTTGTTCTATGGCCAACGCAGCGAGGAGGGCGTGTTTGGTGCTGCAGGTTCCTCGCTTCTCGGAAAGCACCAGCTTGTAATTGGCGCGATCAGTATTGCGTCCGTAGGGCAGCTGATGCACATAGCGACCTGCAGTTTGGTAGCCGGCGACGCCCTGCGCGAGAAAAGCAGCAGATGCCTCCCCCACATTTTTGAGGACGGCGTCAGGAAGTGTAGTCCAGGATTTCACAAGATCCTCTTCAAAGCCGTGCTCGTTATAGTGCAGCAAGCGCGTTCTGATAAGCGACCGGCAAACCAGCGCGAGCCGAGACCTGCACCTGGAGATCGCGCAGGAGTCCATCCTGTAGACCGTAGATCCAACCATGAACCGTGAGGTCTTGTCCACGCTCCCACGCCTGCTGCACGACCGTGGTTTGCGCCACGTTGCACACTTGTTCGATCACGTTCAGCTCGCAGAGTTTACTGTGCCGTTGCGCCTCTTCCGTTCGCTCGAACAAAAGCATGGTATGCTTCTCAACCATGTCTTGGACGTGACGCAGCCAGTTGTCAATCAGTCCAAGTTTTGTATTTTGGAGTGCGGCCAGCACGCCGCCGCAGCCGTAGTGCCCACAGACGATTACATGTTTCACTTTAAGCACGTCGATAGCGTATTGCAGCACGGAAAGACAATTGAGGTCGGTGTGGACAACCACATTGGCGACATTACGATGAACAAAAAGCTCGCCTGGTAACAACCCCACAATTTGATTTGCAGGAACACGACTGTCGGAGCAGCCGATCCATAAGTACTCCGGTGACTGTTGGTGGGAGAGACGCCGAAAAAATTCTGGATCATCGGCCACCATCGTTTGCGCCCACTCCCGGTTGTTCTCAAGGAGATTGTCGAGTGTTTTCATGACAGCCTCTTCTCCACCAATTCCCAGGCTGCGTTTGCCAACTCGCGGCAGCGATCGCGACGCAGTAGCGCCTCAGGCGAAGCGGCGTTGCCGTCCAAGCCGCGTTTGTACACACCTTGTGAGATCGCCGCAAGACGGAACAGGGAAAGGACCAGGTTGAACGTCCAGTGGGGAATTGTTGTCCGTCCCATCTGGTCGCGATAGCGCGCTACATATTCATCTTCTGACGGAATGCCGTACGTCGCATAGTCCAGGTTCGAGATGTCGCCCCGTATGGAATCATTCACGTGATACGCGATGCAACTGTAGGCGAGGTCTGATAAGGGAGCGCCTAAGGTGCTCAGCTCCCAGTCCACCAGCGCCAGCACCCGCGGCTCAGTCGGATGAAAAATCATATTCTCCAGACGAAAGTCACCATGCGCGATCGTCGTCTCTTCGTCGGCTGGGATATGCTCAGGCAGCCATTTCATCAGATTGTCCATGGCGGATAGGGCGTCCGTTTTGCTTGCTTCATACTGCTGAGACCAACGCGAGACTTGGCGGCTGAGATAGCCGCCAATGCGCCCATAATCTTCCAGACCAACCGCGCGGAAATCGACTTTATGCAATTTCGCCAACGTGTCGGCCATCGCAAAGTAGACTGCCCGTCGTTCCTCAGGAGCAAGACTCGGTAGTGTTTGATTACGGAACACTCGCCCGTCAACGAAGCTCATGATGTAGAAATCCGTGCCGACCACGGCTGGGTCCTGGCACAGCACGTAAGGACGCGCGACGGGCACTTCAGTATTCCACAACGCAGAGATGACGCGAAACTCACGGTCTACGGCATGGGCAGACGGCAGTAATTTCCCCGGAGGCTTCTTGCGCATGACATATTTTTGCCCCGCACCATCAGTGAGAATGAACGTCGGATTCGACATGCCGCCTTGCGTCTGCTCAACCTTGAGGGGCGCAGTGAATCCGTCAACATGAGCAAGCAAATAGCGTTGGAGGTTATCTTCCGGAAAGCGATGCTGCTCAAGTACGGGCGCGGCGTCTTTCGTCAACGAAAGAGCTGGTGAGGTAGTCATGATCATCCCCCTCCAAGAATCTGCGTCTCTCTTTGTCGTCCCAGCGACACGAGGTGTAATTGATTGTCGCGCACCTCGAGCACGGTGCACGAACCGTGATCAGGTTCGCAGCAAATCAGGCGCGCATCCCCCGTTGCCATGCCGACGGCGATATTAATGGCGATGAAATGCGTGGTCACTACTGTTGACGTGTTAAATCCCATGAGCGTCGCGATGAGTTGGTTGCGCCAGCGTTGTTGCGCTTCAGGTAGATCGCTCCACCGTTCACGCATCACTGCACGCAGCCACGCCGAGCGAGCCTGTGGATCCGACATCGGCGTGGGAATCTCCGAAACCGCCGGTTCGATCAGAGCCGAGACTTTCCACAAGGATTCAAAAGGAATCGCAGTATCACGCGCACGCCGAAGCGGGCTTGTCACCAATGATAGCGGCCCAAGTGGCGCCAGTTCTCGTGCGACAGCCTCCGCTTGTGAACGTCCTATCTCATCGAGTCCAGGATCCATGGCTTCAGCAAAGCCTGCGCTCGGACGTCCGTGACGAATCAAATAGAGCGTGACCGGTTGGTTCATGCTCCTGGCCTTAGCATAGC
>JACXTT010001297.1_pt1 | contig 42049 bp, 31 predicted proteins | sample 9270951 | NCBI WGS metagenome assembly JACXTT01 (sample SAMN15532306, study PRJNA645909) | rock metagenome | isolation source: weathered quartz diorite | place: Puerto Rico | collected 2017-06-21
GCGGGCGGCGCCGGTGGGGCGATTTCGATGGGCTTGGAGACGGCGGCGGCGATGATCGGACGCGACTCCTGCGCCACTACCACCTGCGGCGGTGGAATGAACACGAGATCCGGCACAAACGCCTTGGGCTGTGATTCCAGCGGTCTTGGTTGCGCGCGCTGCTCCTGCGGCAGCAAACTCACCATCAGCGGCGCCGCTTCACGCATCGCGGCCGGCACGGCGCCCAATTGCCAAAGCGCCAGCAGCACCAGCACATGAATAAAAGCAACGATGCCGAAACTTCCCAAGCGTGACCTGCTCTTTTCGCCAAAGGTCGTGAGTTGCAGGGAATTCGGTGCGGTCAGGGTTTGCATGATTGAGGCGTAGCGGAACAGGTGTACCGGTAGCAGGTTATTGCCATATTTTAATGAGAATAATTCTCATTTGCAAATAATCCGCCTCTGCATGGGGCTATTGGTGGTCGGCACAAACTCATTCCAGCCTATGCACCAAACCGGTTCGCCATCGGTACGCGGTAAACTAGCGATCCGCTGCAAAAGCGCCCCCCGCAAACCGCATTTAGCATCTCCGGAGACCGTCACCATGAATCCCAAAGACCTCAAAGCCACCTTCAAATGGGACGACGCCCTGCTGCTAGATTCGCAGTTAAGCGACGAAGAACGCATGGTGCGCGACAGCGCCCACGCCTACTGCCAGGAGAAACTGCAAACCCGGGTGCTGATGGCCAATCGCAACGAAACCTTCGACCGCGACATCATGAACGAGATGGGCGAGCTGGGCTTTCTCGGTTCCACCATCGAAGGCTACGGCTGCGCCGGCGTCAACCACGTTTGCTACGGACTCATCGCGCGCGAAGTGGAGCGTGTGGACTCGGGCTACCGCTCGGCCATGAGTGTGCAGTCCTCGCTGGTGATGCACCCCATCTATTCCTACGGCTCGGAAGCGCAGCGCGAAAAATACCTGCCCAAGCTCGCCACCGGTGAATGGGTGGGCTGCTTCGGCCTCACCGAACCCAATGCCGGCTCCGACCCCGCCTCCATGACCACACGCGCCAAGAAAGTCGACGGCGGTTATCAATTGCACGGCGCCAAGATGTGGATCACCAATTCGCCGGTGGCCGATGTATTTGTGGTCTGGGCCAAGGACACTTCCGACGGCGACACCATTCGTGGCTTCGTTCTCGAAAAAGGCATGAAGGGCCTTTCCGCACCCAAGATCGAAGGCAAGTTTTCGCTACGCGCCTCCATCACTGGTGAAATCGTCATGGACCAGGTGTTCGTGCCCGAAGAGAACCTGCTGCCCAATGTGAAAGGTCTGAAGGGACCCTTCGGCTGCCTCAACAAGGCGCGCTACGGCATCAGTTGGGGCGCCATGGGCGCGGCCGAGTTCTGCTGGCATGCCGCCCGCCAATACACCCTGGACCGCATGATGTTCGGCAAGCCTCTCGCACAAACCCAGCTCATCCAGAAAAAACTGGCCGATATGCAAACCGAAATCACTCTTGGCCTGCAAGGCGCGCTGCGTCTGGGCCGCCTGCTGGACGAAGGCCGCGCCACGCCGGAAATGATTTCGCTGATGAAGCGCAATAACTGCGGCAAGGCACTGGATATTGCGCGCGTTGCCCGTGATATGCACGGCGGCAACGGTGTCGCCGACGAATACCACGTCATCCGCCACATGATGAATCTGGAAGCGGTCAACACCTACGAGGGCACGCACGATGTGCACGCCCTGGTGCTGGGCCGCGCCCAAACGGGATTGAGCGCATTTCAATGACCACGGAAAACACTGGAAACACCAAGGCCATCTGGTTCGCAGCGCCTCCCAAAGAACGTAAGGAGCATTTTGCCCATACCATGGTGGGGCATCTCGGCATCGAATTCACCGAGTACGGCGATGATTTTCTGCGCGCGCGCATGCCGGTGGACCAGCGCACGCACCAGCCCTATGGCTTGTTACACGGCGGCGCCTCGGTCGCGCTGGCGGAGACCCTGGGCAGCGTGGGCGCGGCGCTTTGCGTAGACCCGGCGCGTTTCGCCGTGGTCGGCCTGGAGATCAATGCCAACCATGTGCGCGGCGTCAAAAGCGGCTGGGTGATAGGCACGGCGCGCCCCCTGCATCGCGGCCGCACCACGCACGTCTGGGAAATCCGCATCACCGACGAGCAGGACAAGCTGGTTTGCGTATCGCGCTTCACGGCCGCGATACTAGACAAGGGCGTGGAAAAAAGCGTGGAGAAGCCAGCATCCTGATGCCGGCAGTGCTGTGAAGAATTTCTTTCTCCCCTACGCGGCCTTCCTGCGTCTGCCGGATGTTGCCTCTACGCTGATACTGGCGTGGTTCGCTCGCCTGCCTGTGGGCATGACGGCGCTTTCCATGCTGCTGTTTTTGCGCGAGGCGCTGGGCTCCTATCAGTCTGCCGGCGCGCTGGTGGGCGTGTATTTTCTGGCCGTTGCTGCAGGCGCGCCTTTCATGGGCCGCGTCATCGACCGTAAGGGTCCGCGCGGCTTATTGATCATCAGCGGACTGGTGCAACCCACCCTGGTGCTGGCGCTTTTTTTTGCGGCGCGCATGCAGGCCGGTCATTCGATTTTGCTGGCCTTGGTGGCTTTGGCCGGCGCCGCTTCGCCGCCGATCACCGTGCTCACTCGCACCGTTTGGCGGCACCGCTTTACCAGCGACGCCGACCGGCGCATGGCGTTCTCGGTGGACTCGGTGTTCGTCGAACTGAATTTCACGGCAGGCCCTTCGCTGGTGGCGCTTTTCATCGGGCTGTTCGATCCCGCGATTACGTTTCTCATTTCCATCGGCATGATGTATGCCGCACCCTGGATTTACCTCGCTTCACCGGCGCTGAAATACTGGCGGCAGGAGCCGGCGGCGGAGCGCCATCCCCTGGGCCCGCTGACCGATTTGCGGCTGGTGAACCTGTTCGTCATCACGCTGGGCCTTTGCTGCTGCTTTGGGCTGATGGAAGTCGGCTACCCCGCCTACGCCACCTCGATCGGCATGACTGCCTTCGGCGGCTGGCTGCTGGCCATCAATTCGGTGGGCAGCGTCATTGGCGGCGCCCTCTACGGCGGCCTGCATTTGAAAGCCAGCGTGGAGCGTCAGTTCAGCTGGCTATTGGCCCTGATCGGCCTGCCGCTGGTGCTGCACGGCTTTGTGGGCGGTCAGGTTCCGTTCGCCATCGTCGCCTTCCTGGCGGGTGCCGCCATCTCGCCGGCTATCGCCGCCCAAAACATTCTAGTGTCGCGCATGGCCCCGGCCAAATATGCGACCGAAGCCTTCACATGGTCTTCGACCTTCATCGTCTGCGGCCTGGGCGCCGGCATGGCCTTGGGCGGCACGGTATCGGAACAGATCTCGGTAAAAGCGCCCTTCCTCATCGGCAGCGCGATTGCGCTGGCAATGGCGGTCATGGCCAGACTAGCGCTGCGTGGCAGCCCAGGTGCACAGCCGCAGTGAACTAGTGCACGCCCTCGTCCAGCGCCACACCCGGCGGTAGCGCCATGGTGTCTATACCCTCTTCCGCCAAGGCCGCGGCCTCTTCGACCGATACGCGCCCGCGGATATTGCGATGGTGTTCTTCGCCATAGTGCATGCGTCGCGCGGTTTCGGCGAACTCCTTGCCCACGTTTTCGGTATTGGCCAGGATGAAGGCCTTGAACTGCGCCATCATGTGTTGCTGTAAACCGGGAATCGCGGATGCGGCCAGCATCTCTGCGGCGGGATTGGCGCCATGGCCGGCAGATGTTTGTTCGCTTGCGTCAGAATTGATGCCGGAATTGATACGAGGTGCCGACAGCATTTTTTCTATGTGACGATCGCCGCACAGCGGGCATTCGACCAGGCCGCGATCCGCCTGGGACTCAAAGTCCTGGGCCGAACGGAACCAGCCGTCGAAGCGGTGGGATTGCGAGCAGGCGAGGTTAAAAACAATCATGATTTCAGGTAGTTCGTAAGTTACTGATAAATGGTGTTGCAAACGTCGTTTTCAAGCCGCTGGTGGCTCACTGCGACAGCTGAATAACGCTTCAGCCGCGCGGCAGGTGTACCGAAAACTTACTGAAAAGTGCGGGCAAAGCGCTCACGCAACTCCTTTTTTTGCACCTTGCCCATGGTATTGCGCGGCAGCTCTTCCAAAACGAAAATGCGCTTGGGCACTTTGAAGTTGGCGAGCTTGCCTTTCAGCGCCGCAATCAATTGGCTTTCCTCTGCAGCTGCGCCGGGGTCGGCCACAACGGCCGCCGCCACTGCCTCGCCGAAATCCGGATGGGGCAGGCCGAAGACTGCGCTCTCGACCACCCCTTCCATTTCATCGAGCAGCAATTCCACTTCCTTGGGATAGACGTTGTAGCCGCCGGTAATGACCAAATCCTTGGAGCGTCCGACGATGGAGATATAACCGTCCGCGTCCACACAGCCCAGGTCGCCGGTCTTGAAAAAACCGTCTGCAGTAAATTCCTCTGCGTTCTTTTCCGGCAGGCGCCAATAGCCTGGCAATACATTGGGGCCATTCACCTGGATATGCCCGACCGCGCCGGCTGCGCAAGGCTGCAAGGCGTCATCGACTACGCGCACCTGCACCCCCGGCAGGGCGAAACCGACCGTGCCGCCGCGTCGTTCGCCGTTCAAGGGGTTGGACGTATTCATGCCGGTCTCGGTCATGCCGTAGCGCTCGAGTATGGTGTGACCGGTGCGTTCCCCGAATTCGTGAAAGGTCTCGGCCAGTAGCGGCGCCGAGCCGGAAATGAACAGGCGCATATTGCGACAATGCTCGCGGCCAAAGTCTTCACTGCCCAGCAAGCGCGTGTAATAGGTCGGCACGCCCATGAAAACGGTGGCTTTCGCCAGCGCGGCGATGGCAGCCTTGGCATCGAACTTGTGGTGGAAAATCATCTTGCCGCCGTTAAGCAGGATGGTATTGGCGGCGACAAACAGGCCGTGTACGTGGAACAGCGGCAGCGCGTGCAGCAGCACATCGTCGGGCCGAAAGCCCCAGTATGCATGCAGGGTCTCGGCATTTGACACCAGGTTGCCGTGGGTAATCATGGCGCCCTTGCTGCGTCCCGTGGTACCGGAGGTGTAAAGAATGGCAGCAAGGTCGCCGGCGCTACGCGCTTCCACGTCGGCTTGAGGAGCCATCAGGCGCGCACGCGCATTCCAGGAGCGCTGCGGATCGGATTGACTTTCAACCACATCCAGGGTGAAACGGTGGGCCACACCCAGGTTCTCGCAAATCGGCGCGACCCAGCTTTCGTCCTTGGCGGCGTGCACCAGGATTTTCGGTTCGGCATCGGCCAGGAAATAATCGATCTCGCCCTCGCAATAGGCGCTATTGAGCGGCAGATAGACCGTGCCGGCGCGCAGGCAGGCGAGGTACAGGAACAGCGCTTCCACCGACTTCTCCACCTGCACGGCTACCCGCTCACCGGGTTTCGCACCCAACTCGCGGATCAAGGCTGCATAGCGCGCGGTCGTATCGTCCAGTTCGGCAAAGCTCACTTCGCGGCCGGCATCGGTTTCCAAAACGATGCGGCTGCGGTCTTGCGGAAAGCGCGCAGAGATGCGTGCAAACAGATTCTCGTTCATCATTTTTTTTGCGGTTTGTTATTCGGTTTGGGGTCCGAGGGCACCATGCCGATTCTCAATTCTTTTTCGGCAACCCCCGCCGAAACGTAGTCGCCGATCGCGTATTTCTGATCGACGTTATCGCCCAGTATGCTGGCGATAGCCTTGCCGGGCAGCAGCTGAATATTGGCGCCGTAGACGATGTTCACGTTCTGCGCCGAGGCTGCGGTGGCCACGTAGGCGCCGCCACCCAGCGTGCCCAGCACGATGGCGTCAACCGGGATGCCGATGGCGACCACGGCGCCCAGCGCCACGGCGATGTCAACGATGTACGCAGACAACATCACGCGCTCGTCGTCCAGTTGCGCGGAATGCGCATCGCAGTCCAGCACCACGTGCAGGCGCGCCGGCCGGTTTGCCGCCATTTGCCAAGCCCGCTCTGCTAGCAGCCAGGCCGTGGCGGCACCAAGAGGCTTGCGATTGACCAGACCCAGCACGGCAATCTTTTCATCGTTGTATTGGGCCTCGCCGTGCACCACACCGTCGGTTTCCTGAAGCTCGTAGCCACCCGGGTACAGCAAGGTCAAATCCTTGCGCTGCATGGGCTCCGACATGGTTTTGGGTACCTTGATCGCTTCCTTCAGATCGCGGTGGCGCTGCAAGACATCGGCCGCAACCGGCAGCGGCAGGGCCTGGGCAAACTTCAGATTGCCCAGGCCGGCTTTTACCCTGGAATCGCAGCCGATGGCGGCCTGGGCGATGGCGCGAAACATTTCATCCAACGCAGAACCGCCGGCCGCCTGCGCGAGTATCGACGGGCCGGACATGGCGAGCTGCGTGTTATCGCTATAAAAACGCGAACCGGCCAGGGCCGCCAGCATGCTGGCACCGCCGTAGCAGTTCGCCCCCAGGACCACACCGAAGGGCGTACCGGCGCGCACCACGTCGCAGGCGGCGCGAAACAGGCGGCGAAATGCACCCAATGCCGGCAGGCCTTCATTAAGGCGCGCGCCGGCGGAGTCCAGATACAGCAGCAGCGGCGTCTTTTGCACCGCAACAATCCGGCACAGACTGGCGAGCTTGTCGCTTTCCAGCACACCCAAGGAACCCGAGGCAATGCGGTTTTCCATCAGCGCCAGGTGAATTTTTTGGCCGTGCAGGACGCCCTTGCCCAGTGTGAGGTTGCCGGCGGGTTCGCCCAGGGGTGTGAACCCCGTCACAGTTTTCAGCGCCGCCAGGGCTTCCATTGAATTCATGGGAGGGATTATATCGGCCTATGAGGGGCTCACCGCCCGCGGCTCCAGTACACCGAGTACAATTCGCGCGCAGCTTCAGAACAACGCTTTGTACAGGACCGCTCCCATGGATACCGCCCTGCCGGACAATCCCCTGCTTGCTACGTGGAACACGCCGCATGGCCTGCCGCCGTTTGCGGATATCGCGCCGCATCATTTTGCCCCCGCGTTTGCGGCTGCCCTGGATGAGCACCGCAGCGAACTGGCCGCCATCGCGGCCAACGCAGAGGCCGCAACTTTCACCAACACCATTCTGGCGTTCGACCGTGCCGGCGGTACGTTGACGCGTATCGACCTTATTTTCGATAATCTCTGCTCCTCCGAAACCTCGCCCGCCTTGCAGGCAGTGGAGCGGGAAATGGCGGCGCCGCTGGCGGCCCATTGGAATGCGGTTTATCTGGATGCCGGTCTGTTCCAGCGCATCGCTGCGGTTCACGCGCAAATCGACCAGGCCAGTCTTGATCAGGCGCAAAAGCAGCTACTGAATCGCATTCATCTGGACTTTGTGCGCGCCGGCGCCAAGCTGCCGGCCGAGGCGCGCAGCCGCTACGGCGAGATCGTGGAACAACTGGCCGAGTTGATGACGCAGTTTTCGCAAAACCTGCTGGCCGACGAATCCTCGTATCAGCTGGTGTTGAAATCGGAGCAGGACCTCGCTGGCCTGCCGGAATTCGTGCGCGCCGCCGCCCGCCAGGCAGCGGTCGAGCGTAGCATCGAGGACGGGTACGTCATCACGCTGTCGCGCTCGCATATGACGCCGTTCCTGACTTTTTCCGACCGGCGCGATCTGCGCGAGCAGGCCTACGGCATATGGGCACGACGCGGCGAACTCAGCGCGGAGCGCAACAATCTGCCTATCGCCGTGCGCATCATGGAATTGCGTCTGGAACAGGCGCGCCTGCACGGCTACCAAAGCTATGCTGATTATCAATTGGCCGATACCATGGCCGGCACACCGGCGGCCGTCAACGAATTGCTGATGCAGGTTTGGCGACGCGGCAAGACCAAGGCCCTGGCCGAGAAAGAAGCGCTGGAGGCCATGGCCCTGAGCTGCGGCCAGCCCGGCAAGATTGCGCCCTGGGATTGGCTGTATTACGCCGAGAAAGTACGCAAGGCCCGTTACGACCTGGACGAGTCCGCCATCAAGCCCTACTTCCCTTTGCCGCGTATGGTGGAAGCGGTATTCGATTGCGCGCAGCGTCTCTTCGGCCTCAACTTTACGGAACGGCCCGAATTGAAGGCCTACCACCCCGACGTAAAAGTGTATGAAGTGCGTAACGCCGGGCAAAAGCTCATTGCCCTGTTCCTGCACGATAATTTCGCCCGCGCCAGCAAACGCAGTGGCGCCTGGATGAGCGTGTTCCGCGCCCAGTGCCGCGCACTGTTGCCGGGCGAAGGCGATGTGATCCCCATCGTCGTCAACAACAATAATTTCGCCAAGGGCGCGCCTGGAAATCCCACCCTGCTCTCCTTCGACGATGCCCGCACCCTGTTCCACGAATTCGGCCACGGCCTGCACGGCATGTTGTCGGATGTAAGTTTCCTGCGTCTGTCCGGCACCCGCGTGCTGCGTGATTTTGTGGAACTGCCTTCACAACTCTTCGAGCACTGGCTATCCGAACCTGCGGTATTGAAACGCCACGCAAGACATGTGCTGACCGATGCGCCGATTCCGGATGAACTGGTCGCCAAGCTCAAGGCTGCACGCAGTTTCAACCAGGGTTTCGAGGCGGTGGCGTTTACCTCCTCGGCGCTGCTGGATATGGCTCTGCACGGCAAGACTTCCATGCAGGGTCTCGATCTCGCTGAATTCGAACGCACGGAACTGGCCCGCCTCGGCATGCCGGCGGAAATCCAGCCACGCCATCGCCTGCCGCATTTCCAGCATTTGTTCGTGGGCTCCAGCTACGCCGCAGCATACTACGCTTACCTGTGGGCGGAAGTCCTGGACGCCGACGCTTACGGCGCCTTCGAGGAAGCCGGCGACCCGTTTGACGGCAACACCGCCTCGCGCCTGCTGGAATTCATTTACTCCAGCGGCGGCACCCGCCCGCCCATGGAAGCCTACGTCGCTTTTCGCGGACGCCCGCCTTCGGTGGAACCGATGCTGAAGAAAAAGGGTTTGGTGGGGGCCGAAGCGTGAAGCAGTCGCTGGCCCTGGTGGCCTTGGTGGTGCGTGAGTACGACGAGGCCATCCGTTTTTATGTAGATACCCTGGGCTTCACCCTGGTCGAAGACAGTTTTGTGCCTGAGCAGAACAAACGCTGGGTGATCGTATCCCCGCCCGGCGACGGCGCCTGCAAACTCCTGCTGGCGCGCGGGGTGGGCGAGGAGCAAACCTCGCGCATCGGCAACCAGACCGGCGGGCGGGTGTTTCTGTTCCTGTACACCGACGATTTCTGGCGCGACTACGAAAACTACAAGGCCAAGGGCGTGGAGTTCGCCCGCCCGCCTTCACAAGCGCCATACGGTACGGTGGCGGTGTTCAAAGACCTTTACGGCAATCTATGGGATTTGGTGCAGCTCGCCTAGCGTGCGCGCTGGCCGCGCTGATCTGTTTTTCCTGCTTAGCAGGAGAGCCCATTGCTTCCGCTCAACAGCCGGTGCTACAGTCCGGTGCGTCAAGCGCCCCTATGTTTACCCTGCCGCCCGCCACCATCGAAAACACCATACCGCCCGTGTTGAACCGGCGGTATTTCGATAACGCGCCGCCCTTTCTGCTGGAAGGTCGTGAATATTCTCCGGCGCGCGCATGGTGGCTGGCCGAGGCCGCGCTTCTGGCTTATGCCGATCCGGGCTTTGCGGTCGGCCAGTTCGCCGCGGCCGGCCTGACCGTAGACACCGGTCAAACCTATAGCGCGGGAAGCACGCAGCTCTATATCGTCTATGACGACCGCAAGATTCTGGTCGTCTTTCGCGGAACCGAGCTTCCCAAGAGCGGGACAACGCGCGCGATTGCCACCCAGTTTCAAGAAAGCTGGATGGACATAGCCGCGGACGCGAAATTTCCTCGCAAGCCGGCACTGCCTCGCGGCGAGGCCCACGGCGGTTTCGTGGACGCCTGGGCAGGAGTGTCGAAAAAAGTGCTGGACCGAGTGGCCGAATTGAAAGCACAAAATCCCGCGCGCAGCGTCTGGTTCACCGGGCACAGCCTGGGAGCGGCGCTGGCGGTGCTGGCCGCCGCACAGTATGGCGCTGCGGATGGCCTCTACACCTACGGGTCGCCGCGCGTAGGCGACGCCACGTTCACCGCAAGCCTGACCTGCCCGGCCTTCCGCCATGTGCACAATAACGATGCCGTGCCCAATCTGCCCATAGCCTATCTGCACGCCGGCACCCTTCACTACTTCGGCCGCGATGGCGAACCCGGCGAGGAGCCGGGCCTGTTCACATCGTTTTTGCGCGGCACCGGGGATTTTTTCGGCTCGCTTTCCGGCCTGTTCTCGCAGGATGCAACCGTGTTTCCGCGTTCATCCCTCACCGACCACGCGCCGCTTTACTATGCCCTGCTCACGCGTCACGCCCTCGATACGCGGCCCGGCCGCTAGCCCTCTTTTCCCGTCTCTTTCCAATCCATTATGAACATCGCGGTATTCGTAACCGGCGGCACCTTCGACAAGGAATACAACGAGCTGAACGGCGAGCTCTTTTTTCAGAAGACCCATGTGCCGGAAATGCTCAAGCTGGCGCGCTCGCGCGTGGCCACCCGCGTCAAAACGCTGATGATGAAGGACAGCCTGGTAATGACCGACGCCGACCGCGCCAAAATCGCCCGCGCCTGCATGCAAGCCAAAGAAAAGCGCATCGTCGTCACCCATGGCACCGACACCATGGAACTGACCGCGCGTTATCTGGCGAGCCGGGTAACCGGAAAGACCATCGTCCTCACCGGCGCCATGGTGCCCTATAAGTTCGGCAGCTCCGACGGCTTGTTCAATCTGGGCAGCGCGCTCAGCTTTGCCGAGTTGCTGCCCGCCGGCGTGTATGTGGCCATGAACGGCCGCCACTTCGCCTGGGACAACGTCACCAAGAACCGCAAGCTGGGCATATTCGAAGAGCGCAAGGCTCCTCGTAAAGCACGCTGACGCTTAAGGCTGAATTAGGGCTGAAGCGCGGCAGCCAGTACCACGGCAACGTGCTGGGCCGCTCTCTGCGTCCCATCGTGGATTTGGTGCCTGCAACTGGTGCCGTCGGCCACGATCAGAGTATCGGAGGGCGAACTGCGCACGGCCGGCAACAGCGATAGCTCGCCCATCGCCATCGACACTTCATAGTGCTCCGCCTCATAGCCGAAAGCACCCGCCATGCCGCAGCAGCTCGATTCAATCGGCGTGGTGCTAAGGCCGGGTATCCAGGACAGTACTTCTTCAACCGAGCCCATGACGCCGAAGGCCTTTTGATGGCAATGCCCGTGCAACAGGGCCTGACGGGTCTCGCCTTCGGCGAAGCGAAGTTGCAGGCGTCCCGCCTGCTTTTCCCGCACCAGAAACTCCTCGAACAAAAACGCCTGCGCCGCTAATGCCCTGGTCTCTTCACCGGGAAATAGCGCGGCGAACTCATCGCGTAGAGTCAGCAGACAGGATGGCTCCAGGCCGACGATAGGTACGCCTTTTTCCACATAGGGTTTTAGCGCGTCCAGGGTGCGCCGTGCCTCTTTTTTGGCCTCGGCAATCATGCCGGTGGCTAGGAAGGTGCGTCCGCAGCAGAGCGGGCGGGACGATTCTTTCGCTGAAGTGATGTGAACCTCGTAACCCGCATGTTGCAGTACATCCATGGCAGCGCGCAGGTTTTCGCTCTCGAAGTAATTATTGAAGGTATCCGCGAAGAGCGCTACCTCACGCCGGCTGACTCCTTGTCCCCCGGAAAGTGGGACGGGGTGGCCTCGGGCCAGAAGGCTGGGATGAGGGGCGCCCGACTCTTGCAACGACGTCCCCCTCACCCTAGCCCTCTCCCCCTGCCCGGGGGAGAGGGAATAGATTTTTGACCAGCGCGGTAACGTTCGCTTTGCGGAGAACCCTGCAAATGAATCCCTTAAACCACTTGTTCCCGGAATTTCTTGAATGAAGTTAATCAAACCACTCACCTTAGCGAACCACGGCGCATATCTAGGCAAATAAGCCACCAAGCGATCACGTAACGAATAGCCATGCTCTTTTTTGTATTGATGAAGATATTCGATCTTCATCTTCGCCATATCCACACCGGTAGGACATTCGCGCTTGCAGCCCTTGCAGCCCACGCAAAGGTCCATCGCCTCCCTGACGGCCTCGCCTGCCAACCCACCGGCAATTTGCCCTGACAACGCTTGGCGCAGGGTATTGGCGCGGCCACGGGTCAGGTGCGTCTCGTCACGCGTGACGCGGTAGCTGGGACACATGGTGCCCGCATCGAATTTGCGGCAGTGCCCGTTGTTGTTACACATTTCGGCGGCAGCGGCCAGGCCGCGCTCACCGAAATCGGTACGCCAATCGAGCTGCGAGGCGTCCGGTGGAGTAGCGTAACCGGGAGGAAAGCGGAACAGCGAGCGTTCGTCCTGCTTGGAGGGGCGAACGATTTTGCCGGGGTTCATCAGGTTATCCGGGTCGAACAGGGCCTTGATCTCACCCAGCGCCTGGGTCAGCTTCGGGCCGAAGAACGGCGCGATCCATTCGCTTCTCACCAGGCCGTCACCGTGTTCGCCGGAATACACACCTTTGTATTCACGCACCAGTTCGGCGGCTTCTTCGGCGATGGCGCGCATTTTTTGCGCGCCATCGCTTTTCATATTCAGGATGGGGCGCACATGCAGGGTGCCCACCGAGGCGTGCGCGTACCAGGTGCCGCGCGTGCCGTTTTTTTCGAACACCTCGGTCAGCCGGCGCGTGTAATCGGCCAAATGCTCCAGCGGCACGCAACAGTCTTCAATGAAGCTGACAGGCTTGCCCTCGCCCTTCATGGACATCATGATGTTGAGGCCGGCTTTACGCACGTCCCAGAGCGATTTTTGCGCACCGGCGTGGGTCATTTTCACCACCGATTTGGAAAGAACCAGGTCGCCCATCAGCGCGTCCAGATCGTCTAGCTTGCGGACCAGCGCCGCCTCTTCGTCGCCCGAAAATTCCACCAACAGGATGGCGTCTGGCTCGCCGATCAGCGCCGCATCGATGACGGGCCGGAACGCCGGGTTATTGCGCGCCAGCTCTATCATGGTGCGGTCCACCAGCTCAACGGCGCTCGGCCCCAGCTTCACAATGTGCTGCGCGCTATCCATGGCCTGGTGGAAGCTCGGAAAATTCACCACACCCAGGGTCTTGTGCGCCGGCAGCGGCGAGAGCTTCAGATACAGCGACTGAAAATACGCCAGCGTGCCTTCCGAACCGACCAGCATATGCGCGAGGTTGGGCGCCTCGGAGTGGTAGTGCAGAGGATCGCGCGGCGCGAAGATATCGAGGTTATAGCCCGCTACGCGCCGCAGCAGCGGCGGAAAGCGTTTGGCAATCTCATCGTGCTCCCGCTCGCAAATCTGGCGTAAGCCGGAAGCCAATTCGCGAAAGCGCTGCGAGCGGCCAGGCAATTCGGACTCCCGCCATTCACCGAACCGTTCCTGGCAGCCGTCGGCCAGGATGGCGTCTATGGCAGCCACGTTGTGCACCATATTGCCGTAAACAATGGAGCGCGAGCCGCAGGAATTATTGCCGGCCATGCCGCCTATGGTGGCCTGCGCAGAGGTAGAAACGTCCACCGGGTACCAGAGCCCGTGTTTTTTCAGGCGCGCGTTAAGGTGGTCCAGCACCATGCCCGGCTCCACGCGTATGCGTTGCGCGGCGGGGTCGAAATCGAGAATACCGTTGAGGTATTTCGAGTTATCGATCACCAGGGCCGCGCCCACGGTCTGGCCGCACTGCGAAGTGCCGGCGCCGCGCGGCAGTATCGGTACACCAGCCTCAGCGGCGATTTGCATGGCGATGGCGGCAGCCTTGGCGGTGCGCGGCACTACCACGCCCACCGGCATAATCTGGTAGATCGACGCGTCGGTGGCGTAGCGCCCACGATCGGCCGCGCCAAACAGTATCTCGCCATCGAAATTGCCCCGCAGGGTGGCTTCCAGCGGATGCCGGGCAAAGTTGACGCGCTTTATCTCGGGAGTAACAGCGGCGGACGACATGAAAGTGTTGACGGATGTTAAGGTAGCGACTGGGCCAAGCGCATAGTGTACGCAAAGCACTGCAAGCCCGGCACGACAATTATTGCCGCCCACCGTGAGGAGTAACTGTATGTCTTCCCAGAACAAGCACCGCGCCGGTCGCCATTTCCTGCAAATCCCCGGCCCTACCCCGGTGCCGGACCGCATCCTGCGTGCCATCGATCGGCAGGTGATCGACCATCGCGGGCCGGAATTTCAGGCCCTGGGCATGGACGTACTGGCCGGCATTAAAACCATTTTCAATACTGTGCAGCCGGTCATCATCTACCCGGCCTCCGGCACCGGCGCCTGGGAAGCCGCGCTGGTCAATACCCTCTCCCCCGGCGACAAAGTGCTGATGGTGGAAACCGGCCATTTCGCCACGCTATGGCAAAAAATGGCGGTGAAGCTCGGACTGCAGCCGGAACTGATCGCCACCGACTGGCGGCGCGGCGTAGACGCTGGATTGATCAAGGTCCGCCTGGCCGCCGACCCGGAACACGAGATCAAAGCGGTATGCGTGGTCCACAACGAAACCTCCACCGGCGTCACCTCGGACATCGCCGCCGTGCGCAAGGCAATTGACGCGGCAAACCACCCTGCTCTGCTGATGGTCGACACCATCTCTTCGCTGGGTTCGGTTGAATACCGCCACGACGAGTGGGGGGTGGACGTTACGGTGGGCGGCTCGCAAAAAGGCCTGATGTTGCCGCCGGGACTTTCTTTCAACGCTCTATCCGAAAAAGCCGTGGCCGCATCCGCGCATTCCAAACTCACCAAGGCCTTCTGGGGCTGGGGCGAGATGCTGGAAGCCAACAAGGGCGGCTTTTTCCCCTATACGCCGGCCACCAATATGTTGTTCGGCCTGCGCGAGGCCATCGCCATGCTGCACGAGGAGGGCCTGCCGCAGGTGTTTGCCCGCCACCAGCGCCTGGCCGAGGCCACGCGCCGCGCGGTGCAAGCCTGGGGCCTGGAAATCCTTTGCGCCAATCCGCAGGAATACTCGCCGGTGCTGACCGGCGTCATGATGCCCGCGGGTCACGACGCTGACAAATTGCGCGAGACCATACTCGCGCACTTTGATATGTCGCTGGGCATGGGGCTTTCCAAGCTGAAGGGAAAGATATTCCGCATCGGCCATCTGGGCGACACCAACGAGCTCACCATGCTCGGCACCCTGGCGGGCATCGAGATGGGCCTGGACCTGGCCGGCGTGCCGCACCAGAGCGGCGGCGTGGATGCGGCGATACAATATCTGGCCGGATGCGCGAAATCGAAAACAAGCACTAAAATGGCAGCTTGAGTCGGGCAACACTTTTCCGCAGTCCCTGCTGTAGTACAAACGCCGCCGCAGAGCGGCTTTCATAATTTTTGGAGGAACAATGAAACTACGTATTTGGTTTGGCCTGTTGCTGGCGGGCCTGGTGTTTAGCGCACATGGCGCGGATACCCAAAACTGGCCGACCAAGCCAATAAGGTGGATTAACCCTTTCCCGGCTGGCGGTGGCACCGATGTGTTCGCGCGACCGATTGCGGCCAAACTCAGCACCCAGCTGGGGCAGAACATCTATATCGAAAACCTGGGCGGCGCAGCCGGCACCGTGGGGGCCGGCGTGGCTGCCAAGGCGCCCGGTGACGGCAACACCTTTTTCGTAGGCGCCATACACCACACCATCGCTGAATCCCTGTACATGAATCGCGGCTACAAGCTCGAACAGGATTTCGTGCCCATCACCGTGCTGGCCTATGTACCGAATGTACTGGTGGTGCACCCCAAACTCGGCATCAAGACGCTGGACGCTTTCGTCAAATATGCCAAGGCTCACCCAGGGCAACTGAACTTCGGTTCTGCCGGCAGCGGCGCCTCGCACCATATGGCCGGTGAAATGTTCAAGCGCATGGCCGGCATCGACATGGTGCACGTGCCCTACAAGGGCATCGGCCCAATGATGCAGGACCTGCTGGGCGGCCAGGTGGAAGTCTGCTTTGACAGCCTTTCTTCTTCGGCGCCGCAAATCAAGTCCGGCAAGCTGATTCCGCTTGCCGTCACCAGCGAGACCCGTTCCCCCGCGTTTCCGGATATTCCCACCATGGGTGAACTGGGCTACAAGGGCATGACCGTCACCACCTGGTACGCCCTGTGGGGTATCAAGGGCACGCCGCAACCGGTGCTGGACCGCATGTACGCCGAAACGGTCAAAGCATTGGCCGACCCGGAAATTCACCGCATCTGGGAAACCCAGGGCGCCACCGTGGGCGGAACGCCGCCCAAGGAATTTGCGGCTTTCATCTCCTCCGAAATTGCCAAATGGGCCAAGGTGGTGAAGGACTCGAACATCAAGATCGACAACTGATCACCGCCGTTTGAATGCAAAAAGGGGCGGTGTTTCCGCCCCTTTTTTCTTGCTTGCTTGTAACGTCACCTAAGCCGGTTCCACGCTAACCTTATCCGCCATGAAGGTGTCGATCTCAGCGACGGTGTAACCCAACTCTGTGAGAATTTCACGGCTGTGCTCGCCCAGGCGCGGGGCCAGCGAGCGGATCGAAAGCGGCGTTTCGCTCCACTCTCCCACCGGCGCCGTGGTGCGGACCCGGCCTTCGCTAGGGTGCTCCATCACCGGAAAAAAGCCAATTCCGTTCAGATGCGGATCGTCGATCAACGTATCCATGGTGTGCATAGGCGTATTGGGAATATCCGCCTTTTGAAGCAGCGCCTTCCAGTCCGCCGTGCTGCGGGTTTTCATGATTTCGGCGACGAACTCGTAGACCTCGTTGATATTTTCGGCACGCTCCGAATGGCTACGAAAATGCGGGTGCTGCAATAAGTCCGGACGCTCGATGGCCTCAAAGAAATTCTGCCAGTGCTTGTCGTTGTAAATCAGCACGCACAGATAGCCGTCCGAGGTCGCATAAGGCCGCCGGTGTGGGGCGATCAGACGAGCGTAACCGGGCGTGCCCAAAGGGGGTTCGAAGGTGCGGCCGCCCATATGGTCGCCCAGCACGAACTGGGAAAGGCTTTCAAACATGGTTACCTGCACCGACTGCCCCAAACCGGTGCGCGCAACGTGGAACAATGCACCAATAGTGGCTATGGCCGTCTGCAGGCCCACGCTGCGATCGCCCACTGTGACCGGCGCGTATCGTGGCACGTCGGCGCCCTGCTCCAGGGTCAACGCCGGTATTCCCGCCACGCCCTGGATCAGGTCATCGTAGGCCGGCTGCCCGGCGTATTCGCCCCGCTCCGAAAAGCCGTAGGCCCCCACGTAGACGATTTTTGGGTTGATCGTCTTTACCGTTTCGTAATCCAGCCCCAGGCGCGCCATGGCCTGCGGGCGCACATTGAACAGCAGGGCGTCGGCCTTGACGATCAAACGCTTCAGGGCTTCCAGCCCGCGCGGCTTTTTCAGATCCAGCACCAGCGACTTCTTATTGCGGTTGATCTGCAGGTGGATATGGCCCATGCCGGGGTTTTTCATCGGCCCCACCCAGCGCATATTGTCGCCCGCCGGGGATTCGACCTTGATCACATCGGCCCCCATATCGCCCAGGATTTGCGTGGCGTACGGACCCATGATGACCGTTGTCAGGTCGATAATGGTGAGCCCGTGCAACGCGCCCTTGGCGCCGGCAGCCGTCATCTGCGCCGCACCGTTTCAACCCCCGGCACTTCCTTGACCGCGCGCAGCACGCGCGCGATATCGGCCGCGGCGCGAATCTCCAGCGTGAAACGCATGGACGCCAGGTTGCCGCGCGAGAGCGTGTTGGCGGCGGTGACGTTAATGCGCTCGCGTGTGAGAGCATCGGAAATATCGCGCAGCAGGCCCTGCCGGTCCACTGCCGTCACTTCGATGTCGGCCGCAAACGGCTGATCTCCCGTCTGCCCCCAATGCGCCGGCATCAGCCGGTCGCGCTGATCGGCAGCCAGGCTGGTGATATTGACGCAGTCCTGCCGGTGCACCATCACCCCGCGGTTTTTGGTGATGAAACCGATAATGGCGTCGGAGGGCACGGGCTTACAGCATTTGGCCACCAGCGTGGCGATATTGTTGACCCCCAGCACCAGCACGCCGCCGGAAGTTTTGCTGCTGCGGGCGGTGGCGGTGATGGGCGAAACTTCCGCCGCCGGCTCGGCAAGGGCCGGGGCGCGTTCCCGCGCCGATAGCTCGCGCAAGGCCAGCTCGATTTGATGCGCGGTGATTTCCCCGCGGCCTATCTCCGCCAGGCACTCGTCCACGTCCTTGTGGTTCAGGGTGGCGGCCACTTTTTCCAGAGAAATGGCGGTGGCGCTGGCGCGCGCCAGTTCCTTGTCCAGGGTTTGGCGACCGTGGGCCACGTCGACTTCAAAGTATTCCTGGCGGAACCAGTTGCGCACCTTGGATTGGGCGCGCGGGCTCAGCAAAAAGCCCAGTTGCGGGTTCAGCCAGTCGCGCGAAGGCCCACCCTGTTTTGCTGCCAGGATTTCCACCCGCTGCGCATTCTGCAAGGGTGTGTTGAGCGGCACGATCTGCCCGTCCAGCTTTGCCCCGCGGCAGCGATGGCCGAGGTCGGTGTGCACGTGATAGGCGAAGTCCACCGGCGTCGAACCCGCTGGCAGGTCGATCACCTTGCCCTGCGGGGTAAACACATAGACGGTATCGTTGAACAAGCCCTGCTTCACCTGCTCGGAAAAACCACCCTCGTCGACCAGTTCGCGCTTCCATTCCAGTACTTGCCGCAGCCAGGCGATCTTGGATTCAAACTTGCGCTCGGCAGCACTCTGGCGGGCCGGGCCTTCCTTGTAGCGCCAGTGCGCGGCGACACCGTGCTCGGAAGCCAGATGCATGGCCTGGGTGCGGATTTGCACCTCCAGGGTCTTGCCTTCCGGGCCGACCACGGCGGTGTGCAGCGATTGGTATTGGTTGGCCTTGGGCTTGGCGATGTAATCGTCGAATTCGCCGGGGATGGGCTGCCAGCGGTCGTGCACCAGGCCCAGCACGGCGTAGCATTGGTCTACGGTTTCCACCAGCACGCGTATGGCGCGCACGTCGTACAGCTTCTCGAAGGCCATGCCCTTCGATTCCATTTTGCGGTGTATGGAGTAGATATGCTTGGGGCGTCCGGCGATTTCGCCGTCTATCCCCAGTTGTTGCAAGGCGGCCTTCATTTCGCCGACCACCCGGGCGATATAAGCCTCGCGCTCATGGCGCTTGCCGTCCAGCATCGTGGCGATTTGCTTGTAGGTGTCCGGGTGCAGGTAACGGAAGGAAAAATCCTCCAACTCCCACTTGATGGCAAACACACCCAGGCGATTGGCCAGCGGCGCGAACAAGTCGCGCGTTTGTTCGGCGGCGGCCCGCTTGGTCGCTTCCGGCGCCTTGGTGATGGAGCGCAGGTACACCACCCGCTCAGCCAGTTTGACCAGCACCACGCGCACGTCGTCGGCCAACGCCAGCAGCATCTTGCGCAGGGCTTCTATGCTGTTGCCACCCCCGATGCTACCCGACTCCGAGGCGCGCATGCTTTCGATACGGCCGGCGCGCATCACCCCCTGCACCAGCCCCGCCACCTCGGCGCCGAAGGCTTCGCTCAGCAACGGAATATCGATTTCCTTGGCCGGGATCGCCCCCACCAACAACGCTGCGGCCAAGGTCTCACCATCGGCTTCGATCTCGAACAGGACCTCGCAGGCTGCTATGGCCCGCAGCAGGGCCTCTTCGCGGCCATTGGCCTTGGCGGCGGCTTCAACAAAGTCCAGCACCCGCAGGACAAGCGCGCCCCGCTCCCCCGAGTCCGCCAGGCGGGCGCGGTGCCGGGAAACGCGGTCTATCAGGGAATCGGGTTGCTCGATCATGGGTTATAGGCAGGATTAAGGCTCAATTTTATGCGACTACGACGCCTGCTCGCCGCAGAGCGCAATTTATAGCCAATACAAATGCGAATACGCGAACCTGCCCTGTCAGACCATCGTATAGCGAGACGGTTCTCTCTGGCACGCCTTTTGCTGAGTAAGGGTAAAAAGGCGGTATATTGGAATCATGAGCTCTGGGACCATTTTCAACGAGATGTACGCGGAGGACGGCAGCGTACGTCCGCATTACTCGGTTTTCGCCGATTGGCTGGCGCAGACCCCACCGGAAAAGATCGCCCAGAACCGGCACGCGGCCGATTTGCTGTTTCATCGTGTCGGCATTACCTTCGCCGTGTACGGCGAGGCCACCGGCACCGAGCGGCTGATTCCTTTCGATATCGTTCCGCACGTTATCCCTGCGCAGACCTGGGACCAAGTCTCCAACGGCCTCACCCAGCGCGTGCGCGCCCTGAACGCCTTTTTGCACGATGTCTACCACGGCCAGGAAATCATCAAGGCCGGCAAAATTCCCGCTGCAGCGGTCTTGCAAAACAGCCAGTACCGCAAGGAAATGATAGGCATGGACGTGCCCGGCGGCATTTACGCGCACATCGCCGGTATCGACCTGGTCAAGGACGAACGCGGCGAATACTACGTGCTGGAAGACAATCTGCGCACGCCTTCCGGGGTTTCCTATTTGCTGGAAAACCGCAAGATGATGATGCGGCTGTTCCCCGAATTATTCGCCGTGCAAAGAGTGCGTCCGGTCGATCACTACCCGGACCTGCTGCTGGAAACCCTGCGCAACGCCGCCCCCGCCGGCATCGATAACCCCACCATCGTGCTGATGACACCGGGGCAGTTCAATTCCGCCTACTTCGAACACGCCTTCCTCGCCCAGCAAATGGGTATCGAACTGGTCGAAGGCGCCGATATGTTCGTGGCCGACGATACGGTGTTCATGCGCACCACCCAGGGGCCGCAGAAAATCGATGTGATCTACCGGCGCATCGACGACGATTTCATCGATCCCGAGGCCTTTCGCAGCGACTCCATGCTGGGCGTGCCGGGACTGATGCGCGCCTATCGTGCGGGACGCGTTACCCTGGCAAATGCAGTCGGCACCGGCGTCGCGGATGACAAATCGACCTACCCCTACGTCCCGGACATGATTCGCTTTTATCTTGGCGAAGAACCCATTCTGAAAAACGTACACACCTGGATGCTGGGCAATAAAGAAGACCTGGACTATGTGCTCGCACATATGGAGGAACTGGTTATCAAGGAGGCGCAGGGTTCGGGTGGCTACGGCATGCTGATCGGCCCGGCCAGCACCAAGGAAGAACGCGCGCGCTATCGGCAACGCGTACTCGATGCTCCCGAAAAATTCATTGCCCAGCCCACGCTATCGCTATCGGCCTGCCCAACTTTCACCGATAAGGGCCTGGCCCCCCGCCATATCGACCTGCGCCCCTATGTGCTCTCAGGCAAGGTGGTCAAACTGGTGTCCGGCGGCTTGACGCGCGTGGCGTTACGCGAGGGTTCGCTGGTGGTGAATTCTTCCCAGGGCGGCGGCGTAAAAGATACTTGGGTGGTGGATTAAATGCTTAGCCGCACCGCCTCCACTCTCTACTGGATGTCGCGCAACGTCGAGCGCGCGGAGAATACCGCGCGCATTCTCGAAGTCGCCTATCGCATGTCGCTGCTGACTAAGGACCCGCACCTGCAGGACCAGGAATGGTTTGCGCCGCTGAACATCACCGGTACCCTGTTCCCCTTCAGCGGACGCCACGCCATCGTCAATGCCCGGGAAGTGCTGCACTTCATGGCCTTCGACCCGGACAACCCCTCCTCGATTTACAACTGCGCCCAGCAGGCGCGCGAAAACGCGCGCGCGGTGCGCGGCACTATCACCAGCGAAATGTGGGAAGTGATCAACGCCACCTGGCTGGAAATGCAGAATATGGACGAAGACCGCATGTACGCCAAAGGCGTCTCGGCCTTTTTCGAGTGGGTCAAGGAACGCTCGCATCTATTCCGCGGCGTGACCTTCGGCACCATCCGCCGCGACGACGCCTTCAGTTTTCACCGTCTCGGCACCTATGTGGAACGCGCCGACAATACCGCGCGCATCATCGACGCCAAATACCATGTGCTGCTGCCCTCGGTGGCCGACGTGGGTGGCGCGGTGGATTACTACCAGTGGTCGGCGGTGCTGCGCTCGGTGTCGGCCTTCGAGGCCTATCGCAAGGTCTATCGTGACGCCATCACGCCGTTGCGTATCGCCGAACTGCTGATCCTGCGCGACGATATCCCCCGGTCCCTGCATTTTTGTCTGCGGGATGTGTACGATATTCTCTGCAAAGTTCAAAACCGCACCTCGGGCGAGGCCACCCGCCAGGCCGGGGAAATCTACGCGGCCCTACAATTCGGTACCATAGATAATATTTTTGCCACCGGACTACACGAATACCTGACCAGTTTCCTGGCGTCGACCAATCGACTCGCCGGCGAAATCAACCAGTCGTTTTTCGATCTTTCGCTGCCCGCGGCCGAACCCACTTCCTAGTTTTTGCCATGACTTACTGTGTAGCCATACGCCTGGATTCCGGCATGATTTTCGCGTCCGATTCGCGCACCAATGCCGGCGTGGATCACATCGCGACCTTCAGCAAGATGCGCGTGTACGAAAAACCGGGCGACCGCGTCATCGTCGTGCTGTCCAGCGGTAACCTGGCCATGACCCAGGGCGCCATCAACATCCTCGACCGCCATCTGCACGCCCCGCCCGACCAGCCCAGTATCTGGAACGCGAAGTCAATGTTCGACGTGGCCGCCCTGACCGGCGAGGCCCTGCGCGATATGCAAAAGCGCGACGGCGCCATGCTCATGCAGGCGGGTATCGACTCGTCCTCGAACCTGGTGGTGGGTGGACAGATCGCGGGCGAATCGCAGCGCCTGTTCCATATTTACCCGCAGGGCAACTTTATCGAGACCTCGGAAGAGACGCCCTACTTCCAACTGGGCGAATCCAAATACGGCAAGCCGATTCTGGACCGCGTCATCAACGGCTCCACGCCGCAAAAAGAAGCGGCCAAGTGCGTGCTGATTTCTTTCGATTCGACCATCAAATCGAATATCTCGGTGGGCCTGCCCATCGATATGCTCTGGTATCCGCGCGATGCCCTGCGCGTGGGCATGCAGCAAAAAATCCGCGACGGCGACCCGTATTTTTCAATGCTGCGGCAGCGCTGGGGCGGCGGGCTGCGCAGGGTTTTCGGCGAACTGCCCGACCCGGACTGGCTGGAGTAGTTCCGCCTACATGACCATCCGCGTCGCCCTGCATCACCTGACCCGCTACGGCTTCGACCGCCCAGTCAATCTGTCGCCGCATGAGGTGCGCCTGCGCCCCGCTGCGCACTGCCGCACGCCCATCGAAAGTTATTCGCTGACGGTAAAGCCGGAAAAGCATTTCATCAACTGGCAGCAGGACCCCTACGGCAACTGGGTGGCGCGGCTGGTGTTTCCGGAGCGCACCACTGAATTATCGATAGAAGTGGATTTGGTGGCCGATATGACGGTCATCAACCCCTTTGATTTTTTTGTCGAAAAATACGCCGAACACTTCCCTTTCCAATACACGCCGGAAAATCGCCGCGAACTCGCTGCCTATCTGGAATGCGAGCCCGCCGGCCCCCTGCTGGACGCCTGGCTGGAACGCGCCCATAAAGAATGGGACGGCCGCAATCCGGCCACCATCGATTTTCTGGTGGCACTCAATCAACGCCTGCAAAACGACATCCGTTATCTGATCCGCATGGAGGCGGGTGTGCAGACGCCGGAGGTGACGCTGGAACGCGCGCAGGGCTCCTGTCGCGATTCCAGCTGGCTGCTGGTGCAAATCCTGCGCCATTTCGGCATTGCCGCGCGCTTTGCCTCGGGCTATCTGATCCAGCTCACCGCCGACCAGAAGGCGTTGGACGGTCCCTCCGGCACCGACCACGATTTCACCGACCTGCACGCCTGGGCGGAAGCCTATCTGCCGGGTGCCGGCTGGGTGGGGCTGGACCCCACCTCGGGCCTGCTGGCCGGCGAAGGCCATATTCCGCTGGCCTGCACCGCCATTCCCTCGTCGGCGGCGCCGGTTAGCGGCTATACCGATGTGTGCGAATCAACGCTGGACTTCAAGATGACAGTCACGCGCATACACGAAGACCCGCGCGTGACCAAGCCATACACCGATGCGCAGTGGCAGGAAATGCAGGACCTGGCCGCCGCCGTGGACCAAGCCCTTGAGCAGGACAAAGTACGCCTCACCATGGGCGGTGAGCCGACCTTTGTTTCCATTGACGACCGCGACGGCGCCGAATGGAACTTCACTGCCCACTCCGCCAGAAAAAAAGAACTGGCCGGCAACCTCCTCGCACGCCTGCAGCCCTTGTATGCACCGGGCAGCATGCTGCATTTCGGCCAGGGCAAGTGGTACCCCGGCGAGCCCCTGCCACGTTGGGCCCTGTCCTGCTATTGGCGCGCCGACGGCGAGGCGCTTTGGCAAGATCCGCAATGGACCGCGCTCGCGCGCCCCGATAAACCCGCCACGCTGGCCGATGCCGAGCGATTTGCCTCGGGCCTCGCCGCAAACCTGGGCCTGCATACCGGCTATGTGCAGCCGGCCTTTGAAGACCCCTGGAATACATTGCGCAACGAGTCGCGCCTGCCGGTCAATGTCGATCCGCTGGCGGACGGTGACGCGCGCGCCCTGGTTGGCGAAAAATTGCGCGCCCAATTGGCGGCACGTACCGGCGCAGCCAGCGGCTACCTTTTGCCCTTAAAGGCGGCCGAACGCCGCAAAGCGGCGGCGGCCACCGAATGGCAGTCAAGTCTCTGGCCCCTGGCCACAAAGCATATCTACCTGCTGGAAGGCGATTCGCCCATGGGCTATCGCTTGCCCCTGGCATCGCTGCCTTGGGTTGCGCCCAAGGATGTTGAAATTCATTTACCGGCCGACCCCTTTGATGCCGCCGCCCCATTGCCGGCGCGCGCCAAGCCCGCGGCAAAAAAGGCTGGGGCGAAAGGAGAAACCGCGCCTGCCAAAGCAAAGCTAAAAAAAGGTGTCTCGGCTCCGGAGATCGTGCGCACTGCCCTGTGCATGGAAGTGCGCGAAGGTGTCCTGCACGTATTCCTGCCGCCGGTCCCCTTGCTGGAAGATTTTATTGCCCTGGTTTCCGCCATCGAGGCCACGGCAAAAGAAGAGAAACTCGCGATACGCATAGAAGGCTATTCGCCGCCCGGCGATATACGCCTGCAAAAATTCGCCATCACCCCGGACCCGGGGGTGATTGAAGTGAACATCCATCCTGCAAAAAACTGGGCGGAGCTTTCGCGGAACACGCAGACCTTGTACGAGCAGGCGCGCGAAGCACGGCTCGCCACCGAGAAATTCATGCTCGATGGACGCCATACCGGCACCGGCGGCGGCAATCACGTTACCATCGGCGGCGTGACGCCCGCCGATTCGCCGCTGCTACGGCGGCCCGATCTGCTGCGCAGCCTCATCACTTTCTGGCAAAACCACCCAGCCCTTTCCTATTTGTTTTCCGGCGCTTTCATCGGCCCCACCTCGCAGAGCCCACGCGTGGACGAGGCGCGCAGCGATACCCTGTACGAATTGGAAATCGCCTTTGAGCAGCTCGACAAGGAATTTCCGCGCGGCGGCGAAGGAAAAAACGCAAAGGAAAACGAAAAACCCTGGCTGGTCGACCGCATCCTGCGCCACTTCCTGGTCGACCTCACCGGCAACACCCATCGTGCCGAATTCTCCATAGACAAACTCTATTCGCCCGACGGCCCCGCCGGGCGCCTGGGGTTGTTGGAATTCCGCGCGTTTGAGATGCCGCCGCACGCACAAATGAGCCTGGCGCAAATGCTGCTGCTGCGCACCCTGATTGCGCGCTTCTGGCGCGAACCCTATCGCCATCATCTGATCCGCTGGGGAACCGAGTTGCACGACCGTTTCATGCTGCCCTACTTCATCGCACAGGACATGAAAAGCGTGGTCGATGAAATCAACGCCGGCGGCCAGCTTGGCGACAAGGCCATGCGTTTTGAATGGTTCGCACCCTTCCTGGAATTCCGCTTTCCACGCTTCGGCACGGTGGCCTACCAGGGCATTGAACTGGAACTGCGCCAAGCCATAGAACCCTGGCACGTGTTGGGCGAAGAGGTTTCGGGCAGCGCCACCTCGCGCTATGTCGATTCCTCAATTGAACGCCTGCAGGTGCGCGTCACCGGCATGATCCACCAGCGCCATATCGTCGCCTGCAACGGCCGCGCCGTACCGCTGACCCCCACCGGCGCACCGGGCGAATACGTAGCCGGCGTGCGTTACCGCGCCTGGGCGCCGCCTTCCGCCCTGCATCCCACCATCGGCATACATGCGCCGCTAGTGTTCGACATCGTTGATCTTTGGGCGGGTCGCTCGGTGGGCGGCTGCACTTATCACGTCTCCCACCCCGGTGGACGCAACTACGACACCTTCCCCGTCAACGCCTTCGAGGCAGAGGCGCGGCGCGTGGCGCGCTTCCAGAAAATCGGCCACACACCGGGACCGATGAAGGTGGAACTGGAAGGCCGTAACCCGGCCTTTCCGTTTACGCTGGATTTGCGCAGGGCGCCGGATTTCGACGGGGCGCAGTATGTGCCACTGCGTACGGGTGCGGACCAGTAAAGGTCACATCACCACCACCTGCCGCACCGCCTCGCCTGCCGCAAGCCGATCAAAGCCGAGATTAATCTCGGCTAGCGATAAGCTGCCGCTCATCAATCGATCCACCGGCAAGTGCCCGCGCCGGAACATTTCGATGAAGCGCGGGATATCGCGCGTGGGCACGGCCGTGCCAATGTAGCTCCCTTTCACGGTGCGCTCCTCGGCAACCAGATTCACCAGAGGCAAAGCCAAACTCGCCTGCGGTGGCGGCAGACCGGCGGTAACCGTGGTGCCGCCCCGGCGGGTGATCTTGTAGGCTAGCTCCATGGCGCGAGCCGAGCCGGCCATTTCAAACACGAATTCGCAGCCGCCCTTGGTGGCGGCGCGCACCGCCTCGGCGGTATCGGCAGCACTTGCATTGAATATATCGGTAGCCCCCAGCGATTTGGCGAGCTGAAGCTTGCTATCAGCCAAGTCGATAGCCATCACGCGGGACGCACCCGAAGCCAACGCCCCCAGCACTGACGACAGCCCCACCCCTCCCAGGCCGATCACCGCTGCTGTAGCGCCCGCAGGGATTTTGGCGGTGTTTACCACCGCGCCCACACCGGTCAGCACCGCGCAGCCGAAGAGGGCAGCCTGGTCCAGTGGCAATTCACGATCGATTTTCACCAGCGAGCGGCGCGACATCACCGCCATTTCCGCAAAAGCCGAAACGCCTAAATGGTGATTCACAAAACTGCCCGCTTGTTTCCAGCGCCGGTCGCCCGACAATAAGGTTCCCGCACCGTTAGCCGCCGCTCCCGGCTCGCACAGGGCCGGACGACCTTCCGCGCAAGGCAAGCAGTGGCCGCAGCTGGGCATGAACACCATGACCACATGATCGCCCACGGCAAGATCATCCACCCCCGGACCCAGAGCTTCGACAATGCCTGCGGCCTCGTGCCCCAGCACCATGGGCATGGGGCGTGGGCGGTCGCCGTTGATGACAGACAAATCAGAATGGCAAAGCCCGGCAGCCTTGATGCACACCAGCACTTCACCCAGGCCGGGAGGCGCAAGCTCGACTTCCTCTATGGCCAGCGGCCTGGATTGTGCGTACGGCGCGGCGGCGCCCATTTGTCGCAAGACGGCGGCTCGGACCTTCATGCAAGACCTCAATGGCGATGATAGTCAGGTGTTGAGTATGGCATGCGACGGGCGCGCGATCATTTTCCCGCAGAGTCTTTGGGAGGCAAATCCTAGTCCCCGAGCGACTCCCCTGCCTCAGGACGGTCCAGCCAGTAGCGCCGGTGCACATTGCGCCAAGAAGTGATCACCGGCGCACGAGACGCCGCGTCAAACGTCAGGAATAAGGCACCCTCCTCGTCTGTACGTCTGACGAAGATGCCGCGCTCCGCGTAGCGCCCCATCACTTCTCCGTTGGGGTGGCGGAAACGGTTTCGATAACCCACCGGCAGCAAGGCGATACCGGGTTTGACCGCGTCCAGGAAAGCCCCGGTAGACGAGGTTTTTGATCCATGGTGTGGCACGATCATCACGTCCGCCCGCAGCTCTTCTGGTCGCAGGTTTTCAGACGCAAGGCGCTGCAGTAGCTCCAGTTCGGACTTTTTTTCTATGTCCGCCGTCATCAGCACGCTGCCACCGGCCCCGCTGATTTTCAACACACAGCCCATATTATTGGTCTTGCGCTTGTTTTTTCCCTCCGCTTCACCATAGTTTTCCTTGGTCGGATGCAGGATGGTGAAATCCACGCCGTCCCAGCGCCAGCGGTCGCCGGCTTCACAGCGCATGACTTCGCGCGCGCCCTGCAGGGAACGATGCTCGGGAGACACCGAGGTCAGCACCCATTCGGGATTGCGGGCAGCGATGACGGAATGCGCACCGCCAGAGTGGTCGTCGTCCTCGTGGCTCACGATCAGCGCGTTCAGCCTGGTAATGCCTTCCCCGCGCAAATACGGCACGACGATGCGGCTGCCCGAGTCGGCATCCGGATTCCAGGACGGACCGGTGTCGTACACCAAGGCGTAGTTGGCGGTGCGCACCACCGTGGCCAGCCCCTGGCCCACATCCAGCAGGCTCAACTGAAATTCGCCCCGCGCCGGCCTCAGCGGCGCAACCAAGAACAGCGGCAACATCATGACCGCACCCAGCCAACGCGCCGGCATGCCGCGTGGGGACAGACACCAGGCGCAACCCAGCAAGGCCAGCGCCACCGCCAGCGGCCCAGGCGCATGACTCTGCCACACCGCGTCCGGCGCCTGCGCCAGCCATTGCAGGGCCCAGTAACAGACGGACATGAGCCAGTGGGCCAGATCCAGCAAAAAGTCGAATGGCCCGATAAACGATAGCCCTGCGCCTAGCAGAGTCAGCGGCACCACCACCAGACTCACCAGGGGAATGGCGAAGGCGTTGGCCAGCGGCGACACCAGGGAAACTTCCTGAAACAAGGCCAGCGTCATCGGTAGCAAACCCAGGGTGACGGCAACCTGTGTCAGCACCGCGCTGCGCCAGCCGGAAAGTTGGCCCGTGCGATGCGCGGTCACATAAAAAATCGCCGCCACGCACCCAAAGGAAAGCCAGAATCCCGGCGCCAGCACCGCCCAGGGATCGAGCAGCAAAACGGCCAGCATCGCCCAGGCGAGAATGCGTGAGGGACTGCTGGTGCGCCCGGTCCATAGGGCAATAGCAACCGCGGAAAGCATAAACAGCGTGCGCTGGGTGGGAACGGAAAATCCCGCGATCAAGGAGTACGCCAGCGCCGTCAACGCGCCCGCCAGCACGGCGGCTCTCTGGGCGGGCAGACGCAGCGCCAGAGCCGGTACGCGCGCCCAAAAGCGAAAGACCAGCCAGTACAAGAAGGAGGCGACCATGGTGATGTGCAGCCCCGAGATCGACATCAGATGGCCCACGCCGGTGCGCCAGAACACGCGCCACTGATCGCCAGGGATGGCGTCCTGCTCGCCGATGGCCAGCGCCACCAGCACGCCGCGATAGGCTTGGCCTTGCAGGACCGCGTTCATGCGGTCACGTATTGCCATGCGAATGCGGTCGATGCGGCTATCCGGGCTTGCCACGAATTCATCTTGCAACGTGTTGGCACCTTGCGTGCGAACATAGCCGGTGGCGCGGATATTCCGTTCCAGCGCCCAGGCTTCAAAGTCGAAGCCGTGCGGATTTTGCGTGCCGTGCGGGCGTCGCAGCCGCACCGTCAACCGCCAACGCTGGCCGGGGCGCAGTTCGGGCGGCAATTTGGGCTCCGCATTGGCCTTGGCACGCTCGGTATACCAGGACAGCGAAATATGTTGAGGCACCCGCGCGCCGGCGGTCGCAACTTCGTCGACATCGAATTCAAAGCGGGTGCCGCGCTCGTTGATTTGCGGCAGGCTGGCGACAACGCCGTTCAACTCGATATCGCGGCCCTCCCATGCGCGCGGCAGGGCGTCGGCAAGGCGTGTCTCCGCACGCCACTCGGCGTAGCCGAATCCCAGCAACAGGCCACAGCACAGGGCCATCATCGCGCCCGGCCAAATCCGCCCGCGCGCCCGCAGCCAGAATGAAGCCACAAGCCCGACCAACCCCGCGCCCAGCCATGACTCCCATGACAAGGCCGGCAGTTCGGGCATGTTTTGCAAAGCGAATACGCCTAGCAGCAGGCCGAGGACCAGGGGACGCACTATAATTCCGTTGTGATCGGGCCGTTGGGGAGGCGGTTTTTTGCTTATTGTTTCCCTAACGCAGCGCGGGCGCAATCGGCTGACGCAGGCAAGCCCACAAACCCTGTCAGCCTCTGACGAAAACCAAAAATGACCCCTGACTATTGGCCCGAAGCCACCCGCGAGCTATCCAAACGCTGCAAGGTGATGCGCAAGCTCATCAAACAGTTTCCGGAGGCGCAGTTGCGCACCCGGGGCGACCCTTTTCAAACGCTGGCGCGCGCCATCGTCGGCCAGCAAATTTCGGTCAAGGCGGCGCAATCGGTATGGGACCGCACGGTATTAGTGGTCGGCAAGATGAAGCCGGCCAATATGCTAGCCGTAACGCCGGAACAATTGCGAGAGGCCGGCAATTCACGCCAGAAAATCGCCTATATGCAGGACCTTGCCGGCCATTTTGCCGATGGCCGCATCAAGCCGCGCCGCTGGAACAATATGGCCGATCAGGACGTCATCGACGAACTGGTAGAAGTCAAAGGCATAGGCCGCTGGACGGCGGAAATGTTCCTGATTTTTTATCTGATGCGGCCCAATGTTTTTCCCGTGGACGATATCGGCCTGATCCGCGCCATCGAAAAATACTTTCACGATGGAGACCGTCTCAACAAGGACGAGGTCGAGGCCTACCGCGAACGCTACGACCCCTGGTGCAGTGTGGCGACCTGGTATTTCTGGCGCTCGCTGGACCCTATCCCGGTGACCTACTGAGCATGCCCCTCACTCGAGTCAAAGCGAAGGCACCAGCGCAACCACGCATAGACCCCAAGGCGGTCTATAAGCTGGTCAAAAAAATACCCCACGGGCACGTAGCCACCTACGGGCAGCTAGCGGCGCTATTGGGTTGGCCGCGCCACGCGCGCCACGTCGGCTACGCGCTCAGCGCCACCCCGGCCAGCGTCAAAATTCCCTGGCACCGCGTGATCAATTCGCAGGGCCGCATCAGCCTCAGGGTACGCAACTGGGATAGCGGCAGCGACGACTATCAGCGCATTCTGCTTGAAGCCGAGGGCGTGGTGTTTATCGAAGGCAGGGTCAATTTGCGGAAGTACCGCTGGATGCCGGCGTAGCCGCAACTGCGATCTGCGCCGTACTGCGCCAGCGCAGCAAGCCAATGGCATACGACGTGTAATAGCCGGCCAGCATGCCGAAAATAATCAGTGTCGCGGGACTACTGCCAAAATTCTGCGTGGCGGCCGCCGCGTCCGTACCTGTGAGCGTGGCCATTTGGTAAAAGCGGTAGCCGAGGCGACCCACCAGCAACACCGTCAATGCGATACCGATATGGGCGTTGGGCGTGTAGAAATACCCCGCCTCGGTTCTTTCAAATGCGGTCAGGCGCAGCCCATATATTGCCAGACCGACGCCGACCGCAAGCCCGCCAGCCAGTCCCACCAGGGCCAGCGGCCCGCGCAGGAAAGCCCCCAGGCCCAGCAGTACCGTTATCAACGGAAAAAAGATGGCTGCGGCCCAATGCCGCCAGGGCCGCGATTGCTGGCGACCGATAAGGCGGCGGATGCGCGAATACAAGCGCCAGACAATGAAGGGCGCTGCGATCAGAAGACCAGTGGCGGTAGGGCTTAATTCCATGAAAAATTCTTTCGTTTAAAACGTTGGCAACTAACGAACCTGCAGACGCGAATGGCGTATGCCGTACAGAAAATATCCCACCAGCGCCACCAGCATCCACGCTCCAAAAACCATTTTGGTGACTTTGCTAAGATCGTTCATGATGTAAAGGCAAGCGGCAATGCTCAGCAAGGGAATCAGATAGGGGCCGAAAGGCACGCGGAATTTATGCCTGGCGGCGACATTATCCCCATGCTCATCGCGCCAGCGTATGACCGGAATGGCGGCAGAGACGATGGCGAAGGCGCACAGGGTGCCCATGCTGACCATATCCCACAAATAGCCGGAATCGACCAGGCCGCCGACCAGCATCGCCACCAGGCACACCACGATGGTATTGCGCACCGGCGCGCCGGAGGTCGCATTGCATTCCTTGAAGCTCTTGCCGATCAGCCCGTCGCAGCTGATGGCGTAAAGAATGCGTGTCTGACCATAGAGCGACGCCAGCGTCACGCTGAACACCGAGATCACCGCACCCGCCGAAAGCACCAGCGCCGGCCATACCTGCCCGGTGACGTTTTGCAGGATCACCGCCAACCCGGCTTCCTGGCCGTCGAACTTGGCGGCGGGCTGCGCACCCAGCGCCGTTACCGCCACCAGCAAATAGCAAACCGTGACGATGAGCAGCGCGGCGATGATGCCCAGCGGCACATCACGGCGCGGGTTTCTGGCCTCGCCGCCCCCGGTCGCCACCGTATCAAGACCGATAAACGAAAAGAACACCGTGCCCGCCGCCGCCGTAACCCCGGCCATACCTGCTTGACCCTTAGCTGCGTCGCCGGCAAAGAAGGGCGTGAAATTCTCGGCATGAAAGCCCGAGGTCGCCAGCACCGCAAAAAAAATCAGGATGAGGATCTTGATGCACACCATCACCGTGTTCACCGCCGCCGACTTCTTGGCGCCGCGCAGCAACAGCACACCGCACAGCAGGATCAGTGTCATGGCCGGCAGGTTGATGTGGTTCCAGTGTATTTCCAACCCCTCCTTGCCCGACACGAACATGGGGTTGCGCAGCGCTTCCGGGATATTCCAGCCGAAGGCGTTGCTGATGAAATTATTGAGATAGTCGGACCAGCCGATGGCAGTGGCGCCCGCCGCCAGCCCGTATTCCAGTAGCAGGCAGGCCGCGACGACATAAGCCAGAAACTCGCCCAGCGTCGCGTACACATAAGAGTAGGAAGAACCCGAGGCCGGGATGCGCGCGGCCAGTTCCGCGTAACAGAGCGCGGTCAGGCCGGCGGTGAGGGCCGCGATCAGGAAGGACAGGATCACCGAGGGCCCAGTCTTGGGTACCGCCTCAGCCATGGTGAAAAAAATACCGGTGCCGATGGTGCCGCCCACCCCCAGCATGGTCAGGGAAAACGGCCCCAGCGTGCGCTTCAGGCCATGGGATTCCGACCTTGCATCGCCGTCGCCAGCCTGTAAAGCCGGTCTGCGAAACAGCTTGGTGCTTAAAGAAGTATCGGTCATGTTGAGCTAGCCTGGGCCAGGAATCCGGATAGGCAAGAGCATACCGATCAAATGGGCAAATGGGCGTTTCCAAACGTAAAAAAGGGGCACCGCCTTCGGCGGTACCCCTTGATTACGGTATCGGAAACTGCTCTGTCGGCCGCTCAGTCTGCAGAATGATGGGAAGCCTCAGGAAGCGCCCCATGTTCCCCGCGCACCGGCTTTCTGAACGAACGGAACCCGGCCAGAAAGGCATCTTTAAATATCTCGATGCCATCGTAGAAGGTCGGCACCACCAGCAGCGTCAGGAAGGTCGAGGTGATGGTGCCGCCGATGATGGCAACCGCCATGGGCCGGTAGAACTCACCGCCCTCTCCCAGCCCGATGGCTACCGGCAGCATGCCGGCAATCAGCGCGAAGGTGGTCATCAGGATGGGACGCAGGCGCACCCGCCCTGCGTGCATCAGGGCTTCCTCGCGGTTCACGCCTTGCTGTTCCTCCTTGCGCGCGCAATCGAGCAACAGGATGGCGTTTTTGGCGACCAGCCCCATCAGCATGATGACGCCGATAAGGCTCATCAGATTGAGTGTGCCGCCGGAAACCAGCAGCGCTACCACCACGCCGATCAGGCTGAGCGGCAGCGATAACATGATGGGCAGCGGCGCCGTAAATGAAGAAAACTGAATCACCAGCGTCAGGTACATGAGGCCGATACCCATGACCAGCGCAATGATCATTTCCGTGAAAATTTCCTTCTGGTCGCGCGCGGCGCCGCCCAGTTCAAGCGAGTACCCGGGCGGAAAATCGATGTTCTTGGCGATGGCTAGCGCATCCGCGGTCACTTCGCCGGCCGAGCGCCCTTGGGCGTTGGCCGATACCGCTATCATGCGCTTGCCATCGGCATGCTGAATCTGCGAAGGACCCTTGCCCATGGTGACGGTGGCGATCTGGTTCAGCGGCACCATCATATTGGTGCCGGAAACGCCGATGGGCAGATGCTCGATATTGCCGGCATTGACCCGGTCGTCCGGATGCAGGCGCACCGCCACGTCGCGCGTTTCGCCGGTCGGATCGACCCAGTCACCCACCTCCACGCCGGCAAAGGCTACCCGCAAGGCCTGTGCCGCATCGCCCACGGAAATGCCCATGGCATTGGCAAGGCCGCGGTTCAGGTCGATCTTGATTTCATCCTTGGGTTCCTGCTCGGACAAACCAACATCAACCGCACCGGGAACCTTGGCGAGCTTTTCCATGAAGTCGTTGGTGATCTCCAGCAATTTCCTGGCGTCCGGCCCGGAGAACTGGATTTGCACCGGCTTTCTGGCGCCGTTGTTGATGTCGTCCAGCACAGTATATTCGGCGCCGACGATGCGCTTCAGCAGCACGCGCAGGTCCTTGGCGATTTCAGCCGCAGTGCGCTTGCGCTTATTGCTCTTGCCCAGGTCCACATACACGCGGCCCCCGCCGGCATAGACGCGACTGTCGGTCGCCAGGGTCTCCGGAAGGGTGCGCGCCAGCTCGGCGGCCTTTTCCGTTTTCATTCGGGCGTAATCCAGGCTGGCGCTGGAGGGTGTGCGTACGTCCACGGCGATGCTGCCCACGTCGGATACCGGCAGGAAGCTGGAGCCTCCATACATGATATGCAACGCGATCGCAAAGATGAAAGTGGCCAACGCGATCAAGGCCATCGCCAGTCTATGCTTCAGCGCCCAGGAGATGACCTTGGCGTAGCGGTCGGCCTGGTGATCGAACCAATGATTGAATTTCTGCAAGAGCAGACTGATGCCGGTCTTGGGCTGGTGCGCATAACCTACCGGGTCGCCCCAATAGGCCGACAACATCGGGTCGAGCGTGAACGATATTAACAAGCTGACCAGCACCGATGAGGCCACCGTTAACGCAAATGGCCGGAACCATTCACCCGCGCCGCCGCCCATGAACGCTACCGGGATGAAGACGGAAATGATCGATAAGGTGGTCGCGGTCACCGCCATGCCGATTTCATTGGTGCCGGCACTGGCTGCGGCCTTGCGGTCCTTGCCCATCTCCATATGGCGCACGATATTTTCGCGCACCACGATGGCGTCGTCGATCAGCACACCGATGGCCAGCGACAGGCCCAGGAGCGTCATGAAATTCAGCGTAAACCCGCAAGCCCACACGGCGATGAAGGCCGCGATCACGGAAGTGGGCAGGGCCAACGCAGTAATCAGCGTGGAACGCCAGGAATTGAGGAAGGTGTACACCACGAAAATGGTGAGTATCGCCCCCAGGATTAAGGCCTCGATCACATTTTGCAGGCTGCGCTGCGAACTTTCGCCTTCGTCGCGGGTGACTTCGATCTTGGTTCCCTCGGGCAGGGTCTTGCCGATGTCCGCCGTCAGCTTGCGGACCTTGTCGGCCACCGTCACGGTGCTGGCGTCGCGCGAGCGCGTCACAGTAATACCCACGTTGGGATGGCCGCTGCGTACGCTGAAGCCGGACAATTCGGCAAAGCCGTCCTCGATGACCGCTACCTGGCCCAGGCGAACGATTTCATTGCCGCTGCGCTTGACCACGATTTGCTGGAAGTCCGTCGGCGATTCGATGCGGCCGACCAGACGGATGCTCTGCTCGTCCAGCGTACCCTTGACGCGGCCCACCGGGGCCGTGGTGTTTTGCAAACGCAGGGCATTGGTCACATCACTGATGGAAACGTTGTACTCGCGCAATTTCTCCGCGCGCAGCAGCACGGACAATTCGCGGCGCAGCGAGCCATTGACGGCGACCGTGGCCACGCCATCGATGGCGCGGTATTTGTCGGCGATGACGTCTTCAGCTAGCCGTGATATCTCGGCGTGCGATTGCGAGGTGGAGGACAGCGCCATTTGCATGATGGGCTGCGCGTTCGGATCGACCCGCTGAAGGATCGGTTCGCGCATTTCTATCGGCAGCTTGTGGCGCACCGAGGCGATGGCGTTGCGGATTTCGTCCGAGGCCTCCACCATGTTCTTCTTGAAGTTGAACTGGACAACAAAGGTGGCCGCGCTCTCGGCAGCGGTGGCGTTGATCTGATAGACCTGCGGAATACTTTGCAGCGGCTTTTCGATACGGCTGATGATTTCGCGCTCAACCGTATCCGGGGAGGCGCCGGGATAGGGGATGTTCACCACGATCACCGGTAATTCCACGTCCGGCCGGCTATTCACCCGCAGCTTGGTCAGGGCCATCAGCCCCATGACCATCAGCATGATGACCAGCACGACCGTGATCAGCGGCCGCTTGATACTGAAGTCGGAGAGAAACATTATTTCCTCGCGTCGGTAAGTGCAGCTTCAGCTTTCTTCGCGGCGGCCATTTCAACTTTCTGCCCGTCTTTCAGCGAGGTGGAAACCACGCGAATCAGCGTGTCGCCCTCGGCGAGCCCGGTCTTCACTGAGAATTCGCCGGTGCGCTCGTCGCGCGGCCCCAGATTGATGCCGACTTTTTTCACCGTGTCGCCCTTGATCTGCCAGGCATAGGCCTTGTCGCCTTCACGCGCCAGGGCGCTGGCCGGGATGGTGAGGCCGGACGCTCTTTCCGATTCGATGCGGCCTTCGGCGTAGAGGCCGGCCAGCTTGGGTTGCTTCTTGTCGATGAAATCGACCAGCACTTCCACCTGCCGGGTGGTGGGATTGGCAGCCGGATTGACCCGGCGGATTTTGCCCTGGAATTGCTGGGTGCCGTAACCGTTAACGCGGAACATTACCGGCTCACCCACGCGCACGCTGCCGATGCTATCGGCCGACACCAGGCCCTCAAAGCGCATGCTATTGGGATCAATCACCTTGACCAGTTCCTTGCCGATCTGGGTGCTGTCGCCGGCGGAAGCACGGCGGTCGCTGACGATACCGTCGAACGGCGCCCGCACTTCAGTGCGCTGTAGTTGCTGGCGGGCAAGCACTTCGCGGGATTTGGCGGCTTCCAGATCGCTTTGGGCCGAATTGCGGCGGTTTTCCGCGTCTTCAAGTTGCTGGGCCGAGGCCATGCCCGAGCCGCGCAGGGTGACCATGCGCTGGTACTGGCGCTCGGTTTGCTCCAGCGTCAGCGCGGCCGAGCGCGAAGTGGAGGTAGCCGAAGCCAGGCTATCGCGAATGGCGGTGTCGTCCAGGCGCACCAGCAGATCGCCACGGTGCACCACATCGCCGTTTTCCTTGAGAATTTGCATGACCACAGCCGATACTTCGGCGCGCAAGTCGGCCCGCCGCTCGGGTTGGATCGACCCGGTGATGGCCGGCCCCGAAGACAGGTTGCTGCTGCGTACGGCGTAGAGATCCTCCTGCGCCAGCAGCAAGGAGGTCCCGCCGGGATTGGTCAGGGTGGCGGCATTGGCGGTTGTCACACCGGACGGTGCGGCGGCGGTCTTTCCCGGTTGATCCGGCGCCCGGTTGCAGGCAGTCAGCGCGAGGCCCGCCAGGGCAAGCCCGGCCAGTGCCAATATGGAGGAATGTCTGATTTTTTGCGGCATGGTGATTTCTCTTGTATTTGGTTTAGACGCCGGTTTGGTTCCCGGCGCCTTGTTCCCGTGTTTCTGAATGCCTGAAGCGGGCGCCTGCAGACGCCGTTTCACCCGTTTCGCCTGGTTGTACCCGGCCTCGGCCTTTCCCAGTCTGCAGAATAAGCTTTCCTTAGGGTAGGCACTACCCACATGGGACGAAATGCGAAAATCGGGGGGCGAACGGGATATGCGGACGGGCAATCAGCATGCCGGTACGCTCAGGGGCCGGCCCGCGCACCACCCACGCGGCATAGGCGCCGCCGCTAGAGCCACTCGACTTTCTTGCCCTTGGCAGCTAGGGTGGTTTCAATGAATGTTTTCCAGGTGGGATTCGGCATCCACACACCCGTCAGCTTGTCCCTCGCGGCGTCGATCGGCGCCCCCTCATGAATGACCCGGTACAGAAAGGAAAAAGAGGACCCGCGCAGGTTGACCTGGCAGTGCACCAGAACATTCCTGCCTTTTGCCGAATTGAGAATATCGCTGAACAGGCGGAAGTCTTCGGCGGTCGGCTCGCGCCATTTCACCGGAATATTGACGTAGGCGACCCCCTGCCTGGCGAGAATAGCCCCCTCTTCCGCCACAGCCGCGTCGTATTCGGGGGGCGCGATATTGATCACCATGTCGTAGCCTAGCGCCTTGGCTTTCTTAAGGTAATCCGCGTCCGGCTGCGCCGCCGACGTCAGGCCCGGTCGCCATTGCACCAGATTGGCGGGTTCAGCCGCCAACGCCGCGCATGCCGGCGCGAGCCACACCGCGAGCAGGCATAGCCCCGCCATCAGGCCGGAAAACCAGAATGGCGAGCCGTCGTTCAGGCCGGCATCATTGTTCGAGGTCATGTATGGCCCCTCCTCTGTTTGTGGTTATTTTTGCCAAGGTCTTGGAGCAGGGTTCCGGGACTTGGTTCCTGCCCAGGGCGGCTACCTGGGGCAAACGCTGCACACTTCGCCACAATTGCCCCTTCCAAGCCCAGAATGGAGCAATTTGTCACAAATGCGGCCATTTGCAACGCTATTTTTCAGTACACTTTTGGCCGGCGGATAATTAATCGGCCTGCCCAAAAGGCATGCCCTTACCGTCATCAACTATACCAATCCCTCCCAAAAGGATCTTCCCGTGAAACCACGCGTATCGAGCACCCTGCTCGCCCTGCTCATTTCAGGCATGCTGGCCGCCGCTTCGGCTGCCGAATCCACTGCGTTGTCCTCAGGCGTCAGCAACAAGACCTTCGACACCGCCGTCCGCCCGCAGGACGACTTTTACGCCTACATCAACGGCGGCTGGATGAAGAGCACAGAAATTCCGGCCGACAAATCTCGCTGGGGCACTTTTGACGAACTGCGCGAGGGCGTGGTGGTGAACCTTCGGACCATCATCGAGGCCGCAGCTGCGGATACACAGAAGAAACCCGGCTCCGAAGCGCAAAAGGTGGGAGACCTTTACGCGAGCTTCATGAATATCAAGCATCGCGATACGCTGGGCGCCAAACCCCTTAAGGCCGACCTGGATCAAATCGACGCTATCAAGGACAAAAAGCAGATCGCCGCCATGATTGCGCATTCAAACCGTTCGCGCTTGGCTGCCCCGATTAGCGCCTTCGTCGCCCAGGATGGCAAAGATGCAACCCGCTGGACGGTAAATGTTTATCAAAGTGGTTTGGGTCTTCCGGACCGCGATTACTACCTCAGCGAAACCGACGCAAAATTCAAGAATGCCCGTGCCAAATATGAAGAGCTGATCGCCAAGTCGCTGGCTGCGGTGGGCGACAAGGATGCCGCGGCATCAGCCAAGGCCGTGCTTGCACTGGAAACCGAATTCGCCCGCGCCCAATGGACGCGGGTCGAAAATCGCGACCCGGTCAAGACTTACAACAAGGTGGAAATCGCCAAACTGGCCGAGCTCGCCCCCGGCCTGGACTGGGACACCATGCTGAAGGCTGCCGGCTATCAAGGTAAGATCGATTCCATGATCATTGCCCAGCCCAGCTACGTAACCGCCGTCGCCAAAGCCGCCGGCACCATGCCGCTTTCCGCATGGAAAGCATATTTCAAGTGGCATCTCATCAGCCGCTACGCGCCTTTCCTGTCGCAATCATTTGTCGATGATAACTTCGCTTTCACCGGCACCGTATTGCGTGGCGTACCGGTCAACGAAGAGTCGTGGAAGCACGGCGTGCGTCTGGTCGATGCCTCGCTGGCCGACGCCGTCGGCAAGATTTATGTAGCCAAGTATTTTCCGCCGGAAAATAAGGCGCGCATGGAAAAGCTGGTTGCCAACCTGATCGCCGCCTACTCCAAGAGCATCGATTCGCAGGACTGGATGGGGCCGGAAACCAAGGCGCAAGCGCAGAAAAAACTTGCCACCATGAAAGTGAAAATCGGCTACACCGAAAAGTGGCGCGATTACTCGAAAGTTTCCATCAACAAGGATGACCTGATCGGCAACCTCAAGCGCATTGCCGCCGCCGAGTACCAGCGCAATCTCGAGCGCCTGGGTCAGCCGGTCGATCGCACCGAGTGGCGCTATGGCCCGCAGACGGTGAACGCCTCCTACAACCCGCGCTTTAACGACATTACTTTTCCTGCCGGCATCCTGCAACCGCCGTTTTTCAATGTTGCGGCTGAGGACGCTGTGAACTACGGCGGCATCGGCGGCGCCATCGGCCATGAGATCGGGCATTGCTTCGACGATCAGGGCAGCCAGTATGACGAGGTCGGCAATTTGCGCAATTGGTGGACCAAGGAAGATCGCGAGAAATTCACCGCCAAGACCAAGTCGCTGATCGCCCAGTACAGCGCGTTTTCCCCGGTACCCGGCTACAACATTAATGGTGCCCTGACCCTCGGCGAAAATATCGGCGACAACTCCGGCCTTGGCATTGCCTACAAGGCTTACCACCAATCTCTGCAGGGCAAGGATGCGCCGGTGATCGATGGTCTCACCGCCGACCAGCGCTTCTATATGGGCTGGGCGCAGGTATGGCGCACCAAAGCGCGCCCCGATGCTGTTATCGTTCAGCTGAAATCCGATCCGCACTCTCCCGGAGAAGCCCGCGTAGACGTCACGCTGCCTAACCAGCCTGGTTTCTACGAAGCCTTCGGCGTCAAGGCGGGCGACAAGATGTACCTGCCGCCGGATCAGCGTGTGACGATCTGGTAATTACGTCGCAATCCGGGTTTCCGAATGCAAAAGCCCATCCGCTCGCGGATGGGCTTTTGTTTGTTGGGATCTGGTAACTATGCCACCAGATAAGCAACCAGCTTGTTCAGCGCGCTGTTCCAGCCCTTGCCGTGGCCGTCCCGATTGGCAACGGTACCCAGCCCCTCATGGACCAGTGTAAGTTCGGTCATCTCCCCCTTGGCTTTAAAGATGAGGGTGACAACGCTGCTATTCGAGGCGTCTCCATACCGCCCCCAGGTGAATACCAGTTTGTTGGGCGGGTCGATGGTTTGGAAAATGCCCGTGACCTGAATCAGACCACCGTCGCTCAGGTGCATATTGAGCCGGTATTTGCCACCCACGTGCGGCTCCAGCAGCGGCACCTCACAATCGACCCCCTCGGGGCCGATCCAAGCCTGCCATTCCTCGCGCTGCAGCCAGGCGTTAAATACGCGCTCGGGGGGTGCTTTAAACAGGCGGGTAATCGTCAGGGTGGCATCTTCGGTAGCAACTATCATGGCTTATGTTTCCTTGGGGGGAGTTTTAAGGTGGGTAGCGAGGCGGTCGAAGCTTCCATTCCAGAAACGGCGCTGGAAATCCAGCCAGTCCTGCGCGCTGCCCAGCCCCTCGGGTCGCAAACGGCATAGCCGATGCTTGCCCTGCCGCTCGTTAACAATGAGCTCGGCCTCTTCCAGCACTTTCAAATGACGCGAAATCGCCGGCTGCGAAATGGCAAAGGGTTCCGCCAACTCCCCCACCGTAGCCTTGCCCTGAGCCAGACGGACCAGAATGGCCCGCCTGGTGGGGTCGGCCAGCGCGTTAAAGACGTGGTTGAGTTGATTCATATAACGTATATGTTATATCAATAACTCGTTAAGTCAAGTGGTTTTCGGATTTTAAAAAGCAAAAAGCCCAACCTAGGTAGGTTGGGCTTTTGCTTTATAAGTGTCTTGGCGATGACCTACTTTCGCACGGGTATGACCGCACTATCATCGGCGCAACGCTGTTTCACGGTCCTG
>JACXTT010001298.1_pt1 | contig 42048 bp, 37 predicted proteins | sample 9270951 | NCBI WGS metagenome assembly JACXTT01 (sample SAMN15532306, study PRJNA645909) | rock metagenome | isolation source: weathered quartz diorite | place: Puerto Rico | collected 2017-06-21
GGGGGAAATAGAGGCGTGGATCGGGCGGCCCGGGGTGTCGGGTGCCGGGCCTGGGCGAGGCGCGGTCTCGTGCGGGGATAGTTGAAGCGCGGCGGCTGGGGTACGCGAAGAGGCGCCGCGATTCGCTCCCATCGATGGAAAAAGCAATCCGCTTGTACGAATCGCTGGGGTTCGAACGCATCGCGCCGTACCGTCACAATCCGATAGAAGATAGCGTTTTTCTGGAACTCACACTGTAATGGATCAGGATCGTCTGAAGACTTTGTTGGAAGAAGTACGCGCGGGCTCGACCTCTGTGGATGCAGCTCTCGACCGCATGCGGCATTTGCCGTTCGAGGATCTCGGTTTTGCGAAGGTGGATCATCACCGCGCGATTCGCCACGGGGTTCCTGAAGTGATTTTCGGCAAGGGCAAGTCCGCGCAGCAGATCGTTGGGATCGGCACCGCTTTGCTCGGCCGCGCGAACAATCTGCTGATCACGCGTGTCGCGCCGGAACAGGTGGATGCGATTCGCGAGGCCATTCCGGAGATCGAGCATTTTCCGGCTTCGAATGCCATGCGCGTGTGGCGGGATCGCACGGTGCACGGCAAGGGCAGGATGGCGGTGGTGTGCGCCGGCACCACCGACATTCCGGTTGCGGAAGAAGCGCAGATCACCGCGGAGGTAATGGGCAACGACGTCGATGTAATCCACGATATCGGAGTCGCGGGCATCCACCGGTTGATGAACAATCGCGAACGGCTGACGCAGGCGCGCGTGATCGTGGTGTGCGCGGGTATGGAAGGCGCGCTGCCCTCTGTCGTGGGCGGACTGGTTTCGTGCCCGGTGATTGCGGTTCCGACGAGCGTTGGCTATGGCGCGTCTTTCAATGGACTGGCCGCGCTGCTGGGGATGCTCAATAGCTGCGCGTCGAATGTGACGGTCGTGAACATCGACAACGGCTTTGGGGCCGGGTATGTCGCGAGTCTCATCAACCGGCTGTGAGTCCTGACGAAATTGCCGCGCGCCGGCCGGTGTGGATCGCGCTGGCGGATCTGTTTCTCGATACCGATGTTCGGCTCAGCTATGCCCATATCGCGGATGTTTTGGGTGGGACGGTCTTTTCGCCCGCGGAACTGAAGCGGATTCTCGATCGCGAAGTGACTCCGGCGCTGCAGGGCAATCTGCTCACCGTTGCGGGGGAATGGGCTAGCTTCGACGATGATTGGGTGGTGGAGCAGGTTCTGGCCGGTTCGATCCTGCCCCGCCTGGTCAATCTCAAACACCACTGGGTTGTGATCGAGCGCCTGATCGCGATGGTTCCACCCAACATGGAGGGGGATGCGCGAAAGCGCAAGGTGGATGCGCTGCGATCTTTGCTTTGGCTGTTTACTTCGAAAAACGCGCCTCTGTACCCTGGCGTCACGTTTCCGCTGTCAGAGCTCGAACAGTGCTTCCGCGGGGAGTTGTGGCCGCTGCTGATTGAAAACTGCCGCCGGTTGGCCGCGGAGCATCCCGTTTCTTATCCTTCGGAAGCCGAGATCGAAAGCAACTGGCGGCGGTATGTCAACGCGTACGAATCTGCGCAATCGCAGTCTGCGCCGCCTTCGCCAGAGTGATGGACGGCATGAGTCCAAAGCCGCGGCCGGACTTGTTGTCGAGGCGGTCGGGATAACGTTCCGCAACCTTCTCGATGGATGCGATGTCCGAGGCCGCGCCCATTTCACCGAGCACACGCAGGGCGGAGAGCAAGTCCGAAACCTGTTCGCTCGCGATCATGGTGCGTGCAAGCGCAACGGCTTCAGGAGCTCTCATACGAATCAGGCGTTCAAAGGCCAGCGAAGAAACCATGCCGTGCTGCTGGGACGCGATGCGCAGGAGGGCGGGCGCGGCTTCGCGATCGGGATAGCCGGCAAGGCCTTCCATGGCGTTGGTCGAAACGATCATCTGCGAGTCGAACGCAGCCTTGGTCAGAAGTTCCAGGTCCTCCGGCTCATGGAACGAACCCAATGCGCGCAGCCCGGCCGCGCGAACCTCGCCATTTTCGTCCTGCGCGGCGTCGCGAACCAGGTCGATCGCCTGGGCAGCTTGCAAATTCATTTCGGCGCAGGAACGCACGCGCGGGTCGGCAAGCGCCTTGCGCATGATCTGCAGCGCCTCCGGCGACCGGTTGCCGCGTAGCGCGAGGCAGGCGTCATTGCGTACGGCGGAAGAAAGATCGCGCTGTAGCACCATCTGCAAGGGATCGGCCGCCGCCAGGGCGAGAAACAGAACGAGTGAAATCACAACAACTCCTTCAGAGTCTTTTGGATGTTTGCGGTCTGGCGCCAGTCGAACCGCGGATTCAGATGCAGCGCCTGATTCAGGTATTTGGCGGCCTGTTCGTTCTTACCGAGCGCTTTGGCGATCATGCCCGCATGAAAGTACAGAACCGGTTCCGGCGTACCGAGTTTCAGGGCTTTTTGCGACGCCTGTTCCGCTGCAGCGAACTCACCGTTCTTGAACAGCGCCCAGGCCAGCGCGTCCTGCGTGTAGATGTCGCCGCGGATGTCGAGTTCGGCTCTGGCAAGGCTCAGGGCCCGCTCGAGGTTGCGGTCGTGATCGGCGAATATGATTGCGAGATTCCGGTTGGCCTTATCATTCATCATCCTGTCCGAAACTTCGATCAACTGCATTTGCTTGGCGGCCTCCGCTTTGTTGCCCGTGGCGAGATAGAGGTCGTGCAGCGCCGATGCGTAATCGGGCAGGGGTGTGGACGACTGTGCTTTGCGATAGTGCGCAATGGCTTCGTCCAGGCGCCCAATGGCGGAGGCGACGGAACCGAGTCCGGCGTATGCGGGATGGTAGTTCGCAAAGGTTTTCAGGGCGTTCGCGTAGGCGGTTCCGGCCTCTTCATACTGGCCGGCTTTCTCGTGTAGCTTGCCGAGTTCCACGAGGCACCAGGCGACGTTTTCGGCCGATTTGGAGCCGGACGCGACAGCCTGCTTCATGATTTCGACCGCGCCGCGGTGATCGCCCGCTACAAAGCGGAACCACGCCGCGCGGTTGTAACTCGACAGGTCGGGCCGCAGCGTCACCATGTGCTGATAGGCATCGGCGGCGCCGTCATAATTGCCCAACTCGATGTAGGCGTCGCCGAGGGTGCCCCAGTTCCAGGAATCCTGCGGAGCGATGGCGGTCAATTGTTTCGAGTACTCGGCGGCCTTCTTGAAATTGTGACGTTCGAGTTCCACTTCGGTGCGAAGGCGCAGCGCTTCGTAGTTCGATCCGTCCTGCGACAAGACATTGCCAAGCACGGCGGAGGCGCGATCGAGGTAACTGAAATCCGTTGTTTCGCGGACTTTTTGCACATAGGTCGCCGCGAGCAGGTTCTGGTAATGAAAGTTTTCGGGCTTGGTTTTGACGAGCGTGTCGTACATCCGGATGCGGTCGTCGGTTTTCATTCGCATCGCCTGGTCGGCGAGCGCGCGTTCGGCGAAGGCGTTCATCAAGCGTTCCTGGCCAGGGGCGGGAGAGCTTTGGGCCAGCAGTGCGGCAGAAACAGCAACAACAATCAGCATGGTATTGCTCCAAATATTCGAATTCAAAATCGTGGCCGCCGGCGTGAGGCAGGCGGCCACCAGAGCCAAGGAGAGTTATTCGTTGGTGTTCTTGCCGCGGCCGTTGGTGCCGTCGATCTGGCTATGCAGAAAGCCGGCGTGCGGTGCGGCGTGGAAGGGGAAGCGGTCGAGGTACGGCACGTCGTTGGAGTTCACGCCGTCGCCGAGCGGAGGAGCGTTCTGGAAGCCGGGAACCAGAACTCCCGCCAGCGCGCGGAAGCCGATGTCCACGACGTCGTCGCCGATGCGGCGGCCGCCGAAGGGCCATCCCGCGTTGTCGCCGCCGAGCGGGCCAAGGCGGTTCTGGCGATCTTGCGGCACGGGAGGAATCGTCAGATCGATGCGGGTGATGTCGGGAACGAAGACGCCAAGCAAGTCATTGCGGGGAGCGGGCGGCACGCTGAGCCCGAAGACGCCCTTGAGGACGCCGGTGGCGAAGAAGGGGTCGCCAATAAATTGCGCGAACTGGCGGTCATTGGCGGGCTCGCTGCGGTTCCAGAAGTCTTTCATCGGCAGCGGAATCAGGGCTTCAACGGTGAGCGGGTTGCCGACGCGGTCGATCTGCACCCAGTCGCCGTAATGCTGCGGATCCTGCGGGCTGGGGCGAACGGTGACCACGCGGCGGTTCGTGGTGGCCCACACGCCGATCTTGGCGTTGGGATCGGAGGCGGCGGTGGGAATCTGGCCGTTCGCGGTAGCCATGCCAATGGGCATTTCGAGGGCGATCAGGCTGATGTTGTATCCGGCGAATCCGTCCACTGCATTTGGGGCGGCAGCGCCCTGGCCGCTATCGGCGGCGCCCGACAGAACCGGGGCGGGGGAGCGGAAGTTCAGAGTATCGAAGGTGGCGGCGGAATCGAAGTAGAAGGCGTCGTCACGCGGACCGGCAAACACTCGCATGCCGTTGGCGAGTTCGAAGACCGAGGTCTTGCCGAGCTTTTCTTCATAGTTCGGAGTCGATTTTGGACCGAGGTTCGGCGGCGCCACCGACAGGGCATGGCCGTTCTTGTCGGTGTAGAAGTAAGTTGCTTCGCCGGTCTTCATGTTCCGTACGACGACTGTGTAGGTCTGATACAGAAAGATGCCCTGCGAATCGATGTTGTCGATGGTTCCGAAATACGAAACAAAGGTCGGATTCGGACGCAGTTCGGTCTTGAATTGCAGGTCAATCTGGATGTCGGGGTTTCCGTCGAGACCGCGTTGATTGTTGATGCAAAAGCGATACAGCACGGTATCCGAGAACTTGTAGTAGCTCGGGCCGTTGCCCGGATTCTGAAAGCCCTGCGTGCTCATGCTCATGACGAGGCGGTCGCTGCGTCCCGCTTCATAACTCCTGAAAACGTAAAGATCGTTGAGATTAGCCGTCTGGTCTTCCAGCAGCAGCGGCCCATTGCGATGGCTCGCAGCGAATGCCGCCGTGGTCAACACGAAGGCACACGTCGCCTGGGCGAGTTTCCTGATCATATTTCCTCCTGGGAATTTCCACATGCTGTTCAGCATGTGTCACAAGGAGATACGACGCGGATCGCGAAACGGATTTCACCAATCGAGAACAGTTCGAACATTGCGCGCGAGGCGCTTCGAAACGACAAGTTCGATGCCGTTGGAAAGGGTCACAAGCCACCGCTGGCTCGTGAGGACGGCCATTTTGCGGATGTGGTCGAGATTGACGATTGCGCCGCGGTGGACGCGCTGAAACTGGTCCGCGGGCAGTTTTTCCTGAATCGCCCGCAACGTCTGGGTGGCATAGTATTTGTTTTTCGGGGTGACGATCCAGACGATTTCGCCTTCCGCTTGAAAGGCGAGTACGTCAGCGAGGTCGAGCAGAAAGTATTCCTGGCCGAGGCGTCCGACGACTTTGCGGTTCTTCGCGCCCGGCGCCGCGGCTGCGTTGAGCGCTCCAGCGGTTGCGGTGGCCAAAAGGGCCGGCTGGCCGTGGATGGACAACGCGCGATGGACCGCTCGCGCGAGGCGCTCTTCAGCGACCGGCTTCAAGAGGTAGTCGACGGCGCCCGCGTCCAGGGCTTCGACGGCGTGGCGGTCGTAGGCCGTGACGATCACAAAAATGGGCAGCGGGCCCGGTTCGCCATCGAGCTTGCGAAGCACTTCGAAGCCGGTGAGGCCGGGCATTTGGAGGTCGAGAAAGACGAGATCGGGGTGCAGGGAGCGGATCATGTCCACCGCCTGCAGGCCGTTTTGCGCCTCGCCGATGAGATCGATGGCGGGATGCAGTTCGAGTTCTTCGCGCAGCAGCCTTCGAGCCACGGGTTCGTCGTCGACCACGAGAGTGCGCAAAATTGCAGCGCTGGCGCCCACGCTTTTCAATAGTTCTACGATATCAGGCAGGCGTGAACGCACGCATTTTGGATATGATCGCAATCTGATGAGTAAGTTGAGTCCGATCTCGAGGGAACGAGCCAACGATGCGGTTCATGCCGCGATCCGGCAGGCGATTCTCACCAGCGTGCTGCGTCCAGGGCAGCGCCTCAATGTGTCGGAACTGGCGGACCAGTTGAATGTAAGCCTCACGCCGGTCCGCAACGCAGTGCAATTGCTCGCGGCGGAAGGTCTCATTGAAGTACGCCCGCGCAGCGGAACCTTTGTCGCCAACGTGAACGCCGCCGACGTACTCGAGACGTTCCAGATTCGCCGGGCGCTCGAATGCCTGGGTGTGGAGCTTGCTTGCAGCCAGATTACGGCTGCCGAGACGGATCGGCTGCGCGATCTGCTGACGGCGATGCGCCGGCCAATCCGCAACGACGAGGATCGCGAACAGCACCAGCGCGACAACGCCGAGTTTCACCTGTCGATTCTGCGCGCGGCGAGGAATGGCCGCCTGCTCGATTCGTATCATCGATTGAACGCGCACATTCAAATCGCGAGGATCCACGCGTCGGACGCCGAGTGGAAGAGCCGCCTCAAAGACGAGCGGAGGGAGCACGAAGAGATTGCGGACGCAATCACGGCGCGAAATGCAGAGCTGGCGGTCCGGGCCATGCGAGCGCATCTGGACCGGGCATGCGCGTCTCTCATGCAGGCGATTCGCGCCAAGGACGATGGTTCGGCCCCTGCAAACGGCGCGGTTTCCGCGCATGGATGAAAAAGGAGTTCCGTCATGTTGATTCTCGCAGCCGCGTTGCTTTCCATTCCATTGTTTGCCGCTGACTTCGGACCCACGCGCGACGAGGTTGTGGCGCAGTGGAAGATGTCAAGGCAGTTCACTCTGGCGGTTGCCGAAAAGATGCCTGAGGAGCTCTACAAGTTCAAGGCCTCGCCTGAGGAGATGGCGTTCGGCGTGCTGATGTTCCACATTGCGGGCTCCCAGGCGTTCCGGCTCGCGCAGGTGGCGGGGGTTGCGTCGCCTGTCGAGAATCCGAAGGGGCCGGTTGGCAAGGCGGAAGTTATGGCGGCGCTGGCTGCGTCGTTCGACTTCTGCATCGCCACGGTCGCCAAGTTGACCGAACAGCAACTGGCCAAGGAGTACACGGTCGATTGGTACGAAAAGAAGACCACGACCGGACGGCAGATCGTGGCGGCCATGCTGGTCCACACGGCGCATCATCGGGGGCAGGCCGAGGTTTACCTCCGCATCAACGGGATTGCTCCGCCTCTTTATCGATTCTGAGACTGCTGCCTGCGGTCTAATCTTGTTACCCTTGAAGGTTTAGATGCCTGATTCCAAACTGCAGGTCATCCCACTCGGCGGTCTCGGCGACTTTGGGATGAATTCCATGGCGATCCGCTATGGCGACGACATCATCGTAATTGATGCCGGCATGATGTTTCCCGAAGCCGAACTGCTCGGCGTGGACATTGTCACTCCGGACTTTACATTTCTCGAAGAGAACAGGGAACATGTCCGCGCGCTGATTCTCACCCATGGCCACGAGGATCACATCGGCGCCGTCCCGTTCCTGCTCAGCCGCATGAACATCCCGGTATACGGGACACCGTTCACCTTGGCGCTCGTCGAGCGCAGGCTGGACGAGCACAGCAAACTCAAGAACACCAAACTGAATGAGGTACAGCCTGGAGGCAGGATCGAAATCGGTCCTTTCAAGGTCCACTTCATTCACGTCACGCACTCCATCGTCAGCGCCTGCGCGGTGGCGATCACCACTCCGCTGGGCGTGATCATCCACACCGGCGACTTTAAAGTGGATGGCAGCCCCACAGACAATATTCCGTTCGACCTGCACGCGTTCGCCGAGTATGGCAAAAAGGGCGTGCTGCTGTTGATGTCGGATTCGACCAACGTCGACCGGCCCGGCTATACCGAGAGCGAGCGCGCCGTGCGCCCGAGGCTCGAGCAGATTTTCATGAGCACCGAACGGCGGCTCATCGTCAGTTGCTTCAGCTCGTCGATCCACCGGCTGCAGACCATTCTCGATCTGGCGCAACAGTACGGCCGGAAGGTCGCGTTTCTCGGCCGCAGCATGAACGACGTGACTGAAATCGCGCATGACCTCGGCTTTCTGCGCATTCCCGATTCGCTGCTGCTGCGGCCGCAGGACATCATGGGGACCAACGCGAGCAAGGTCTGCGTAGTCGTGTCGGGAACGCAGGGCGAACCGATGTCCGCGATGTCTCGCGTAGCGGTCGACAACCACAAGCATCTGACGCTCGAAACGGGCGATACGGTTGTATTGAGCGCGCGAATCATTCCTGGCAACGAGAAGCCGATTTACCGCATGATCAACCATGTGGCCCGCCGCGGCGCAGAGGTGATTTACGGGTCGATGAATCCGCCCGTACACGTGTCGGGGCACGCGAGCGCCGAGGAGTTGAAGCTGATCATCAACCTCGTCAAGCCCAAGTATTTCGTGCCCGTGCACGGTGAGTACCGGCAGTTGAAGAAGCACGCTGCGATGGCGGAAAGCCTGCGGCATGAGAAATTCGACCGCAGCATCATTATGGAGACGGGCGATTCGCTCGAAATCGATTCGCAGGGCGCGCGCAAGGGCCCGAAGGTCACGGTGGGCCGCGTCTGCATCGATTCGGGATCGGTGGACGAGGTGGTGGAAGACATCGTCATCCGCGACCGCCGCCATCTGAGCGAGGACGGTTTTGTGCTGCCGATCGTCGCGATCGACAAGAATAGCGGGACGATCGAGGGACAGCCGGAAATTGTCAGCCGCGGTTTTGTCTCGTTCGACGAAGGTCCGCTGCTTGAAGAAGCGCGCCAGATCGTGATCAAGACGCTCGACTCTTCGAATGCCGAAGAACGCGGCGATTGGGGCGTGATTCAGGAAAAGATCCGCGTCGATTTGAAGCGGTTCCTAACCAAGCAGACGTCGCGCCGCCCACTGATCGTGCCGGTGATTCTGGAGGTCTGAGGTGGAGGAGTTTCGAGACGCCGGCGGCTATGCGGGCGTCGTGGAAAAGGTCTTTCGTCCCGAGACGGAAGAGGAGTTGCAGCGGATCGTTCGGGAGGCTCATGCGGCGGGCACGCCTCTCACGATCGCTGGTTCGTGGACGGGCCTCGCCGGCGGATCGATCGGTCACGAAGGCTGGATGATCGGCCTCGAACGCTTTCGCAAACTCGAGATCCTGGATGGCAAGGCGAACGTTGGCGTAGGCGTCATTCTGCGCGATTTGCAGGCCGCGGCTCGCGCGACAGGTCAGCTCTACGCACCCGATCCGACAGAGAACACCGCGTCGCTGGGAGGCATGATCGCGACGAACGCCAGCGGTTCGCGATGCTTCTATTGGAAGGCCACGCGCGCTCACATCGAGGCCCTTCGCGTGATGTTCGCGGATGGCTCGGTGCGGACGTTCCGGCGCGGAGACGCCATTGATTTCGAGGTTCCCGAAGTTCCGCAGCCTCGCACCACCAAACATTCCGTCGCGTTTCCGTTGCGCCCGGGTATGGATTGGGTGGATCTGTTTATCGGTTCCGAAGGCATTCTGGGGATTGTCACCGAGGCCGAAGTGAAACTGCATCCGGCGCCGAAGGGCGAGACGCTCACTGGCGTTTTGTTCTTTTCAACCGAGGAGTCCGCCTGGGATGCGGTGGATGCCTGGCGGTCCACTCCCGGCTTGCGTATGCTCGAGTATCTCGATCACGGTTCGCTGGCGCTGCTCGAGACGCAGCCTGGAGGCGCGCAGGCCGCGCTGATGATCGAGGCGGAAATCGAATCGCCCGAACAGGAAGCAGTGTGGGACGAGCGCCTCGAATGGCCGGGATTGCTGGCCGAGGATTCGTGGGTGGCCGCGAGCCCCGCGGATCGCGAACGGTTCCGCCTGTTTCGCCATTCGCTGCCTGAAAAGGTCAACGAGACGGTCATCCGGAATGGCTTTATGAAGTTGGGTTCCGACTGCGCCGTTCCGCTCGAGAAGAATCAGGAAATGCTGCGCTGGTACCGGTCTGTGGTGGATCGCGATATGCCGGGCCAGTACGTTGTCTACGGGCATATCGGCGATGCGCACGTGCACGTCAACCTGCTGCCGAAGACCAAGGAACAGTTCGAACGCGGCAAGGAACTCATGCAGGAGTTCGCCGCCAAGGCCGTTTCCATGGGCGGTACGGTCTCAGCGGAACATGGCCTCGGAAAGCGCAAGGCGCATTTTCTTGAGCTGCAGTATTCGCGAGAGCACATCGACGCGATGGCGGCGGTCAAGCGGCGCTTGGATCCCAAGTGGCAGTTGGGGCGCGGCACGCTTTTGCCGGCGCCAGCCGTTTAGGCCGGGCCGAAAATATTGCGTGTCAGGAACTCGTTGTGGAACTTTCCCGTGGGATCGTACTGCTTGCAAAGCTGCACGAACGCAGGCAGCTTTTCGTACCTAGAACGTAGCGCCGCCGGCGCGATGGTGAACAGTTTTCCCCAATGCGGACGGGCCTGAAATGGCGCGAGTTCCCTCTCGATTTTCGGCAGCAAGCGGCTGACTGCGGGCCAGTCCTGCTTCCAGGTGAAATGGATCGCGATGCAGGGTTGCTTGTAGCAGGGGCTCATCCAAAGGTCGTCAGCCGCGATCGCGCGGATCTCGGTGATCATCAGATGCGGAAAGATTTCCGCGCCCATCTTTTCGATGGCGAGGATCGCTTCGACAGCGTTTTTGCGCGGCACGAAAAACTCGGATTGCAGTTCCTTGCCGGCGCTCGGCGTGAAGCCCATTTTGAAGTGCGGCAGGCGGTCGTACCAGGGTCCGGCGATGCCCATTTGCGCGGTGCAGTTTTCGGCCGAAAGTTCCGCGATCGGGTGCAGATCTTTGGTGGCGAGCCTGGAGCCGTAGAATTCCTTCGGCGCGGCGAACGGGTCGCGGCACTTGAGCCAGACTTCGTTGATGCGTTTCTTCTGCCAGTCGGTGAAAAAGCTCACGCTGTAGGCGCTCGCTTCGATGGCGTCGAAGTGATCCTTCATCTGGCTGAGCGGCATGTTTTCGTAGACGTACTGCTTCACCGTGTAAGTCGGCTGGATGTCGAGCGTGACCTTTGTGATGACGCCGATGGCGCCGAGACTGACGACTGCGCCGCGAAACGTTTCGCCGTCTTTTTGTTTGGACAGGCGAACCACCTCGCCGCTTGCTGTGACGAATTCGAGTCCTGAAACGGCGGATGCGAGGTTGCCGTTCTTTTCCCCGGAACCGTGTGTCGCGGTACTACAGGATCCGGCCACTGAAATGTGGGGCAGGGAGGCGAGGTTGTGCAGCGCGAAGCCTTTCTCGTGCAGATACGGACCGAGTTGGCCGTAGCGGATGCCGGCTTCGACTGTGACGGTGCGGGCCTTTGCGTCGAGCGAGACGACCTTGTCCAGGCCCTTCATCGAGAGGAGCCGGTCTTTGCTGTCGGCGATGTTGTTGAAGCAGTGGCGCGTGCCGAGGGCCTTGAACCTAGGCGTGGATTTCGTGAAGGCGCGCACCTGCTCGAGAGAGGCCGCATCCTGGACGTTGGCGGTGCTGTATTCGAGGTTTTCCGCCCAGTTCCTGAGTTTTTCCGCGCCGATCGCGGAGATCGCCGCTGCAGGAATCATTTTGAGGAGGGTGCGCTTGGTGATGTGTCGTTTGTTTGGCATGGTGCAGACCGGCTTGGTCATTGAGGAATCGCGACACAACGCACGCGGCGCGAGCTGATTTCCCAAACGTTTCGGGCCGCGCCGCGGCTGTGTCGCTTCTAGTCAAGTCTACTGCACATGTGCGTCCGGGAGCCGCTAGACTGATGGTTATGAGCCGCGTTGAAGAAATCGAACAGGCAATTGACTCCTTGCCGCCCGAGGAATTCCGCCGCGTGGTGACGTGGATCCGGGAGCGGGAACAGGACTTGTGGGATCGCCAGATTGACGAGGATTCCGCATCGGGCAAGCTTGACGCGCTCTTTGCGGAGGCTGAAGCGGAGTCAAAAGCCGGGCTCCTCAGGGCTTGGCCCCCAGAGGAATGAAGTCTGTCGCGACGAGGCGATTTTGGCTTCTGTTTCGTTCTCTGCCAGCTCCGGTTCGCGAACTTGCGGAGAAGTCCTATAGGTTGTGGGTTGACAATCCCCATCATCCGTCTCTACACTTCCGGCCTGTGAGTGGGCGCCCCAATCGCTTTACAGTACGGATTGGCGACCACTATCGTGCTTTGGGACACTTGGATTCCGGCACAATGACTTGGATTTGGATTGGAACACACGCCGAGTACGACAGGATCGTAGGCAGGGACTGAGCGAACCCCCTCTATTCCTCGCCAGGACCCGGCGGCTTCGTTCCCGGATACGCGGGAGGTGGCATGCGACGGAACAGCGAGCGCGGATCCTGGTCCACTGGCAGCGCCACGTGCATGTACACCGCCATCATCTCGTCGAATGTCTGGTCGCCCCAGCGAACCTCCTTCGACGGATCCGGGTTTGACGGGTTATTCGCCGAGTTGTCGAACGTCCCGATGGCTTCGAGCTTGGTTCCCGCGGGCCATTTCCACGGCGTTGCGGGCTCATAGGTGAGCTGCCAATTGAAGTCGTATTTGGGAACGCGCAGGATATCCTCGCTACGGCCGTCCGGATACTGCACCCGGACCTCCGCGCTCTTGCCTCGCAAATGCATATGCGGGTTCATGCCCAACACTTCCACATCCGTCGCGAACGTCATCGACGCGCGTGATTTGTAGTTCGCATCATTGGGCGGAATGCGCAATCCAAGAGCTGCCGTCGCCGCAGTGGTGACGCGATAACGGGGCTTTTCCTTTGCAAAAATGATGCCGATCTTCGACAGGTCCTGCGTTTCCTTGCCGTTCGGCGTGTAGTGAACCTGCAGCATGATGTCTGTGCCTGCAGGCAGCAAGAATGCGTAGCCCTCGGGCAGAACCAGCGGCGGAATTCCGGGCACGTATTCGGCGATGATGCCGTCCGATCCGCCGGCTTCATTGGGTCCCGCGGGTTTGGGGCTCGGAACTCCCGGCTTCAAACCGGCGAGCCACGTCGAGCCCGGCCTGCGCAGAAACGCCGCCACGTGATGCACCACGGCCCGATTGCCGGGACGCACCTCGAACGCCTGAATCCACTTGTCTTCTTTGAAGGCGGGAACCAGGATCCACTGGTAATCCACGACGCCGGCCGCTGGAACTTCATACGATTGCGCCATTTCGAGAACCGCGTCCGGTTTGCCGATTTGCCAGCCCTCGGTAAACGTCAACGGCGCGGGAGAGTCCTTCGGCTTGCCTTCCGGCGCCCCGTTGTCAGCCCATGCGGCGAGCACTTTTGCTTCATCGGGCGAGAGCCGCCGGTCATTCTTCCACTTGCCGACTTCAGGGTCCGCGTTCCACGGCGGCATCTTCGAGGTTGCTACTGCCTGTTTGATGGCTTTCGCCCACGGGCGCGCGTCTTTGTAGCCGATCAAAGAGAACGGCGCCGACTCGCCAGGCCTATGGCAGGACTGGCATCGCGCCTGCAAAATCGGCAGTACGTCCTTGTGAAAAGTCGGCACGGGCGCGGCGTACATGCCGAGCAGCGGCAGAAAGGCGATGCAGTATTTCATGGTGGAACCTTGTAGCAGAAATAGCACAAAACAAAATCGGTTGACGCGCGTGCCTTATCTTGGAAGTAGAGATGAGTTTCTGGAAAACAGCTTCACGCATCGCCTGGCGCGAGACACACAGTTCCACGGTCAAGTTCGGGTTTGTCGTGCTCGCGGTCGCGGTCGGCGTCGGCGCGTTGAGCGGAGTACGCGGATTTAGCGATGGCTTCGGCGCCACGCTGCTTCGCGAAGCGCGCACGATCATGGCCGCGGATGTGTCCGTGCGCATCTTCGGGTTGCCGAACGACGAGCAGGACAAGATCCTGCAAGGGCTGCAGGCCCGCGGCGCCCAGTACACGCGCATTACCGAAACCGTCACCATGGCGAACACCGCCACGCATCCGGAACCATTGATGGTTTCGTTGAAGGCCGTGGATCCGAAGGCGTACCCGTATTACGGCACGGTGAAATTGAATCCTCCGGCGGCGCGGTTGCCTCTCGATGCGAACACCGTCGGCGTCGCGGAGGATGTGCTGGTGCGCCTCCACGTGAAACCTGGCGACAACCTTAGGCTCGGCGGGCAGGATTTTCGCATCGTCACGACGATTCTGTCGGAACCCGACCGAATGTCCGGCAGCCTGAATCTCGGCCTCCGCGTGATGGTGACGCGTGAGGGGCTCGAACGCACGGGGCTCATTCGCATCGGCAGCCGCGCGGCGAACCGGTTCCTCATGAAGCTGCCGCAGAACAACCCAGCGGTTTCGGTGGACGCGGTCAAGAACGAACTCAAGAACGCGTTTCCAGAAGGGCAAGTGATCGACTTTCGCGAAACTAATCCCACGATTACGCGGAGCCTCGATCGCGCGACGCGGTTCCTCAGTCTGGTGTCGCTGATTGCGCTGCTGGTCGGCGCGCTCGGCGTCGCGACCACGATGCAGGCGCACCTGCAGCAGAAGCTCGATGGCATCGCGATCATGAAGTCGATGGGCGGAACCTCGAGGCAGATTGTACAGATTTATCTGGTGCAAACCCTCTTGCTCGCGCTGGCGGGCTCGTTCTTCGGCCTGTTGTTCGGCATGGTGATCCAGGCCATTTTTCCGGCGCTGCTTCGCCGCTATTTCAACATCGAACCCGGCATCACCTGGAGTTGGGCCGCCCTGGTGCAGGGGCTGGGCGTCGGCTTGCTGTCGACGCTGCTGTTTACGCTGGTGCCGCTGCTGCGCATCCGCACGATTCGCCCCATCATGATTCTGCGCCGCGATATGACGGAACCGAACATGCCCTGGTGGAGGCGCTGGCTCGGCTCGAAATCCGCCATTGCCGTGGGCGGCGTGATCCTCATTGGACTCGGTCTCATTGCCTCGTGGCTATCGGACCCGCGCATTGGAATCTTCTTTGTCGGCGGCCTGGTCGGCAGCCTCGCGGCGCTGGCTGTCGTAGCGTGGGCGCTGTTGAAGGGGCTGCGATTCTTTCTGCGCAAGACCACGCTGGTGCTGCCGAACACCCTGCGGCACGGCGTCGCGAACCTCTATCGTCCAGGCAATCAGGCGCAAACCGTACTGGTCGCGCTCGGCGTCGGCGTAACCTTCATCCTGACGATTTACCTGGTGCAGAACCAGCTCATCCGGCAACTGGTGAGTTCCGCGCCGCCCGGCATGCCGAACGTGTTCTTTATCGACATCACGCCCGAGATGAAGGATGGCGTGGTCAAGCTCGTGAGCGAACAGCCTGGCGTGCAAGGCAGGATGGACGTGATGCCGGCCGTGGCCGCGCGCCTGACGGAGGTGAATGGAGTTCCAGTCAACCAGATGGATTTGAAGGGCTGGGGCCGCCGATTTCTGCAGACTCGTTCGGTGACGTTTGCGAGAAAGCAGCCGGAAGGTTTTGAGATCTATTCCGGCGCCTGGTGGAAGGAAGGCGAACCGGCGGCCTACGTTGGCGTGGCCGAAGACGCCGCCAAGATCCTGAACATCGCCCCCGGAGCGATTCTCGATTTTGAAGCCACCGGCAAGCCGTTTCGCGCACAGGTGATCGCGCTGTACCGCACCGAAGGATTTCGCATGGGGGCGATGAGCGAATTCACGTTCACGCCGCAAATCCTCGAAGGCCTGCCGGCGATCTATTATGCGGGCGCCCGCGTCGAGGCGTCGAAGGTCTCGAGGCTGCAGCGGGCGGCGTATGAAAAGTATCCGACCGTAACCGTTATCAACATCGCGGAGGCTCTGGCTATTATTCAGGAAGTGGTGGATCAGGCGGCGCTCGTCATCCGCTTTCTGTCGGTTTTCGCGATATTCGCCGGCATCATCGTGCTGGCTTCGAGCGTCGCGGGTTCGCGGTTCCGCCGCATACGCGAAGTCGTGATCCTCAAGACTTTGGGCGGTACGCGGCAGAAGATCGCCAATATTTTCTCGGTCGAATTCCTGGTGCTGGGCGGCGTCGCGGGACTGATGGGCGGGCTGCTGGGGACCGGATTCTCAGCCTTCATGCTGAGACGGGTTTGGGAGGCCGATTCGGGTTTTGCCTTCGTGCCATTGCTGGTAGCCGTGCTCACCACGGCGCTGCTTGCCAACGGCGCCGGCTGGCTTGCTTCCGCCCGCATTCTGGGCCAGAAGCCGCTCGAGGTGCTGCGCGATGAATAGCAATAACAACAACAAGCCCGTCGTTCTCGTCATAGAGGATGAAGACAAGCTTCGCCGGGTGCTCGAACTGCAGTTGGGCGGCGCTGGCTTTGGCGTGCTGAAGGCGGCGACTGCGGAAGAGGGCCTGCGTTTCGCCGGCGACGCGACGTTGATCCTGACGGATCTGCTGCTGCCTGGCATGTCAGGCATCGAGTTCATACGCAAGCTGCGCGAGCAGGACGCGCACACGCCCGTGATCGTGATGACCGCCGTCGGCACCGTTGAAAACGCAGTGGAGGCCATGAAGGCCGGCGCCAACGATTTTCTGCCCAAGCCGTTCTCGTTCGACCATTTGCAAACCGTGGTGCAGAAAGCGCTCGAGGTCAGCGCGCTGCGGGATGAGAATCGCCAGCTCAAAGAGGCGCTGGGGCACAAGTATCAGGTGGGGAATCTCATTGGCCGGAGTCCATCGATGCAGGAGATCTTTTCCACCGTGCTTCGAGTGGCGCCGACTCGCGCCACCGTGCTGCTGTGCGGCGAGAGCGGCGTCGGCAAAGACATGATCGCGCGTGCAATCCATATGAACTCGCCGCGCCGGGACAAGGCGTTCGTCAAGATCAACTGCACCGCGATTCCCGAAAACCTGATGGAAAGCGAATTGTTTGGCTACGAAAAAGGCGCATTCACCGGCGCCAACCTTTCAAAGCCCGGCAAGTTCGAGCAGGCGGATGGCGGAACGGTGTTTCTGGACGAAATCGGCGACGTGCCCGCCTCGATTCAGGTGAAGCTGCTGCGCATCTTGCAGGAACGTGAGTTCGAACGGCTGGGCAGCAACAAACTTCGCCAAATCGATGTGCGCGTTGTGGCCGCCACGAACGTGGACCTCCGCGCCGCGATCGAAGAAGGCGCGTTCCGTGAGGATTTGTACTACCGGCTGAATGTCATGCCGATCGACGTTCCTCCGCTGCGGGACCGCAAGGAGGACATTCCGTTTCTTGCCGATTTCTTTGTGAAGAAGCTCGCCAAGGACATGGGGAGTCCCGCCGAACGGCTCGCCGATGACGCCATGGAACGGCTGGTTGCGTATCATTGGCCTGGCAATGTTCGCGAGTTGCAGAATGTAATCGAGCGTTCGCTGGTGCTCTGCAATGCCCCGGTGATTCACGGCAGCGACATCAAGCTCGACACGTCATCGCATCGGGCGCGGTCGTCGGTTGCGGCGGATTCGTTTCTGCCGGACGGTATGACTCTCGATGAGCACGAGCAGGCGCTCATACGCGAGGCGTTGAAGCGGGCAAACGGCAACAAGAGTCATGCCGCGCGGTTGTTGGGGCTCACCCGCAATGCGCTGCGCTACCGGCTGTCTCAAATGGGCATCGAATAAGCCTGGTTCCTTTGTTTTTGCGCCCTTCGGGGTGCGGGAAGCATCTAACCCCAAGATATGCAATATCCAGAACGTTTTATCGGCATCATGCGCGAAGACCTCACCCAGTATGGCGTTGAAGAGACTCGCACTCCTGCCGACGTGGACTCGGCCCTCGCCACCCAGGGAACCGTGTTGATGGTGGTCAACTCCGTGTGCGGCTGCGCCGCAGGCAAAGCGCGGCCCGCCGTGGGGATGGCGCTGCAGAACGCCGTCAAACCCACCAGGGCAGTCACTGTGTTCGCTGGCGGGGACGTGGACGCCGTAAACCACCTGCGATTGACGCACCTCGCCGGTTTCCCGCCCTCTTCGCCGTCGATGGCCATTTTCAAGGACGGTAAGCCGGTCTTCTATCTCCACCGCCACGAGATTGAGACCCGCCAGGCGCCGGAAATCGCACAAGTACTACGAACGGCGTTCCAACAGCATTGCGGGTCCTAGTATTTCGCTCGAATCGCTAGTATTGGCAAACGGTACTAAGAGGCCGTTTCTCCATCCGGGTTTGATTCCTAGAATCTCCATAAGGGCGTGACTCCAGTCATCCCCAAAATGCAGAAGCGGAGAAACTCGAAATGGACTTTTTAAGAGGCATGATCATCGGTTGCAACAGCGAACTGGCAACCGAGCTCGAGGGCATTGTCAGCGGTTTGGCCCCGACCTTATCTTTGCGGAAGGTTTGCGACCTTCCGGGCGAAGCTGAGCTCGAATCCATGATCCGCGTCTTCAAGCCTTCGATTGTTTTTTTGGACATTTCAGATTTTGAGCTTGGCGAATTCATTTGCGCCTTGATTCGCAAACAGGTCCGCGGGCCGCAGATCGTCGGATTTGCGGGGAGTACGACGCACGAGATCCTGCTTATGGCGGTGCGCAACGGTCTGCGGGACGTACTGGAAAGTCCTATATCGCCCGCCACGGTGCAACAGTGCCTTTCCCGCGCCTTTTCCGTTCTTGAAGAAGATAGCGAGCACACGCGCTTCAACAACCAGATCTTCAGCTTCCTTCCCAGCAAGATCGGTTCCGGCGCATCCACGGTGGCGTTGCACACGGCGTATACGATGGCCCGGTCTTCGGATTCCCCGGTCGCGCTGCTCGATCTGGATTTCGATTCCGGCCTCGTCGATTTCATGCTGAAGCTTCCGGCGAACCAGGGGTTGAGCCATATCTCGGAATTGGGCGATCGCATGGATGCTTCAATCTGGTCGCGCGTCGCCACCAAGGTCGGCCGCAACCTGGATGTCCTGCGAGCCGGTTCGCACAATAAGCCTCGCCGGATTCTGACGAGCGACATCGAACACCTGATCGCCTACGCGCGCCACAGCTACGAGATCACCTGCGTGGATTTGCCGGGTTCGCTGAACGACCATTCGCTCGCCGTGCTCGACAAATCAGACGGCATCTTCATGGTGCTCACACCCGATCTGCCATCGGTTCACCTGGCGCGCCGGCGGCTCGATCAGTTCCACGAAATGCGCCTCGCGAACCGCGTTCGAGTGGTGTACAACCGTGCGCACTCCCGGTCGCCGCTCAGCAAGGCCGAGATTGAGGAGATTCTGGAGCGCGACATCTTTCATGTCATCGACAACGACTACACCTCGCTGCAGAAAGCGTTGTTGAACGGGCGGCCCATCGAGGCGGACACGCAGTTGGGACGCCAGTTCGCCGATATGACGAACCGGATTCTCGGAGTCGATCCGAAAAAGAAGAAGGCGGGCTCGCTGGTTGGAGCCGGGTTCCTCTCGGCTCTGCGAAATCTGCTCAGTGGGAGCGCTCCGCTTCCGGAGGCGCGGAACGCCAGGATTGCCGCCAGCGCTGCCACGGCGGCCACTCCGCGGTTGCTGGAGGCCGCGCCCGGCGCTTGCGAGGATTCGGCCATGGCGCGTATGGCGGTGGGTCAACCGGTGGTGGAGAAGCCCTCTCGGCCCGACCTCAACCCGCCAAAATGGATGTCCACCGAGCTCGTCCGGCGGTAGTACGGGCGCGCCGCTGAAAACAGGTTGGGCGGTAAAGATTTCCCGGTGTGCGGGTCGCTACAAATTCGCCTGATTTTGTTTTCGGATTTCGTCCGCCCTTATCAACTACTTACGTTGCTTCGGGTACGCCGTCATAGGGCGGTAAAAATTTCAAAGAAAAATTGCAATGGCGTGACATCCTCCCTGTTGCCGTGAAATCAGCAACAACGCAAGTGCATTATATGTAACAGCAGCAGTCCGGATTGTGTCTCAGAAGCACAGCACGTTGCTCCTTTTTGTGGCATCCCGATTGCCTTCAGGGTGCTAGGCATCGCTCTGGGTGATGCCGGCAACGAGTTAAGGAGAATAATCATGACTATTCGGAAGCGCTCGCTCTATCTCGGGGCACTCTTCTCAGCATTGGGAGCCGCCACGCTGCTCACTGCCGGTGAACAGTACGTAGGTTGGATCACCGACGATGCTTGTGCGAAGAGTGGAGTCTACGCCGGGGCAGACCATCAGAAACACGTCTCAGCCGGGCAACCCATCGTCTTCGTGTCCGAGAAGGACAAACAGGTGTTCACGGTTGTGAATCCTGAAAAGGTGAAGAGCATGGTCGGCCAGAAGGTGTCACTGACCGGGACCGCGAAAGGCGAGGCCATCGAGGTCGAGGCTGTTGCGGCGGCGAAGTAGTATCCCCCATTACGTCTGACTCTGGACGAGGATCAGCGGCGATCGGCCTTCAACTGCTGTTCGCCGCTCTCTAGCGTTCGCAGCTCGTGGATCGCGTATTTTGCGTTCTGGTAAATGGGCTTGGAACCCTCGAGCCTTGCGCCGGATTTCAGAATCAGATAGTCCACGCCCTGATCTTTCCACGAAGCCAGAGGCTTGGCTTTGTCATCTGCGATCTGCATGCGGCGCCACCACTCGAACGTCAAGTCACGCGAATAATTTACTTGCCCTCCGATCTTCCAATCGACGAAGAGGGCTCGTTGCGCGTTCACGCGGAAGATGCCGCTGATCAACGAACGCGAGAATTCCGGGAGCTGGAAAAGTGCGCCCTTGGGCGTGTTTTCGCGAGCCCATCGGGAGATGTCGTCGAGTTCCGCGCTGTGGAGCTTCAAATCGTAGTTGGTTTGTCCGGTGACGTCGAACAGCAGCCAGCCCATCAGCGCTGCGAGAGCAATCGGAGTCGCGAGCGTGGAGGCCGTGGGTGTCGAAGGCCGGGAAAGAAGATACGCCGTGACACATGCGGCGGCGACCAGCGCCAGGGCGCAGTAGACGTGTGTTGCGGGATACGGTGTATTTGCGAGAAAGCGGTGCACCGCGACGAAGAGCGGCGGAAAGAACCATAGCGGCGCCTCCCACCAGCGCCGGTCGCGAATCGCGAACAGGCCGGCAGCCGCGCTGAGGACGAAGGAGAGCTCCACCGTGTAGAGCACGGAGCGCGCCGGCTGTATTTGCGACATGAGGAGCCATTTCAGGTCTTCCATCAGGTACCAGGCCAGCGGCAGGCTTAGGAGGCCAATACACGTCATCGAGACGATGTAGAGCCTCGGACGCACGCCGAGGTGGCGCCAGAGCCTTGCGCTGGCCGCCGCGACGATTGCGCCGTGCAGCAGGAATTCCACGAAGAACCAGGGTTTCCATGTGGACAGCCAGTTGTAGCTGGCGCGCATACGCTGGAGTTTTTCCCATTCGGGATCTACGAGGGCGAAGAAGCGTTGCGGTTCCACCGAGCCAGCCTGCAAGAGCGAAAGCAGCGCTGCCAGCACTACCGCGCCGCCGGCATACGCGAGCGCGCGGCGGTTCTTCTCGCGCCACTGCAGCCACACGAACGGGATTAGGAATGGAACCGCCGCGGGCGCATGAAACAGGAATGCGATTCCAGCCGCGAGCGCCGCCGCGGTTCCGCGCCCATGCATCGCGAAGCCCATCGCGAGAAACGTGAGCGCTACGGAGAAGCCTCGCGGCACGGGTTCGTATTCGAAGGTGAGCACGGCCGGCCCCTGTATGACCGCCCCGAAACCGGCGAGCACCGGCAACAGCAGCGCCGTCCATTCGGTCAGCCCAAATGCGGTGCCCATCAGGAACAAACCGTACAAAGCCGCGAAGCGGGTGAGGATCTGGATCGTGGCCAGCGAGTAACGGTAGCTGATGCCGGCCTTGCGGCAGGCGATGGCGACCTCGTCGTAAATGGTCAGCGAGACGTGCTGCCTTTGCGCGACGAGCTCGTGTTCGAACAGCGTGGGGTCGGCGATGCGGTCGAACATCGGCGCATAGATCTGCGTGTCCGACTGCAGCCAGGTATGGCCGGGAAGAAAGAGAAAGCTATATGCGGTGAGAACCGAAAGAACCAGCCACTTCATTGAGCGGGCGTTTTTTCCAATTGCTGTTTGGCCCAGACGCGGTTGGGGTTCAACTCGATCGAGCGTGCAAAGGCTTTGCGGGCGTCCGCGTTACGATTCGCCTTGCGCAGGGCGATGCCAAGCCAGAGGTTCGCTTCAGACGATTTGGGATTGAGCTGGATGGCCTTTTCGAAGTCTTTGATGGCGACTTCTACGCCTCCGCCGAACGCCGCTGGCAGATAGTAGTTGCCGACGCCGCGAGCCATGTGGCCCTCCGCGAGGTTGGGGTTCAGCTTCAAAGCCTGATTTACCGATTCCTGCGCGCACTTGCCATATTTGATGCCGGCGAGGCCGAGGGCGGGAATGACCTGGCCGCACAAAGTGCCGAGAATCCTGTGGTATTCCGCGTTTTCGGGCTTGAGGGCGATGGCTTTCTTCGCCGCGTCCATACCGGCTTCCGCGGCGGTTTTCGCGACTCCCTTGTCGCGGAGTTCCTGGGCGACTTCGGCTAGGTAGGATTGGGCGAGCGCAAGCTTGTAAAGCGAAGTCGCGTCGGCGGGTTTGGCCGCGGCCTGCGCTTCCTGCGCCAGTTTTTCGAGCGCAGCGCGGTCTTGCGAGTCGCGCGCGCTGAGCAGGGGATCGCCTCCACCGTTCGGAGCCGCAAAGGCCGTCAGCGACGAGGCGATGAGTACGAAACTAGAGAGACGCAACATCGGGATGCACCATCCAAAAATAGACCGACAAAACCACCAATAGCACGCCGTTCCAGGCCAGAACCACGGGCAGCGTGAAGTGTGGAATCAGAAATCCGGCAAACAGGGCGCCGAGCGGCATGCCGCCGCGCAACGCCAGGTTATAAACGCTCATCACTCTTCCTCGCATGTCGTCCGGGATGATCGATTGCACCATCGACATGACCATGGCGAACATGCCGATGAGCGCCCCTCCGCAGAGGAACACGATCGGGATGCTCACTACTAAAGACCGCGAAAACGAGAAAGTTGTCGTCAGTAAACCAAGAAATCCCAACAAAATCAGCGAAGGTCTGCCGAGGCCGCGGCGTTTCGAGAATCCGGCGACCACCAGTGCGCCCGCCACCGAACCGAGGCCGGAGGCGATGAGCAGGTAGGTGAACGCTTTCGAGTCTTCATGCAGAATTTCGCGCGAGAATACAGGCAGAAACTGCAGCAGCGCCACGGCGAGAAACGTCATCGAGAATGTGAGCCCGATCAGTGGAACCATGGCCTTGCGATGGCGCACGAAATCGATGCCCTGGCGCATGCTTTCAAAGACGCTCAAATTGGTCGCCACGGGTACGAAACCCGGCCGCACCATGAGCAGCGAGATGATCACCGCCACATACGAGATCGCGTTCATGCCGAAACACCACGCCGCTCCGAGCGTGGCGAGCGCCGTGCCGCCGAGGGCCGGGCCGATTACGCGCGCAAGGTTGAACTGAATCGAATTGAGCGAAATCGCATTGGGCAGATCCTGTTTGTTCACGAGCGACGGCACGAGCGCCGAATAGGCGGGCCCGCCGAAAGCTTGCGCAATGCCGACGAAAAACGACAGGATCAGGATCGGCCAGACGACGGGCGTCTGTTTCGAGATCACTCCGGTGAGCAGCAACCCGGTCAGAATCACCGCGCACGTCATCTGCAGGACTTGAGAGCCGAGCAGGATGTGGCGCCGGTTGATGCGATCGGCCAGCACACCGCCAAACAGCGACAGCAATACGATCGGGATTTCACCCAAAAAACGGTCGAGCCCGAGGTATTCCGAGCGGTTCGAGAGGTCGTAGATCAGCCAGCTTTGCGCCGTGGATTGCATCCAGGTGCCGATGCTGGAGGTGCACGCACCCAGCCACAGCAGGCGGAAATCCCGGTACGAGAAGGCCCGAAATATCTTGTGGAACACGATTAGGGTAGCGGTTTCTCGCGCTTGATCAGGTGGATGATATTGCCGTCGCAGTCTTCGAAGAAGACGAGGCGGTTGCCCTGGGTCTCGTAGGGTTCCACGATGATCTTGACGCCGCGGCCTTTGAGGCATTCGTAGGCTTCGTCGAAGTTGGCCACCTCGATTGCAAGGTGGCGGATGCCGGGCGATTTGAAAGCCGCGTTCGGCTTTTCGCCTTCGGAGGGAATGATTTCGAGCATCGTGCCGTTGGCGGCCTTCACGAAGTAATACACGTCGTAGGTGAAGTTGATGTGGAAACCCAGATAGTCGCAATACCAGTCGGCGAGACGTTTGGGATTGGGAGAGGCTATGGCAGTGTGTTCGAGTCCGATGAACATGGGCGGAAAATAGAAGTGTAACAGTTCGAGCGGCTCGACCTCGTTAATGCAGGCCGGTCGCCATATAGAGCGAAGCGATGTCGCGCTGGTAGGTGAAGGCGTAGACGCGGCCGGACGGTGAAATGACGGTGGGCTCGAGAAAGCCGGCACCGGCCTCGGGCAATGCCAGGTCGAACGCGCGGGTGCGCCTTCCCCCTGCTGCCGGGTCGATGAGATCCACCTGCGTGCGCGTGGCGGCGGCGCGGCTGCGGCAGAAGATGCCGCGGCTGGTCCAACGAACCACGGATTCGCCGGGAAAAGCCGTGGCGACGTCGCGCGGTTTGTCCGTGAGGCCCGGCTGCGTGGGGTAAATGCGAATCTGGCCCTGGTCGATGCCGGCGCAAAAACGGCCGTCCGGCGAGGCCTTGATGGCCCGCACCCTGGGTGGGGTAATCATGGGCCCGGGGTTGCCTGCCGCATCGACCAAATAGGTGGCGAAGGGATCCTGGTTATGGCGGGCATAGGCCAGCAGCCGTGCGCTGTCGGGCAACCAGTCCGCGGCTTCGAAGGACCAGCCGGGGATCCGGCGCGTCGCTTCCTGGCCGGGTCCGTTGGGAAGGATCGCGATGTGATAGTCCGCGCCGACGGCTCGTGTGCAGACGATGCTGCGGCCATCGGGCGACAGGGCTGGGCGATTGCCTTCGCCCACCAGGCGCGCGGGAGAACCGTCGAGATCCCGGATGTAGATGTACGGATTGCGCCCCGCGGCATAGGCGAGCTCGGCGAACAGGAGGTAGCGGTCGTCGGCGCTGATGTCATAGGCTGCTGAAGAGTCCAGCCAGGAATGGCTTTGTTCCTCGCGGCCCGGCCCGCCGATGCGAATGGTGAGGCGCGATTGGGTGGGGGCAGCAAGCACCCGGCCGTCCGCATGGACGTCGTGCAAATACAGCCATTCGGGAGTTTGGGTGACGGTGCGCTCCTTGCCCTTGAGCGAAATGGCGTAGACGGAGGGGTCCTGATTCGCGCGGGCGCCGGTGAACCAGAGTTCGCGGCCGCTGGGGGTCCAAAAGAGCCCGCCAGTGGCGCGCCAGCCACGGCTGAGGACCTTCGGTTTTTCCTTGTCATAGAGGACGACCAACTGGTGGTCCGCGGCTTCGGGCACGAATTCGAAAAAGGCGAGGTCCGCGCCGGAAGGGGACACGCAGAGATGCATGGGAGGCCTCTGTGGCGACTCATGACGCTTGACGCCGACCGGATACTCGACGCTGAATGCTTGCGCCGCCGTCGGGACTTTGACGACTGCGAACGACTCGCCGTCGGGTCCCCAGCAAGCGCTGATCACCCCGGTCAGACGTGGACGTGGTTCGCCGCCTCCTAGCGAAACCACGCTGAGTGTACTTTCATCGGGGTAGAGCAGGGCCGCCTGGCTCGACGACGTGACGCCGGCGAGCGTAGTCCTGGGCAGGCCAAGCGGACGCGGTTCGCGGTTGCCTGGCTGGCAAGTGTAAAGCGAAGGAGGTCTGCCATCCCAGGCGGCCGTGAACGCAACCAGGCCTCCTGGCGCGAACCTCGCTCCGGTGATGTCTCCGGCGCGAAACGTCAGACGTTGATAGACCGGCGATTCCGTTTGGCGGAACGCGAGGTAAGCGGCAGGCAGGAGACCTGCGCCGAAGCCTCCGGCGGCGGCCATCCAAGCCCGGCGGCTGCTGGTCCTGCCCAGAACAATCGTGGAACTCGAAGTGGCCCCGGCCAGACGGATGTCTTCGAGCGCGGACTTCAGTTCGAGCGCGGACTGCCAGCGCCGGCCCACCTCCTTACGCAGGCAGCGCATAAGAACCGCAACCAGGTCGAAGGGTACGTTGGGGATCTCATCGGGATCCTTGGTGAGCACGGCCGAAAGCTTGTCGGCGGTGGTGGCGCCGTCGAACGCAGGCCGGCCGGAGAGCATCTCGTAGAAGACGGCCCCGAAGGAGAAGATGTCGGAGCGGGGATCGACGGGAAGGCCCCTCGCCTGTTCCGGCGACATATAGGCGACCGAGCCGATGATGGTTCCATCCTGTGTGAGATCGAGTTGGACGCTGCCGGTTTCGGCGAAGGGGTCGGCAGGACGCTCGGTGAATTTCGCGAGCCCGAAGTCCACCAGTTTCACGACTCCTGAGCTGTTGATGATCACGTTTGAGGGTTTGACGTCGCGGTGGGTGATTCCAGCCGCGTGGGCCGCCGCGAGGGCAGCGACAATCTGAATTCCGTAACCCAAAGCTTCGGCGAGGGGCAGGGGCCGTCCGTTGATGCGTTCCGAGAGGGTAGAACCGGTCACCAGTTCCATGACAATGAAGTCGCGTTGCTGGCCGGCGATTTCCTCGGAACCGACTTCGCGAACGGTGACAATGCCTGGATGGTTGATCGACGAAGTGACCTTGGCTTCATTGCGGAAGCGTCTCAGCCTCTCCGGGTCGGCAAGCGCTTTCGGAGCGATGACCTTGATGGCGACGGTTTCACCAGAGCCGAGGTCGCGGGCTCGATAGACGATGCCCATGCCCCCTTTGCCGATTTCCGCTTCGACCTGATAGTTGTCGCGGATCTTCAAACCGATGATTCCAGTCATCCGTGCGTAACGCTAGTTTCCTTATGAGAAATTTGGCCCTATGTTATCAAAACTTCTTGAATATTAGTATTGCTAGTACTAAAGTTCCAAATGCCGTACACCACCCCCCCAGGCGAAGAGCCTTCGGTTCGTAGCCAAAGCGGATCACGTGATTTCCCGCAGGCGTCGGAATTCTCTGAAAAGCCGTGGAATAGGGCTCGATTGGCGTGATCGATCCATCGATGGAGGCCGTCCAGCCGTTTAGATTCTGTTCGAGAAGCACGAATTCCGACGGCATTGTTGCCGTGATGCGGAACTCTCTGCTCTCAGGAGTCCACTTGAGAATGGACGCCTCACCCCCGGCAAAGCGGTACGAGGGTTGGGCGTTGCGATACTCGAAGACCTTGAAATAGGAATCATCGGCTTGCGCAACCTTGCGAAACAGCGGTGAGGCCAGCAGGTCATTGTAGTATTGCCGGCCCTCCGCGGAAATATAATAGCGAACTGCCAGCGCTTGCAACATAGCCTCGTTGGTGGGCGGGAATTCGAACTCGCGGTTGGTGTAGAAGACGCCGCCCAATTGTTCGACCTCGGTTTTGTATCGCGCGGGGAGGAACGGATCGAAGCCTTGCGGATCCGCGATGCGGTAGTGCCGCATCTCCGTGGGATGGGGGCCGTGGTCGGTGACGATGCGGTAAGCCGGGTTCGCGCGGATGAGGCGAAAGACTTCCGGGGCCACCCCCATGATCGTGTCGCCGCCCATGCGGAAGTCCGCCGCAAAGAAGCGATCGCTATTGCCACTTGCGCGGAAGTGTTCGTCGCGGCGCATTCCGAACCAGTATTGTTCGAACCAGAGCAATGGCAAAATTGCAAAGCACAGCCATTTCCATTTTGGCGAAGCCGCCACAGGCGCCCATGCATGAGCGGCGAACAGGCCGGCGGCGGCGCTCAGCACGATATGGAAATTCCAGTGCTGCATGACATCGGCGAGGGATGGAATTCGCGTCGCCCAGACGCTCACGATATGAAAGGGATTCTGAAAGAACGCGGTTCCCGCCAGAGCCAAGGCGAGCGGAGCGACGAAGCGGCGTTTTTCGGGATGCCAGAAGAAGAGCGCGAAGGCGAGGAGCAAGCCGGCGCCGTAGTAGAGGTAAATATGCGGGTCGTGAATCGAACTCGGATAGAAGCGGCGCAGTTGCCACTCGAGGTTCGGCCCGGTTCCATAAACGGGTTCCGGCGGGCGTAGGCCCGCGAGTTGGGCCGTGGGGATCAACTGGATGCCCGCCGCGATGAGCGAGAGCAGCACGGCGGCAGAAGCGCGCCATGTATAAGCGAGCTTCGTGGCGAGCGTGTAGGTGAAGACGGCGACGGCGCAGGCGATCCAGGTGGCTGGATACCCGGCGAGGAACATCATCGTGAAGGCGAGGCTGATCATCCACATGCGGCCCCGGTCCACGCCCCAGAGCGCGAGCGGCAGCCAGGCGACGGCGCATATGACGCCCACATGCTGCATATCGTTAATCACATAGCCGCTGAAGCCGAAGACGGTAGCGCCGATCAGCGAGGCTCCGATAGGCAGCCCGCGGCCGGCGCGAAGCTGCCAGTAGGCGAACTGCAGCAGCACCCAGATGTGCGCGATGGTGAAGATCTGCAGGGCCATGAAGTTGATTCCCACGCGATGCCACTGCACGGCGAACAGAATCCAGGTGAAGGGATAAAACAACTGCGCCTGCATGTTGGCGAAGAAGCTGAGACCCGTGTAAATCCAGGGGTCCCAGAGTGGAAAACGGCCTTCCTTCACCGATTGAAACGCGTAGTTGAAGAGCGGCCAGTGATAGCCGTCGATATCGCCCACCAGATGCATTCTGCGCACGGGCGGCAGGAATTCGATGAAGGCGAGGTACAGGCCGATGAGCGTGACAAGGCCGATGTACAGGGGTTCGCGCCTGCTTCTGGTTGGACTCGGCATTGTCGGCGGCTACTTGACGGCGAGCACAAAGTCCACAGTGAGCACCAGTGCGGACGGCGTGGCGCGGATCTGGGTCACGTCGAAGCGGACCATTTCGCGCTGAAACAGAGCCTTGGGATCGGGGGACGCCTGTTCCAGCAGTCTTTTGGCGTCGGTTTGGATGTTGTATTCGAACTGTTTCGAAAGGCTCTGCATCAATGCCTGGCGCACTCTGCGGATATAGAAACTATCGCGGCTGGTCTCGACGGCGATGTTCTTGAACGAAACCCGCCCCTTGTCGTAATAGGGTACACCAAAGACGGTGAGATCGAAGGCGTCGCCGAGTCCGACGCAATGGCCAAACATGTCGATAGCCGAGCGTCCGGTGAACTTGGCCTTGATGGCCACCTGTTCGCCGGAGCCGGAAATCTTGGGATTCTCGAGGTACGCGAAGGCGCACTTGGTTTCCTTCGCGCCCCGGACATACTTGCGCCCGTCGTCGGTAAAGACCTGCTGCGAGATGAGGCGCTCGAGCGCGGCGTACGAAAGTTGGATTTCCGTTGCCCGCGCGTTCGCCCCCGCCGCCGCCAGAATGAGGACCGCGATCAGGCTTTGACGTCGTAACAAGTCAATTGGCCCTGATTGCGGATATAGAGTTTGCCGCCGCAGACGACGGGATGCGCCCAACTGGGGCGGCCCTGGTCTTCAATGCGGAAGCGTCCGAGTTCCTTGTAAGCGGTGGGGCTAGCCTCGCACAGGCCGGCGGTGTGGTTTTCACCGAGCAGGAACAGCTTACCGTCGGCGTACGTCACGGCGCCTTTGCCTACGCTGCGGTCGCGCCAGGTCAGCTTACCGCTGGCGAGTTCCATGCAGGCAAGGATCCCGTTCGAAAAGCCGTACACATGGCCATTGAGCACCACGACTCCGCCATGATGGTTCTGCATGTCACGGCTGAAGTACTTCTTTTGCGCGTAGACGAGATTGTTTTTCGCCGTCAGCTCGAGCATGGTGCATCCGGTGCCGTAGGCGGAGGTGTAGAAGACCCGATTGCCTTCAATCACCGGCGTGGTGCAGTTGGCGGTTCCATTCGCCGGCGATTCCTCGCGCCACATCGGCTTGCCGTCAATCGCGCGAACGCCCACGCCTGCCTCGGAGGTAAGCGTCATGATGGTGCGGACTCCCTGGATATCGGCGACGATGCAGGAGGCGTAGCCGGCCGGATCGCTGAGGCCTTTGGAGGTCCACACGGTTTTGCCGGACATCTTGTCCATCGCGACGACGCAGGCATCCGATCCGCCAGGGGTGACGATCAGGTTGGCGCCATCGATGAGCGGGGATTCGCTGATCAGCCAGTGGGGATTGTTGCCGCGATATTCGCTGAGGATGTTTTTCTTCCAGATCGCCTTGCCGTCTTTGAGGTTCATGCAGGCGAGGTCGCCGTTTTCGGAGAGGCCGTAGATGCGGTCGCCGTCGATGGTGGGGGTGCCGCGAGGTCCGCCGCCGCGGTCCTGTTCGAGGCGCGCGCCGAGGGGGGTGGTCCACACCGGGGCGCCGCCCTCGCGATTGAGCGCGAAGACCACGGAGTTCGACCCTTGCCGGCCATGCACGTAGATGCGGTCGTTCAGTATGGCGAGCGAACCGTAGCCTTCGCCGAGATTGCCGATTTGCCACAGACGCCTGGGTCCGCTGGAGGGCCACTCCTTCGTGAGGCCGGTTTCGGTGGAGATTCCGTCGCGCCTGGGTCCGCGCCACTGCGGCCAGTCCACGGCTGCCGGAGGCGCGGCGGCGAGGGCCGTGTTCGCGGAGGAAATGGCGCTGGAGGTCAGCGCCGCGGCGAGTCCCGATAAGAAGTTTCGGCGGTGCATCTTCATCATGGTTGAATTAGACGGGCTTCAAATATGAGTGTACTGTTTTCAGTTTCCAATCAGGTGAAGCGCGACGCCCCGGCGGTGAGGATGAGAGCGGTGTTCGAAGAGGTAGATGCCCTGCCAGGTTCCGAGCGCGAGTTCGCCGGCAATGAGGGGGATGGACAGTTGCGTGGCGGTCAGCGCGGTTTTGATGTGCGCTGGCATGTCATCGGGCCCTTCGAGAGTGTGGCGGTAGTGCGGGTCGTTTTCAGGGGCTATGCGATCGAAGTAATCGGTGAGATCGCGCACCACGTCTGGGTCGGCGTTTTCCTGAATGAGGAGGGACGCGGAGGTGTGTTGGCAGAACAACGTCAGCAGTCCGTTTTGGAAGCCGCACTGCCGAACCCAGGCTTCGACCTCGCGCGTAAAATCGGTGAATCCTTTGCCGCGGGTGCGGATTTCGAGGCGATGGACAGCTTGTTCGAGTGGCATGGTGACTTTTTATTATTTCGCATGAGCGCTTTTGCGAGAGTGCCTCGTTGGTAAGGGCAGAAAGAAGGAGACACGAAATGTCAGCCATCAAGAAACATTGGGCAACCCCCTACTCGACGTTCACTCCGGACAATGGCGTGGATGTACTGGAATTAACCGAACTGCCGCACAACGGCAAGCTCGCGCCGCGCCACTACTTCGAAATCAACGCGAACAAGAACATGTTGATGGACGTGGTTTCGGATGCGTCGAGCATTGTCGTGCAGATCGATCCGAGCTTCGCGGCGGAGGCGGCGTACCTGGTGAATTGCTACCTGAAAGGGATTCTTGGGGCTGACGAATCGAAGATCCGCATCGAGCCCTCCGACACCTGGGACATCATCGTGACTTTCTATGAAGGCGAGGCCCCGTCGATTCCCACGGCTCCACGCCCGAAGCCCGGCCAAAAGAGCCACGGCCGCAAGGGTCACCACCGCAGCCATCACCACCGCCACTAAGCTCGCTGGCCGGCGGCGGGCGTGATATTCTGTCGGATCGATGCCGGTTCGACTTGCGAGTTTTGGTTTGTTCCTGGGTTGCGCCGCCGGGGCTTTGCTCGAAGGAGCCCCGGTGGTGCGCGTGGGCGCCGCGCAGCGTGTGGTCACTCCAGACCTTGCGCTGCACGCTCCCGTTTACATGGCTGGTTTCGGCCAGAACCGCAAGGCGACCGGCATCCACGACGACCTGTTTGTGCGATGTCTCGCCATATCGGTTGGCAAACGCGATCCACTCTTGATTTGCGGGCTCGACTCGATTGGCCTCTTTTGGGACGATGTCCTGCGGTTCCGCAAAGGACTTGCGGCCAAAAGGATTCGCGTAGCGGGATCCGTCATCGCGGCGAGCCATTCGCACCAGGCGCCCGACACCATGGGCTTGTGGGGCGCGGGCGGCAAGACCGGCATCAACGAGGCGTATTCGACTCTCGTGATCGAGCGGGCGGTGGAAGCCGCCGCGGAGGCGGTGCAAAATGCACGCGAAGCCCGGCTCCGCATCGCAACCGTTGAGTCGCCCGAACTCGATTCCTTCATTCGCGACAGCAGACCTCCGGACCGGCACGATGCGGGAATCATCGCGCTCGAGGCCGCCGACGCAAAAACCGGCAAGCCCATTGCGACGCTGGTGAACTGGGCGAACCATCCGGAAGCGCTCGCTTCCAGGAACACTCTCATCTCGGCGGATTACGTCGCCTCCCTGCGCACGCATCTCGAAAAGCTGCGCGGCGGAGGCATCGCCATTTTCGCCAATGGCGCGGTGGGCGGGATGCAGTCGCCCCTCGGCGCCAAGGTTCCGGGGGACTTGCAGGACGGAACGTTCGAGAAGGCCGAATACATCGGCACGCGCGTGGCGGAGTTGACTTCGAAAGGGCTCGATGCGGCTTCCGCCGATCGGATCGTCGACGCCATTGATTTCCGCGAGAAGGTGATCCGGATTCCGCTCGAGAATCCCGGGTTTCAAGAGGCGATGAAGGCGGACCTGTACGGCGGCCGCAAGCCGCTCAACAGCGATGGCACGGTGACGACAGTGGCCGGCATGTTCCGGCTACGCAAGGGGAATTCGCCGGTGCTCGAATGCGCGCTGATTCCCGGCGAGATGTATCCCGAACTTTCGCTCGGCGGCGTGGAACGGTACTCCGGCGCCGACTTTCCCGATGCGGCGATCGAAAAGCCGATCAAGAGCATGATGGCCGCGCCGTATCGCATGCTGTTCGGCCTCGCCAACGACGAGAATGGGTACATCATTCCAAAGTCCGAGTGGGACGCGAAAGAGCCGTGGCTGAACGGCGCGAAAAAGCGCTGGTATGGTGAGGTGAATTCGATCGGGCCCGAGATTGCGCCGATTCTTGCGAAGACGGTGGAAGAGCTGTTTCGCGGCAAATAGCGAGAATCTCAATGTCCAATGTCGCGCGCGGCAGCGGGGCCGCCATCACGGTCCGCGAGTCGCGGGTTCCACTGGTGGAGGAATATCCCCCCCGGGAGTTGTTCGGGGACACTGGTGACAGACCTGGTCTGTCACTTTTGGCTTGGGTCTGAGATCGCGGTTTCGCGAGGCGCGGGTTCCGCTGGTGGAGGAATATCCCCCCGGGTGTGGTTCGGGGACACTGGTGACAGACCTGGTCTGTCACTTTTGGCTTGGAATTGGTTGAAGGGAAAGTGTGGGGTTCACGGTCCGCGAGGCGCGGGTTCCGCTGGTGCAGGATGCCCCGCGTGGACCCAGGCCCGCAAATTGGGGTTCCGGGCCCCAACCTCGCTAAACTGGGTGAAGCGCCGGAGACGGATATCCTCATCGACAAACCTGGCAATTGTACGCGCCGAAGCCATTTGCGCCGTCCCGCTACAATTTCCACAAAATGCTCGAACGGAATCGTGCGGAAGGCGCCTTGCTCCGCTCGATCGCGTAAGGGAAAGGGACATTGGAAGGGTGACGAAGGCTTTTTTGTTCGATCTGGACGGCGTGATCATCGACTCGATGCCGATGCACACAGTCGCCTGGCGGGAGTATCTGTCAAAGCATGGTTTCGGCGCGGACGGCATCGAAGATCGCATGCATGGCAAGCGGAACGACGAGATCGTCGCGGCCTTTTGGGGCGAAGACCTTAGCGCAGCGGAAAACTTCCGCCACGGCGCGGAAAAGGAAGCGCTGTTTCGCGAGATGCTGGAGCCCGTTTTCGAGGCGCATCTGGTGCCTGGGGTGCGCGATTTCCTCGCCCGCTACGTGGAAACACCTAAGGGCCTAGGCACAAACGCCGAGCCCGCCAACGCGGAGTTCGTCTTAGCTAAGGGGAAACTGAAGGGTTACTTCAACGCAATCGTCGACGGAATGCAGGTACAGAGACCCAAGCCTTTTCCCGATGTGTATGAAAGAGCGGCAAAACTACTGGGAGTGGAGCCGGTGAACTGCATTGTATTCGAGGATTCTCCCACGGGAGTATCGGCGGGTAAGGCTGCAGGCGCCCGGGTGATCGGGATCGCCACGCATACAGACCGCCTGGACGGTGTGGAACTCACGGTTCGCAATTTCGAGGATGCCGCCTTGCACGAATGGCTGCGGCAAAATTTCTTTTAGGCAGTTGCGGGGCTTCGCTGGCGTTCCTGTTGTTGGGGAGCGGAGGGTTGTCCGCGTTTGCGGCTGAGGATGAACCCGCGATCGTCCGCATCGAAGTAGCGACGTCACGCGCGGGCAGCGACTTTGCGCCTGCGCTCGAAGGCAAGACGGTGCGCATCGCCGGACACGTCACCGAACGCGCCTTCTGGAACATCGACAGTTACTTTCTGCCGGTTCGGGACGAAGAGGAAGATTTCGGCATTCTGGTGCAGGGCGCGCCCGGCGTGAACGTGCGCGGCTTTTCCCCCGGAGATGTAATCGAGGCCACGGGACGGATTGTGCGGTACAACGGCATGCCCGTGCTGGCCGCGGAAAAGACCGTAAAGACGGGCGTTTCCGAGTCCACGGGGAGCCGGCAGGTTGCGCTGTCCGAGGCCGGCGGATTCCGCAATCTCGGGCTCCCGGTTGAGGTCGAAGGCAGAGTGACTGCGATCGGGGATGACGGAGCGTCCGAATGGCTTATGCTCAGCGACGGGCAAGCCAACCTCCGCGCGGTGCTTCCAAAGATCCGCCGGGACGATGAATTGCGGTTGGCCACGATCCGTGCGGGAGACCGGGTACGGGTGAGCGGCATCGTCACCCAGAACGCCCTGCTTCCGCCGTACGACCGCTTCTTTCAGCTTACGATTCTCGCGCCCGAACGGCTGGCGCTGCTCGAGTCGGCGGGGATGATTCCCGCACTGCTTCTGTTGTCGGCGTGCGCGGGCATCGGGTTGCTGGCGGTGATCTGGTGGGTGCGCGAACAGCGCAACCGCAGTCTGCGCCGCATCGTCAGGCCGCTGCATGTGCTGGGCGAGGAGATTCTCGCCATGACCTCGCTGTCGGAGATGCTCAAGAAAATCGGGGCAGTGGTGCCGCAGGCGGCGCGGGTTTCGGGCGTCCAGATGTATCTCTATGACCGCAAGAGCAAGCAACTGGAGCTGGTGCGTTCGGGCGTGCATCGGTTGACCGGCAAAGGCGCCGCGCAGGTGAATCTCGACAATCCGGCGAACGGTCTGCATGCGGCGTTGGGACACTGTTATCGCAACAAGACCGCGCTCGGAATCCCCGATACGCGCCGCAACGACTTCTTCAAGCCGGACCCGGCGCAGCAGCAGGGCGCCCTATCGCCGGACCTTCCGCGCTCGATTCTCGCGCTGCCGATGCTGGCGCAGGATGAAATCGCCGGCGTGATGCTGCTGTACCGCAGCGACGGCGTGCGGTACTTTCATCATGAAGAACAAGCCTCCGCGCAACATCTGGCCAATCAGGTGGCGGCTTCGCTGAAGCTGCTCGAGCAACGTTCGGTTCGCGAGCAGTTGTTCAAGAGCGAGAAACTGGCGGCGACGGGGCAGTTGATTGCCGGTGTGGTGAACGATCTGCGCAACCCGGTCGAATCGGTTTTGACGATGTCGCAATTGCTGCTGTTCCGCGGCGCGTGCGAGGAGCGGGATTTGCGGATGCTGGCGGCGGAAGCACAGCGCACGGCGGAAATCGTAACGCGGCTGATTTCGTTCGGACGCAATGAAGACGCGGTGGCGAAGCCGGTTGAGTTGAACGGCGTCCTCGCGGGTCTGGTGAAGTTTCGGGAACGGGAGTGGAAGTCCGCGGGCATTCAACTGCAGGACCGGATGAGCCGCGAGGGCGTCTACGTGATTGGAGCGCAGGGGCAACTCGAACAGGTGCTGCTGAACATCCTGCTCTATGCCGAGCGTGCGGTTGCCGACGCGGACGGCGGCAAAACGATCACAGTGGGAACTTCGTTGCTGGGACGGCGTGTGATGGCCGATGTCGATTTTCCTGCTCCTCCCGATACGGTGGATCCGTTCGCGGGCGATGAGGACGACACCGGCGGCGGGCTGGCGGTGTTGCGTGGCATCATCCAGAGCCATGGCGGCGACATCCGGTTTGAACTGATGCCGGGAGGCCTGCAGGGCCGCGTGGAGATCGAGCTGCCGAGAGCGCACCAGGCGGGTATGAGCGGCGAAGCGGCTACGGGATCGGCGGGCGGCGGCAGCCAGATTGGCAAGACTTCCTTCAAGATGACGGCGGTGATAATCGAGCCCGATACGATCGTGCAGCGGACCTTTGTGGCGTTGATGGCGCAGCAAGGGCATCGCGTGATTCCCGTGGGTTCAGCGGATGAAGCGATCGATCTGGTGCAGCGCGTCAAGTGCGATCTGCTCGCGTGTACGTCGCGCATGCCTGGTTTCAACTGGCTGACGTTTTATGAGAAAGTCCGAGGGCATGCGGACGAGTTCGTGCTGCTGATGGATGAGAACGACATTGGCCATTCGTTTGCCGCAGGCGAGGGGCACATTCTGCGCAAGCCGATCCATGAGGCGGACTTCGAACGGGTCATTGCGGCGGTGATGCTGCATCTCGACCGGCCATTCGCGCGGGCCGGTTGAAAAAACAGGGCGTTCGAAGTGCAACGGGTGCCCCGTTTTGCACGACATCCAAAAAGATTGTTCTTGCAGTGCCGGGCTTCCGGTGATATTCTGCGATCAGAGAACGTGGAGTGATTTAGGGCTTTCGCGGCCCAAGCTACTTGCAACCACGTAAAAAAGTGCTAAAGGCGGAACGGTCTTCGCAAAGGTCTAACCCTTGTGGCGGTTCGCCAGCAAGGGTTTTTTCTTTTGCTAAAGACCGTTGACGCTACGGCTCTTCATCGTGTCGACGAAGAAGGAGTTTGAAGCGGTATGACGATTCTGTTGGACCCTGCATCGCATTTGCATGGCTCTGAAGGCGAACTGGTATTGATCCGCATTTCCGCGGACGCCCGGCATCTCGAAGATGTGCTCGATGCCGTCGCCGAGTTGCCGTTTCCCATCAACCCCGAGATCCATCACGCCACGCCGCAGGAATCGCGCGTGGAATTTCCGGCCTATTCGCAGCGCGTCGAAGAGGTGCGCGCGATTCTGGCTCTCCGTGGACTCCCGGAGGATTGCCTGCAGGTTACGTTACCGGTGTTTTCGAAAGATCAATAATCGAAGCGCGCGCGGAGTTCTTTGGGCATCAGCGGGCAGACGTCCGCCGGCGGCTTGAAGAGGCGATAGCGGACGCCCGCGATGAAGTCGTAGATCGCATCGAGTAGCGTGGTGGGCAGTGGCGTCGCGAGGAACGCGAGGATGCGCCAGTAGCCTCCCAGGCGATGCAGCACGTGGATCGCCGCGCGGGACTTGCACAGGACGGTGTGTGACGAGGTCCAGACCACGACGCTGTCGGGTAGCGTGGCGCGCATGCTTTCGGATACGGTGGCGCGGAAAGAGTCTGAGTCCAGCGGCGCGAATCGGAAGCGTGAGCCGTCGGCGTCTTCGGAAAGCAGGAACTGGATCGCGTGATGGCAGAGTCCGCAATGGCCGTCGTAGAAGAGTCTTTCCTGTTGATGTTGAGGCGGCCGGGCGCCGGGGATCCACGCGGGCGGGATGAGCGCCGGGACGGCGAGGAGGATCCATTGCCAGTCCCGTGTGTTGAGTACGGCCGTGGCTGCGGCAATTTGCGCGAGGATCAGGAAAGCGTAGAGCCGGAACGTTGCGGGTCCGGCGAGGACGGCGAAGAGCAGCGCGGCTGGCAGGGGCGCCGGCGGAAGGTCGCGATTGGAGACATAGGCAGCGAAGTCGAGCAGGATGGCGGCAGCCGCGATGCGCGAGAGATTGGTTCCCGTTGCGGTGAGGACTGCGAGTATCGAGATCGCGATGCGTTGCTGCGGCGGGAGGCTCTCGCTGGGAATGGTGAAGTTCCAGATGAGGACGCAGCAGGCAATGGCGATACGGTAGAGCCTCAACTGCCAAAGGGTCCAGCCGCCGGGGCTCTCAATTTGCTGCTGCGGCGGCTTCATCTTTTCAGTATGGATCGGGTATAATCAAGAAAGGAAGCGCGGGAGTAACTCAATGGTAGAGTCACAGCCTTCCAAGCTGTTGGTTGCCGGTTCGATCCCGGTCTCCCGCTCCATCTTCCTCCTACCGCACTTCAGCCATAGATTGCCAGAATTGTTTTGCGCCTGTTGTGTATGCGGCGCGGCAATTTGCGGGTACAATACAGTAAGAGGCGTTTGTTCCAGACGCTTCAATGAAGTTCCTGCCCCGGGCCGGCATAGCTCAGCTGGTAGAGCATCTGACTTGTAATCAGAAGGTCTTCGGTTCGATCCCGAATGCCGGCTCCAATTCTACTCCCTGAATTCAGTCACTCTCTGCGAGTGCGTCCGGGCCTGTTTTCCTGCTCCAATTCGATTATCAGCATTTCGCCGGATCACCGATTTGCATTATGGGTGGCGTATTGCTAGCTTCGGCAAATTACCCCCTTCGAAATGGCCCGGAATCGAAGCTCCCCTTCGCCGGGCTTTTTTTCTTAGGTTAGTGCGGCTCGTTCGAAGCCGGAGCCGGCAACGATTGTGTTTCTCGAGTCGAGGCGGCGGGCAAGTCACTTTTGTCCGGAGGTTGTGACGACGAGGATGCAGCATCCGCCGCAGGGGGCGGTGGACCTTCTCGGGCTTCATCGAAAGTCTTCTTGACGCCTTCCCAAAAACTCCGGGTGAAGAGTTCCTTCATATCGTTCCTCTCATACCCAGAATGATATCTTGCACTCGATCCGTGGTGGTCGAGATCGTCCATTGCCGTCATTCCTTTTCCCGCGTCACATTCGCGACGAAGTTTGGCTCCCATGACTTGCCGCCGTCCGAGGAGTAGGATTGCTGGATGTGATACGAGTCGGCAGTGATGTCGGACCAGACGTAGCGGACGAGGATGGTTCTGCCGTTGTATCTTTGCTGACCGTAGAATTCGCCACGGCCGTTCTTGAACTCGCCAATGAGCGGTGTGTTCAAGGCGCCATCATCGATATTGACGAACGCCTGACTCCACTGATGGGCTTGGGGGTTGTAGAGAAGAAGCGTCATTCCTCTGAAAGGCGCGGTGGAGTCGCCGGCTTCGAGCTCTTCCAGGTTGGCGCGCCCATTCCATATCCTTCTGACGGTAACGGCGCCATCCCTTTCAACCCAGGTGTTGGACCCGGTGAGCGGATGAATGAGGAGGCGGATATGCGTGCGCCATTTGCCAAAATGGAAGTCGAAGTCGTGCTGCCCGTCGCGGAGCTGCTGCGCGGCTGCCGGAGCCTGGGCGGACACCGGAAGTGAGCGAAAACCAAAGCCAACAGTGAAAAACAGAAGATACAGAGCGATGCTGGGGCGCAAGTTCATAATTTTCTCCGATTGATGATGTGATCACACTTGGGGGGCAGATATGGACGCTCTCCAATGTTCTCTCTGACGGGCGGCCGTTGGGTCTGAGAAGCTCATTAATGAGAGTTCGTGAGTCAGGGCGGAACAGTACTCGAGCGCCGCGAAGGATCATTTCGTTCGTATCGGCTCCTCATCTAAAAACGAAACAGACAACGGAAACGAATCGGTAGAGAGCGAAGTTGGCTTCCGTATGTGCGCGTGCATTGGCGTGGCTTGCACAAAGACTAGTTAGTTAGTTCCGGGCTGCTACAATTCTGCAGAGTCATGGCGAGTATCAGCATTTTATTGTTCGGTCCGACAGGATGCGGCAAGAGGTTCTTCGCGGAAGCAAGCTTGAATGAGTTTCTGGAGCATAATGATCTCCCGGAACGAATCTTCGACATCAATGTCCCCAACCTCCTCTCTAGTCCGGCAGATACGCCAAAAGTGCTCAAAGCAATGCATGACTTCGAGTCAAGAGCCGTGCTCATCGAAGACGTCGATGACATGCTGGTCGGGATGCGTCAGCATCCAGGAGCTCACGCGCACCGGCTCAAATATCTTGCCCAGTCCGAAGGCGACCGAGTGCTAATCGGAACAGCGAAGCGTCCTGAGCGACTCGAAGACAACGAGATTGAGTCGTTCCAAGAAATAATGCCGTTTCTGTATCCTGATGAGGCAGAACGCACCGAAATTCTCCAGAGGGCGGCAGCGAAGCTCGGACTAGACCTCCCTGACGCAGCATCACTCGCTAAAGCCACTGAGTGGTGGTCCCCGCATGAGCTGATATTACTTGTGCAAGAATCCTCACGGGGCAACTACAATTCGGTAGCCGCCAGGAGCAGGCTAGTGAGCCGGCGGGGCGATAGAGTCAAGGCGAAGTCCCGCTCGGAACGAATAGCTGAATTGCTTGAGTTTGCTGAAGATCACTGCACATCGAGCGAGATTCAAGCGGACACGCAGAACCGTTTTGGGACCTTAGAGAAGAGTGCACAATCTACCACCAAACAACACGTCACATATAATAATTACGTAACAAAACTCATACAGAAGGGCGTAACAAACATGGGTGACAATATCTTCGCTTCGAATGTCAGAGGCTCTGTTGTTGGCAAGAATATCAAAGATGCGACGGTGAACTATCACCACGAGCAAAGTGAACAGCTCGATGTCGCAGCACTATTGCCAGAGCTCGAACGTCTTCGCGTCGAAATGCTCTCGAAAGCGACCTCCCCGGAGCACTACGTTGCAATCGGCGCAGTCTCAGGCGCTGAAGTATCTGCTAAGGAAGGGAATGCTTCTTCCGTTTTGGAGCACCTGAAAAAAGCTGGGAAGTGGGCGCTTGAGACGGCCAACGGAATCGGAATACGCGTTGCTGCTCAGGCAATCACTCAAGCAATGAGTGGTGACTAGCCCTCGGGGCTCCGCGTAAACTCAACCGACGAAATTTAGAGGCGTTCGTCCGCCTCCCGTGAATCCCTATCCTGGTGTGGGGCGAGGGAAGGGCCAGCAGGAACCTTTCCTCCATGAACAGCACTTCCGGGCCCGAAGGCCAGGAACGGGTTGTCAACGGCCGAAGCGACGGCGAGCCACGCCAGTGGTCGCCTTGAGCAATCGCGTCCGGCGGAGGGCGACATCGGCCTCAGCGCGCCTCAGGCTCAGATCTTGGTGGAGAAGATCGTCGCGAGACTACTCTGCAAGACCAAGCGGTTCTCTTCGAACTCAACAATGTCGTCGTACGTTAAGACGTCAATGTCCAAGTCACCTGCCGTACCTTGAATCTTGTCGAGGCCTTCCTCGCGGTCACGGCGACCGATCAAGACTGCGATGCGTGGGTGACTGGGTTAGAAGCCGAAGTGTCTGAGGAGTTCTTGGCGCGTCTGTTCATCGGGCCGACTGAAGTAGTCACGATAGTTGCGTAGCTGCTACGTGGCCCGAACCAGTTTGTTCGAGTAACTCGGGTGGAACTGGCCGCCGCTCTGCAATGGGAAGCCCGGTAGTTTCAGGTCGAGGATCTCCCAGTTCGTACCAATGTACGCGCTCACCGAAGGACGCAAGACGAAGTCTGGCTGATAACTCTGCCTGACTCCCTCAAAGCGGCACAATTGTGGTTTGGCCCAAACCCTGTCGAACATGTTCCGCTGCACTAAGTACGGGTACTTCTCGAAGAGCCGCTGAAACACCGTTTCCGGCTTGATCCCTTCGGCGGCAGCCTTTCCTTCGTAGTGTTCGAGCAACCAGGTCAGCTCTGTCAGGACCTAGTATTACTGTGTTACAAAGAAACAATTTGTTGTAGAATTGTTTTCGTGGGATCACGCCTCTCTTCGCCAGGCCCACAGCAGAGGCGCTTCGCGGCATTTATGGAGGGCCTGGCTAACGCCGCGGGGCATGCCGACCGGCACACGCCTTTGAAAAACTACTGCACGGGATTGTTATTACCGGGCGAGCGCAAGAGCGTCGAGCCGATGGCGGGGCGCTTGGCTCCCGGGAATGTTCGCCGCATGCATCAGTCGCTCCATCACTTGGTGGCAGATGCGCCGTGGAACGACGAGGAGATGCTGGCGGCAGTGCGGCAATATGTGCTGCCAACGATGCAGAAACACGGTCAGGTGGTGGCGTGGGTTGTGGACGATACAGGTTTTCCCAAGCAGGGAAAGCATTCGGTGGGAGTTGCCCGGCAGTACTGCGGTCAGGTTGGCAAACAGGACAACTGTCAGGTGGCTGTG
>JACXTT010001299.1_pt1 | contig 42027 bp, 37 predicted proteins | sample 9270951 | NCBI WGS metagenome assembly JACXTT01 (sample SAMN15532306, study PRJNA645909) | rock metagenome | isolation source: weathered quartz diorite | place: Puerto Rico | collected 2017-06-21
GTCCGGTTACGACCCTGGCCGAAGACCTGTCGACCCTGCGTGGCAAGCTGGGCCTGAACTAAGGCCAGTGGTTATCCCGGGGGTTGATATCGCCCGGGATGGCCTCATCGCGAGCAAGCTTGCTCCTACAATGTTCCGGTTGAATTCGCTATCGCGAGCGACTCAAGACTGTAGGCGCAAGCTTGCTCGCGATGAACGATAACGCGGTTCCCCTGAAATCCCCTCGCCTCACAACATCCGATACAACAACCGCTCGATCCGCACCCGGCTGACCCGCCGCAGGAACTTGCCGACCGCTTCCGGATAATCCACCAGGGTATCCAGGCTCTTGAAGCTGTCGATCCGCCGGGTGTTCTCCATGATCAGCGCCAACTCCTTCGCCCGCGCCTCCAGCAACTCGCGACGCGGATCGTCGATCAGCAGGGCATTTTCCAGATCCAGTCGGAACGCCCGCGGGTTGAGGTTGTTCCCCGTCAACAAGGTATAGCGCTCGTCGATCCACATGCCCTTGAGGTGATAGGTATTGTCCCCGTCACGCCACAGGTGCAGGTTCAACTGCCCGCTGTCGATCACCGGCTGATGGCGCTTGGCAAAACGCCGCAGGCTGATCTCGTAGAGATAGGGCAAGGCAGCAATGACCTTGAACGGCTGGCTCGGTGGGATATAGAAGTCGTTGGCGGTCTTGTCGCCGACGATGATGTCGATCTTCACCCCACGCTCCAGCGCCCGATTGATTTCCCGGGTCACCGCCAACGGCATATTGAAATACGGCGTGCAGATGGTCAGTTGCTGCTGGCTGGAGGCAATCAGCTCGCACACCACGCGGTTCAGCGGGTTGTTCTTGCCCAAGCCCACCACGGGGCTGACCGACAGGCCGAAAGTCGGCTCACTGCCGGCCGTGGTGTCGTAGCTGGCCTTCTTCAGGCGGCTGCGCAAATCGCCGATGTCGCCGCGCAGGCTGCGGGTCGTGGGCAGCTCAGGCAGGTCGAGACGACGCACGGCCCGGGACGCCAGCAATTCGTTGCGCACCAGTCCCTGCATCGAGTCGGCCAGGGCGGCATTGTGCAGCAGGTGGTAACGATCGAAACGGTACTTGTCGAACTTGTGCAGGTAGACGTTGTTCAGGCTCGCACCGCTGTAGATCACGCAATCGTCGATCACGAAACCCTTTAGATGCAGCACGCCGAACAGCTCGCGGGTCTGCACCGGCACCCCGTAGATCGGCACTTCAGTGCTGTGATCGCGGGTTTGCGCCTGGTACCAGGCACTGTTGCCCGGTTGCTTGCCGGCCCCGATCAGGCCGCGCTGGGCCCGTAGCCAGTCCACCACCACGACGATTTCCAGCTCCGGCCGAGCCGACTTGGCCGCATGCAGGGCGTCGAGGATTTCCTGGCCGGCTTCGTCTTCCTGAAGGTACAACGCCACCAGCGTGATGCGCTGCCGCGCACCGGCGATCTTCTCCAGCAGGCAACGCCGGAACTCGGCGGCCGAAGGCAGGATGGTCAAGGCCTCGGCAGCCAGGGGGAAGCTGCGCAGTTTGGGCAACAGGGAGCGTTTGAAGAGCGACGGCATAGGGCTCGCTAGGGTCGAATGCGAAAGATCGCCAAGTCTACACCATGCGCCGCTCCTGGATGCGCCTTCGAAGAGGGCTTTGCTGCCAACCCGAACGGCGGTTCCGGAAGGGTTCCTGAGTACCCCGCCCTTCCCCTATCGCCCCTGATGGATTTATTTCGGCAAGACGATTGACCAAGGAGAACGATCGTTCTACTCTCTTTCCCATGAACGAAATCACTCCGAATCAGACCCGCGAAAACCTGCTGGATACCGCCGAGCAGTTGATCTATCAAAGTGGCATTCATGCCACGGGCATCGATCTTCTGGTGCGAACCTCAGGCGTGGCGCGCAAAAGCCTCTACAAGTACTTCGGCACCAAGGACGAACTGACCCTGGAAGCCTTGCGCCGCCGGGATATCCGCTGGATGCAGTGGTATCGCGGCGAAGTCGACAAGGCCGACGGTTCTGGCGCGCGCCTGCTCGCCCTGTTCAGCGTGCTGGGCGACTGGTTCGCCAGCGAAGGCTTTCGCGGCTGCGCCTTTATCAATACCGCCGGCGAAACGGGCGATCCCCAGGACCCGGTGCGCCAACTGGCCAAGGAACATAAACAGAAGTTGCTCGACTATGTGGTCGAGCTCTGTGAAGCACATGGTATCGCCGATCCCCTGGCAACTGGCCGACAGTTGCTGATCCTGATCGACGGCGCCATTACCGTTGCTCTTGTCATGGGCGACCCCGGTGCAGCCGATAATGCGCAATGCATGGCGCGAACGTTATTGGCGCTCTGAGTCGCGCCCCGATTCGCCAATACGCTCGGGATGAGCGATTGGCGGGCGGGCCCGCGACCGCTTGACCCAAGCGCGACACCTTGTCTGAACCCTACTCAATTGGAGACATTGCCATGTCATCTGACGCTGACGCTCGCCCGCCACTTCCTCCCTTCACCCGTGAATCGGCGATCCAGAAGATCCGCCTGGCCGAAGACGGCTGGAACTCCCGCGACCCGGAGCGCGTGTCCCTGGCCTACACCCTGGACACCCGATGGCGCAACCGCACCGAGTTCGCCCGCAACCGTGAAGAAGCCAAGGCTTTCCTCACCCGCAAATGGGCCAAGGAGCTGGATTACCGCCTGATCAAGGAACTCTGGGCCTTTACCGACAACCGTATCGCGGTGCGCTACGCCTATGAATGGCATGACGATTCGGGCAACTGGTTCCGTTCCTATGGCAACGAAAACTGGGAGTTCGACGAGAACGGCCTGATGTCGAACCGGCACGCCTGCATCAACGACATGCCGATCAAGGTTTCGGAGCGCAAGTTCCACTGGCCGCTGGGCCGGCGTCCGGACGATCACCCAGGGCTCTCGGACCTGGGACTGTAACCCATAGCCCGATCATTCCCGCCTCGGGTGGGAATGATCGCCGTTGCAAAAAAAATCGCCCGCTGGGCGATTTTTTTCTGCCGCCACGAATAAATTCCGAACGCCAGGTGTTCAATCCACAGCAGCCATCATGAAAGCCTTGAGACAAGGCGCAGAAAATAAATTTCAACGGCAGCGAATAAAACCCGACGTAGCAGCGTTTACTACCCTGTAGATACCGGAGCACTACCGATGAGCCTTTATAAAGCCACCTTCGCGGTTCCCTTGCTGATTGCCAGTTGCCTGGCCGCGGCCCTGTCGAGTACGCCGGCATTCGCTTCGGGTGAAAAAGCCGAATCGATGCCTCCCAGCTGCCCCAAGGGCCAGGTCTGGAACAAGGCCAAAAAAGCCTGTGTCCCGTATGTCAGCAGCCTGACCCCCGACGAGGATCGCACCGACTACGCTTATCGTCTGGCCAAGGACGGGCGGTATCAGGAAGCCTTGGATCTGCTCGACACCCTCAAGCAGCCCAATACCGCCAAGGCCCTGAACTATCGAGGCTATGCCACGCGCAAACTGGGCCGTACCGACGAAGGCATCGGTTACTATCTGCAGGCTGTGAAACTGGATCCGAACTACGCCCAGGTGCGTGAATACCTGGGCGAAGCCTACGTGATCAAAGGCCGCGTGGACCTGGCCCAGGCGCAGTTGCAGACCATCAAATCGCTCTGCGGCACCGGTTGCGAGGAATATGAAGACCTGGCCGACGCCATCGCGCATCCGACCCAGGGCTGATCACCGTTACAGGCGGAGGTTGTCATCGCCAGCGACAAGGAAATACGCACCGAGTTGGGCCAGCACCTGCCGCGCCTGTGGCGTTACGGGCTGGTGTTGTCCCGCCAGCGACATATCGCCGAAGACCTGGTGCAGGCGACCTGCGTCCGCGCCCTGGAGCGAGGCGCGCAATTCGTCTCGGGCACGCGCATGGATCGCTGGCTGCTGAGTATCCTGCATTCGATCTGGCTCAATGAGGTGCGCTCCCAGCGGGTGCGCCGGGGCCAGGGTCTGGTCGATGCCGATGAAACCCTGAGTTTCGACGGCGAGTACGCGGTGCAGACGCACGTTCTGGCCTCCCAGGTGATCCGGCGCGTCGACGCCCTGCCCGACGCCCAGCGGGAAACGGTGTTTCTCGCCTATGTCGAAGGCCTGTCCTACAAGGAAGTGGCCCAGGTTCTCGAGGTGCCCATCGGTACGGTCATGAGTCGGCTGGCCGCCGCGCGCCTGAAGCTCGCGGAGCATCCGCCCCTGCGCGCCGTGCCCACCTCAAACAGCGGAGAACGGTGATGACTGACCAGCTTTCGCACTACACCCCTACGGATGAACAGCTGGTGGCCTTTCTCGACGACGAAGTGAGCGCCGAGGAACGCAGCCGGATTGAAGCCGCCGTGGCCCGCGACGAATCCGTGGCCGAGCGTCTCGAGTGGCTGATGCGCAGTGACCTGCCGTTCCAGGAGGCCTATGGCGAACTGCTCGACCAGGCGCCCCAGGCCCGGCTGGCGATGCTGCTTGACACCCTGCCGAAACAAAAGGCGCCCACACCCATGAGTCGGCGCAGCTTCCTCGCCGTGGCCGCCGGCTTCATGGTCGCGGGGATCGTCGCGGACCGCCTGTTCCAGACCTGGCACGCGCCCGCACCGTCGAGCGAAATCAGCTGGCGAGGGCTGGTGGCCGACTATATGGCGCTCTACACGGCGCAAACCCTGGAGAACCTGCCCGGCGACGAGGCCGCTCACCGCGCACAGCTGCAAAGTCTCCAGCAGCGCCTGGGCCTGACGCTTGAACCTGCCCAGGTGCAACTGCCGCTTGCACAGCTCAAGCGTGCACAGATGCTGGAGTACGAACAGATACCGATCGCCCAGATCAACTACCTGGACCCTCGGCACGGACCGCTGGCGTTGTGCATTACCCGTTCGAAAACCGGTCCGCGGGCCCTCGCCCAGGAAGTGCGACATGGCATGAACGTGGTGTTCTGGTCCGGACCGATCTATGCCTACATGTTGATCGGACGCAACTCGGTGGCCGAGCTGAACGACATGGCCGACCTGCTCAGGCAGCGTTTCGCCAGTTGAGCCAGGACATTGGCGACAACCCTCGCGCTTTCGCGCGGGGGACCCCCTGCCCCCGGCAGAATCAACCCAGGTTGCCAACGCCCTGTGGTTGATTAACCTCCTGCACCACCGCATACACACTCAAGTCACTGAGCGTCACCTGCGCCAGGGTCTCGGCCGGCAGCGCCAGCAAGCCCTGGTGTGCCTCGTGTTTCAAGCGGGCGAACAACAGTCGCTTGCCCTCGTTCGGGAAGCGCACGATGAAGTCCTGCAAGGCTTCCAGGCTGGTGCCGTCGAGGTCCGGCGACTCTTCCAGGCTGAGGATCACCGAATGCACCGCCTCGCCTTGCTCGCGAACCCGCCGCGAGACGCTGCCAAGGATGCGTTCGGCGTTGGCGAAGAACAGCGGCTCGCCCGGGCGTACGATCAGCAGCCCGGGCACCTCCCGCGCCTGGGGATGCAACTGGCAGTCGACAAAATCATGGCCGTCGGCGATATGCCCGAGCACCTGGATCGACGCCGAGGACATTTGCCGCAACATCAGCATCAGGCTGATCGCCACTGCCGCCAGCAAGCCGTCCAACACCCCGAGCAGCAGCACCGCGGCCACCGCGCAGATCGCCAGGACGCGGTCCCGTCGCCAGACGAAGTAACGATGCAAGGGCTCCAGGCTCAGGGCCCGGGTCAAGGCATGGATCACGATGGCCGCCAGCACCGGTTCGGGCGTCAGGGCAATCAGCGGCAACAGGGTCAGCACGATCACCAGCACCACCAGCGCAGCCACCACACCGGCCAGGCGCGAGGTGGCGCCGGCCGCCTCGTTGGCCGAGGTCGCGGAATAACCGGCACCGGCGGGCATGCCATGGAACAGGCCGGACAACAGGTTGGCACCGCCCAGCACCAGCAGGTCGCGGTTGGAGTTCACCCGGTCGCCGTGCTTGAGGGCGAAGGCGCTGATGGAACCGTAGGACTCGGCGTAGAGGATCATCACCATGGCAAAGCCCAGCTCCACCAGCTTCAGCCACTCGGAGAAGCCCAGGCGCGGCAACGACGGTACCGCCAGTTGCAGGTCGATCACACCGATCAGGCTGACGCCGTGGCTGGGCAAATCCAGCCACTTGCCGGCGGCAACACCGAGCATCACCACCAGCAACCCGCCCGGCAGGCGCCGGAAACGGCCCAACAGCGAGAGCATCAGCAGCGCCACACCCGCCACGGCGGCCCCGGCCCAGTTCCAGCTCGGCAACTGGCCGAGCAATTCGGGCACGAAGCGAATCAGGTCGCTGTGCGTGGGATGCACATCGACGATGCTCGCGACCTGCTTGAGGATGATGGTCACCGCCAGGCCGAAGGCAAAGCCACGCAACACCGGCTTGGCAATGAAGGAGGTGACGCTGCCCAGCTTGAACAACCCGGCGAGCAGGAACATCAGGCCGGTGATCAGCACCAGGCCGATGGCCATGGTCAGGCGCAGCGCCATGTCGGGACCGGCCACCGAGACCGTGGCCGCCGCCAGCACCGCTGCCGACGACGAGGTGGCGGACACGATGGCAAAGCGGCTGGTGCCGAACAGGCCGTAGCACAGCAATCCGGCGAAGAGCGCGATGACCCCGGCCTGGGGCGGTGCGTTGGCAATACTCGAATAGGCGACGGCTTCAGGCAACAGCAGGCCGGCAATCGACAGCCCGGCAACCAGGTCCGCCCAACCGCGCCTGGTTTCTGCGGCGGGCACCGGGGTTTGCACTACGGACGGCTCAGGCATCGATCGGACCACTCCAACCCGGCAGGTAACGCGCGGCCTGGCTGCGGGCCAGTTTAAGCGCGATCTTCTGCACCTGCTGGCTCGGCGCGCCGAGTTCGGCGGTGGTGATGCGCGTACGGAAGAAATCGGCCCAGAGAAACTCGCTGAAGGGCGTGACGTCCTTGGCAAAACCGCCGGCCCGGCGCAAGGCCCCCGCCAGGCTGCGATAGGGGTCGTCCTGCAGGTCACTGATACATCCGGGCACCTTGTCGTAGCCGCGACGAATGCCCTTGCCATCGTAGGGGTGGACCCACTGGTGGAAATCCATGATGGTCCAGAAGCTGTCGGGTTGGACAAACGAGAGGTCCTTGAGCACCACCAGCGAAACCGTTTTCACCTCTTCCTGCATCAGGGCCAGGCCGAAGTGATGATGATCGACAATGTAGTGACGCCCTTCAGGCCCCAGGACGCAAGGAAACCAGTGATTGTCGAGGGCGGACTCGCGCTCCTTGCGCTTGAGTTTCTGCCACTGGGCCTGCTTGAGGGCGACCTCTTGCAGGCCGACGGTGACTTGGGTGGGGTGCAGTTTTGCAAGCTTTGCGCTGATCAGTTGCGGGCGAGCACGAGCCATTGAGCATCTCCTGACAGAAAAGTCCGAAACCTTGGACTGATCGCAAGCTTAGCCCTGAATGGCTCGAGTAGGACACTGCGCGGTGTCATTCTTCATGGGAACAGCGGATCCTGAAACTGTCGCGCAACCTGTAGGAGCCGGCTTGCCGGCTCCTACAAGGGACCGCGTTCGGTGCATCGGCCTGCCGCCAGCTTCCAGACTCGGGCAATGTCCCCGGCCCGCGCACTCAGCAAGCGTGGCGCCTCGCGACAGGCTTGCTCCAGGCTCATGGGGCCGGACACCAGGGCAAAGGCCGCATCGACCCCGTGTTGATACATCTGCTCATAGCCTTCGCCGAGGGTGCCCGCCAGCACGATCACCGGCACGCCCTGCTCCCGGGCGATCCGTGCCACGCCGAACGGGGTCTTGCCACGCAGGGTCTGGGCATCGAAGCGGCCCTCGCCGGTAATCACCAGGTCGGCACCGCGCACCGCATCGGCCAGGCCCACCAGTTCCGCCACCACCTCCACGCCGGGACGAAAGCGTGCACCGAGGAAGGCCTTGGCGGCGAAGCCCAGGCCTCCCGCCGCACCGCTACCCGGTTCGTCACGCACGTCCCGCCCCAGCACCTGTGCGCAGAGATCGGCGAAATGCCCGAGGGCTGCATCCAGTTCTCGTACCTGAGCCGGCGTTGCACCTTTCTGCGGGCCGAAGATCGCCGAAGCGCCCTGCTCGCCGCACAGAGGATTGTTCACATCGGCGGCGATCTCGAAACGTACCTGGGCAAGACGCGGGTCGACACCGTCGAGCGTCACCCGCGCCACCCCGGCCAGGGCCAGGCCGCCCGCTGGCACGACCTCCCCGCGGGCATCGAACAACCCTACGCCCAAGGCCTGCAAGGCTCCGGCGCCGGCGTCGTTGGTGGCACTGCCACCAATGGCCAGGATGATCCGCTGCGCACCGGCATCCAGGGCCGCGCGGATCAACTCGCCGGTGCCGAAGGTGCTGGTGATGCAGGCATCGCGCTGCTCGCTCGGAACCAACTGCAGGCCGCTGGCCTCGGCCATCTCGATGATCGCCGTGGCGGTGGCGGGCAACCAGCCCCACTGTGCATCCACCGGGGTGCCCAGCGGACCGCGCACGCGGGCCTTGCGCAACTCGCCGTTGCACGCTGCCAGCACCGACGCCACCGTCCCCTCGCCGCCGTCGGCCATCGGGCATTGAATCAACCGCGCCTCGGGCAGGACCCGGGCCAGGCCCTCGGCAATCGCCTGGGCCACGCCTTCGGCGCTGAGGCTGTCCTTGAACGAATCGGGGGCGATGATGATTTTCATGGGGACGATCTCCAGTTCTTGTGGCGTCCATGCTGCCAGTTGGAACCGGGAATGACGCCAGTCTGCTGCACAAGCCCGTGCGGGCTTTATTGTTCATTCCTACAAAGCGATTCGTTGTATGGCAACAATTGCACCCCCAGGTACAACGCCAGCATCCCGTCCAGGCGCAACGGGTCGACCCCGCTGATCTCGGCGATCCGCTCCATCCGGTAACGCAGGCTGTTGCGGTGAATCCCCAACGCCTCGGCACAGCTTTGGCTCTGACCATCATGCTCGCACCAACTGCGCAGCGTGGCGAACAACTGGCCGTTAGCGTCCTTGGCGATCACCTTGCGCAATGGTTTGAGCAACTCCTCCAGCGCATCATCGCTGCGATGCCGCCAGAGCATCACCGGCAAGCGATAGCGATTGAGGTGCAGCAGCCGGCTATGGGGCAGGACCTCCCGACCATAAGCCAGCAAATCACCGACCCGTCGATAGCAACGGCGCAAGCCCTGCAAACCGTCAGCCTGCCCGCCCACCGCAACCCGCGCGATCTTCCAGCCCAGGCTGTCGAGCTTCTCCAGCAGGCGCTGATCGTCGAGGATCACGGTCACCGGCCGACACCACAGCAGCGAGGCGGTCGAGCCGCTCACGCACCAGCTGTCGGGATAACGCGACTGCAACCAGGTCAGCAAGGCTTCGGCACTCTGGCCCGGATCCAGCTCGAACAGGTAGGGAATCCGTGACAATTGCGGCTTGAGTCCCATCTGCCGGGCTTCGTCGATCAGCCGTGGCGAATCGCCCTCGTCACTGAGTAGCAACGCCAGCAGATCGTCGCAACGCTGGCGCCGCCATTGCTGCTCAGCCTGCTGATGGCGCTGGCCCACCAGCATTTCGGCGGTCATCCGCACCAGTTCTGCGTAAGTACGCAACTGCTCCGGCTCACCGGTAATCCCCAGCACGCCGATCAGGCGCTCGTCGTGCAACAGTGGCAGGTTGATCCCCGGCTGCACGCCCTTCAGGCACCTCGCGGCCTGCTCATCGATCGCCACCACCCTGCCGTTGGCCAGCACCAGTTGCGCGCCTTCGTGACGGGTGTTGATCCGCTCCGGCTCGCCACTGCCCAGGATCAGGCCCTGGCTGTCCATGACATTGACGTTGTACGGCAGAATGGCCATCGTCCGATCGACGATATCCTGCGCCAGGTCATGGTCCAGTTCGAACATAGCGGTGGTGTCCTTGGTTCAGGTGGGTCGGCAAGCATTTGTTCGCCAGCACAGGGTACACCGGCAAATCCTGTGCGCCAGCACAAAGACAGCCGGTCTGGGGTGACCGAGACTCACAGGGCGATCAACGTTACCCTTGCATCGCAAAAAATCATAATAAAGAGAGACCGCCATGTCACAGAGCGCCGCGTTATCCCAGGCCACCGCTGACTTGAAAGACACCGTATACAAGCGCATTACCCTGCGCCTGATTCCCTTCATCTTCATCTGCTACCTGTTCAACTACCTCGACCGGGTCAACGTTGGATTCGCCAAGCTGCAGATGCTCGACGCGTTGAAATTCAGTGAAACCATCTACGGCCTCGGGGCCGGGATCTTCTTCATCGGCTACGTGCTGTGTGGCGTGCCGAGCAACCTGGCGCTGAACCGCTTCGGTCCGCGGCGCTGGATCGCCCTGATGATGATCACCTGGGGGGTGTTGTCCACCTGCCTGCTGTTCGTCAGCACGCCGACCCAGTTCTACGGCCTGCGCCTGTTGACCGGGGCCGCCGAAGCCGGCTTCTTCCCCGGCGTGGTGCTGTACCTCTCGCAGTGGTTCCCGAGCTTCCGCCGCGGGCGGATCATGGCGTTGTTCATGTCGGCGATCCCGGTCTCGGGCCTGCTCGGCAGCCCCTTCTCCGGCTGGATCCTCAACCACTTCGCCGCGGGCCAGGGCGGCCTCGCCGGCTGGCAGTGGATGTTCCTGTTGCAGGGCATCCCGACCATTGCCCTGGGCATCGCGGCGTTCTTCCTGCTGGCGGACAAGTTCGCCAACGCCAAGTGGCTGACCGCCGAGGAACGCGCCGTGCTGGAAGCCGACCAGGCCTTCGACGCCGCCAACAAGCCGAAAACCGTCAGCGACTCGCTGGGGGAAGTGTTCAAGAATCCGGCCATCTGGGCGTTCGGCCTGATCTACTTCTGCATCCAGAGCGGCGTCTACGCCATCAACTTCTGGCTGCCGTCGATCATCAAGAACCTGGGCTTTGCCGATAACCTGGTGATCGGCTGGCTCAGTGCGATTCCCTATCTGCTGGCAGCGCTGTTCATGCTGCTGGTGGGACGTTCCGCCGACCTGCGCAAGGAGCGGCGCTGGCACCTGGTGGTACCGATGCTGATGGGTGCCATCGGCCTGCTGATCGCGGTCAACTTCGCCACGTCGCCGGCCCTTGCCATTCTCGGCCTGACCCTGGCGACCATGGGCGCCCTCACCGGCCTGCCGATGTTCTGGCCGGTGCCCACGGCCCTGCTCAGCGCCGGCGCGGCGGCAGGTGGCCTGGCGTTGATCAACTCGATGGGCCAGATGGCCGGCTTTCTCAGCCCCTACCTGGTGGGCTGGATCAAGGATGCCAGCGGCTCAACCGATGCCGCCCTGTATGTGCTCGCCGCCGTGATCGTCGCCGGTAGCCTGCTGGCCCTGCGCATGACCCGTACCTTGCGGGCGGCGTGAAACCCGCGCAGCAAAAAGCCCGAGGTTCGACATCGCGGTCGCCCCTCGGGCTCTTCTCCCCCCAATGAATGAAGTCAAGCGGTGGCGTTCACACTCACGCTTTGAATCGTGGAGCTCATGGCTTTCTTGTGGTGCTTGTGCTTCTTGTGGTGTTTTTTCTTGGTCGCAAGCTGCATATCGGCCTTCTCGGCAGTGACCTTCTGGGTCTGGGTCGTCGGCGCCACCTGCGCCTGCGCCATCACCATCGGGACCACGCCCGCCTGAGCCACAACGATCGCCATGGCCAAAGCTTTCAGACGTTTCGAATTAAGCATCATCTCTCTCCATATTGAACGGGGTTGTGTCCTGATGGCCTTTACAACCGTACCTGCCGGACAAGCGGGTCTCTTGGCTCTATATGACTCTAGACCGAGCTTCCGTAACAACCTGTCAGAATTGACAGTTCCGACGAACGGTCAGACAGCCGCCAGCGTCACTTCACATCGCTGATAGATGTCTGAATGAGCGAAGATTTTGCAGGGATTTGCAGAACAAGGCTGTCGGATATCAGCGAGTTGATTGAGGGATTGCTCAACCACGGCGTTCTGGTATCTGATGAGCACCTTCTCTCTTTGCGAAAAAGGACGTCGTTCATGAGCTACCGCACCCTCGGCCATTCCGGATTGCAAGTCAGCGCGCTGACACTGGGCAGCATGATGTTCGGTGAACAGACCGACACCGAAACCTCCCTGCGCATCATCGACAAGGCCTGGGACCAGGGCATCAACTTCATCGACACCGCGGATGTCTACACCGCCGGGCGCTCCGAAGAAATCGTCGGCGAAGCCATTGCCCGCCATCGTCATGAGTGGATCGTCGCGACCAAGGCCGGCTTCGGTCCGGTGGACGGCAAGCCCAACCGCAGTGGCCTGAGTCGCAAGCATCTGTTCAATGCCATCGAGGCCAGCCTGGGCCGCCTGGGTACCGACTACCTGGATATCTACTACCTGCATCGCGAAGACCACGGTACGCCGCTGGAAGTCACGGTATCGGCCATCGGCGACCTGCTGCGCCAGGGCAAGATCCGTTACTGGGGCCTGTCCAACTATCGCGGCTGGCGCATTGCCGAGGTGATCCGCGTGGCCGAGCGCCTGGGGGTGGACAAGCCGGTGATCAGCCAGCCGCTGTACAACATCGTCAACCGCCAGGCCGAGACCGAGCAGATCACCGCCGCCGCTGCCTATGGCCTCGGCGTGGTGCCCTACAGCCCGCTGGCGCGTGGCGTACTCAGCGGCAAATACGCCCCGGATGTCGCGCCGGACGCCAACAGCCGGGCCGGACGCCAGGACAAGCGCATCCTGGAGACCGAATGGCGGGTGGAGTCATTGCAGATTGCCCAGCAGTTGCAGGCGTATGTCCGGCAGCGCGGCGTGGGCCTGGTGGAGTTCGCGATTGCCTGGGTGCTGAACAATGCGGCGGTCAGTTCGGCCATTGTCGGCCCGCGTACCGAGGAGCAATGGGACAGCTACACCAAGGCGCTGACGGTGAAGATCAGCGCCGAGGACGAAGCCTTTGTCGACTCGCTGGTCACGCCGGGGCATGCCTCCACGCCGGGATTCAATGACGTCAGTCACTTTGTCTCCGGGCGCGTGCCGCGCGGCCTGTAACCCCTCCTGTAGGAGCCAGCTTGCTGGCGACGAGCGATAACGCGGTGTACCTGGATACACCGCGTCGCATCTCTCGCCAGCAAGCTAGCTCCTACAAGGGAGCGTCAGCCCGTCTTCAGCGGGAAACGATCCAGCGCCGCCTGCTGGAAATAGCGCGCCTCTTCGACCGGCCTGGAAAGAAAGTAGCCTTGCGCCTCGTCACAACCGAAGTGCTTGAGTATTTCCAGGCAGCCGAAACTTTCCACCCCTTCGGCCACCGTTCGATAGCCCAGGTCCCGGGCCACCCCGATGATCGACTTCGCCACCCGCTGGTACTGGGCGCTGTTCTCCAGATCGAGAATCATCGATTGGTCGAGCTTGAGGATATTGGCCGGGATCTTGTGCAGGTAGGAGAAGTTACTGTAACCCGTGCCGAAATCGTCGATGGCCACATCGATACCCATATTTCTCAGTTGTTGAAGCTGCTCGATCACCCCGGCACTGGATCGAAGCCACTCGCCTTCGGTGATTTCAACCTCGAGCATCGCGGGATCGACCCCATGGAAAGCACAGCGTTGCGCAATGACATCGGCCACGTTGCGCCCATAGAAATCCCGGGATGAAAAGTTGAGCGATATTTTCTTGTCCCGGGCATAACCCGTGCTGGCAATCAAGGTCACGACCCGCTCGATCACCCAATCCGTCACCGAATGGATCAGCGAGCTTTTCTCGACAATCGGAATGAACTCCGCGGGCGAGATGAAGCCATGTTGTCGATGATTCCAGCGAATCAGCGCCTCGGCACTGAGATGGGCGCCGTTGCGCAACGAGAAGCGGGGTTGATAGACCAGGAACAAGTCATCGGCCTTCAAGGCCGACGTGATGTCCGGCAGCAGGCTGAAGAGGCGGCGAAAGACAGCATCGTCCTGCGGGTTGTAATAGGCATAGGGCTGGCCCTTCTGCCGGGCAGTTTCCAGGGCGAACAGGCCCTTGCGCAGTAACTCCCGGGCCGTTTCCGGGCCGCTCTCGAACTCCAGCAATCCCGCGCAAACCGTAGGAACCATCGGCAGGTTCTCGCTGATCGGGGCCCGGCGCAACCAATCCACCAACCGGGGCAAGAAGCCGCGCGCCTCATCGGCATCCATCTGCATCGTGAAGGCAAACCCCTTGACCGTCACGTGATAGATCTTGATTCCCGTGCCGATAAACGCCTGGATCCGCGAGGCCATATCCCGCAGCACCGCTTCAAAGGGCAGCATGCCCTCCGCCACCGTCAAGCGATGTGCCCAATCCGTGTCCAGGGCATCGACCGTCACCAGCACTCGCTTGCGGGCATCGGCGGCCTGGATCAGGCCCTGCAGATCGGAGAGAAATTGCGTGCGGTTGGGCAAGCCGCTGACGGCATCCACGCGCTTGAGCAAGTGCTGGCGCCCGATCAACTGCATGATCAGTGCCGCGAAATCTTCAAGGGCCGTGTGATCGTCCGGTGCCAGGGTGTGCGGGACTGTATCCAGGATGCAGACGCTGCCGATGGCGTAGCCGCTGTCGGTGCGCAAGGGCGCGCCGGCATAAAACGTCAGGGCACTCTCACCCGTGACTACGGGAAAATCCGCAAAGCGCGGATCCAGGCGGGCATCGTCGACCACAAACACGCCACTTTGCCGGATCGTGTGGGCACAGAACGACAAATCCAGCTCAGGCGCTTCCTCACCGGAAAAGCCCGTGGTGGCAAGGAACCACTGCCGATCCTTGTCGATCACGCTGACGATCGCCACCGGCGCTTGAAATCGCGAAGCAACCAAGCGACAGATCCGCTCGAAACTCTCTTCCCGGGCAACGTCCATCAGGTCGAAGGCATGCAGGGCGGCCAGCCGCTCCTCTTCCTCGCGATCACGCAACAACATCTGCTCAACTGTCGTGATTCTTTTCATCAGCACCCGTTGTCGTCAATCTGACTGGTTCAGCCGGCCACGCAAGGTGGCCTTTTGCCGCCAATCATTGCGCGGGCACTGAATAATATCCAGATAAATGCGACCAACGTCTGACAGAGCGCAGAAAATCCTGTAGGAAAAAATGGAATTGCGAGAGGCTCCTACATGACTGGCGCGGCCTTACAGGCGACCTTCTTTGCGCAAACGCCGGCCAATGCGCAGGATCTCGGCCTCGCCCTGGACCAGCGCCGCGGCGCTGGTATGCACCGAGTAGTTGCCCAGCACCAGGTCATGGGGATGCTTGCGCGCCGAACCCAAGACGAAGGTCGTTTCGCCACGGGCCACGACTTCAATGGCGTCCTCGCTCTCCTCGAAGATCGCCAGTTCACCCTCGCCCAGCAGCCCGTTACGGTCACCGGCGTCAAGCTGGCCCACATCAACGGCAACCCAGCCGACGGTGTGTCCGGCCGGCGGCGCATAGGTCCAACGCTCACCGTCTTTCAAGTGCACGGCCAGGTAGTTCATCGGCGCGGGCGCCTCGATCAGGCTCTGCGCCGCTCCATAACGCCCCAGCAGTACGCGCGCCGGCCCTTCCTGCGGTACCTGCGACGGTGTCAGGTATTGGCTGTGGGCGGGTGCATTCTCCTGCACAGCCGGTAATGCCACCCAGAGCTGAAAGCCCCGTACGTGGCTGACCTCGGGCACGATCGAGCCGGTGTGCCAGACACCGTTGCCCGCCTGCATCCATTCGACGCCGCCGGCCAGCAAGCGACCCTTCTCGCCGGTGCTGTCCTCATAGAAAAACTCGCCTTCGCTCAGATAGCTCAGCGTGGCAATACCGGAATGCGGGTGCATGCCGAACCCTGGCTGGCCGGCCTTGGTCCGGAAGCTGAAATGGTCGAGGAAGACGAACGGCTTGAGCCATTCGCCCAGGTCACCGGGACTCGCCAGGCGAGTGATCGCCCCGTGGGTACTGCCATGGGTGCGATGAACGATGGCGCGCGGCTGCGTGGCGCGTGCAATGGCAGTGCTCATGCGGCCTCCCGGGTCGAGTCGATGACGATGAGCAGGCGTGGTGCGGTCATGGAAGTGCTCCTGAAAAGTAATCGGATAAGCCGCTGGGTGCCCATCAACGGGGGGGGCGGTCCGGGGTCAGTTGCGTCGCAGTATGGATCGCCCCTCATTGGCGGACTAGATGGCATAATTGGATTTCACTCCTCCATTTATGGAAGTAATTCAGCCATGCTCGACCTGAATGAAATCGCCATGTTCGTCCAGGTGGTGCGCTACGGCAGCTTTGCCGAGGCGGCCCGGCGCCTGGGCGTACCGGCCAATACCCTGAGCCGGCGTATCCAGCAGCTCGAAGCCCGGCTCGGCACACGGCTGATGCAACGTTCCACTCGCAAGCTGACGCTGACCGGCGCCGGTCAAGCCTTCCATGCCCGTTGCGCCGGGGCCGTCGACGGTTTGCTGGACGCCAGCCATGAACTGCAAGGCGCCAACCAGATCCCCAGCGGCCTGGTGCGTGTGGCGGCGACCGCGGACTTCTTCGAGTTTTTCCCGATGGACTGGTTCGCCGAATTTCTCGCCCGCTATCCGCAAGTCAGTCTCGACTTCGTCCTCAGCGATGCCAAAGCCGACCTGATCGCCGAACAGATCGACGTCGCCTTTCGCGCCGGTCCCCTGCAGGATTCGGCATTTGTCGGGCGCCAACTGCTGGGGCCGCGTAGCGACGGCCTGGTGGCCAGCCCCGCGTATCTCGCCGCCCGTGGCGCCCCGCTGACCTTGCAGGACCTGGTTCACCACGACTGCATCAGCGCCCCGCACCCCAGCGGCCACACCACCTGGCGCCTGAGCAACCCGGCCGGCGTGGAGGAAGAGGTACAGGTCAGCGGTCGCTTCAGCGCCAACACCGCCCAATCGCTGCGCAAGGCCGCCCTGGCGGGCCTGGGTATTGTGCTGTTGCCTCCTACCATGGCTCGGCTCGATGTGCAGTCCGGGTTACTGGTGCCGGTGCTGCCCAAGTACCAGCGCAAGAGCCAGGGCATGAGCGTGGTCTACCCGAGTCGGCGCCAATTGCCGCTGGCGGTATCCGTGTTCATCGACACCTTCATGGAAAAGCTCCATGGACAGGATGCGTTGCTGGAGCCCCCCGCCAACCTTGAGTGACGTTCACCGTCAAGCGATCCGAGTGCTTGATGAACGGGGTTGTACCCGCGAGGATCAAGCCACCAGCGGCAGGAAACTGGTGTCCAGGGCATGCTCATCGGGTTTCTCCGGGTTGATCCAGACCCGCACTTCCCGCTTGATCAGATAGGGTGAAGGGTCGTACCAGAGATCGTGGCTATGAAAGAAATGCAGCTTGCCAGTGGTTGGATTCTGCCACTGGGCGACGATTTGCCAGGGGCTGCGACCGTTGAAGTTGGCGCTCATATTGCGTTCGACGCTCATCACCCTGGCCAGAATCGAACGACCACTGCGCTTGAGGCGGTCGGCACGCTTGGCGGCGCGATGCGCGCCGAGGGTGATGAGCGAAGCAACCACCGCCCCTACCAAGGTAAAGACGGCGCCCACGATCCCGAGCAAGAGCGTGGCCAGCCAGTTGTGTAAAAAGGTATTGATCCGGGCCGCCGCGGGCCTCGACGGATCATACAGCACCGGTACCCACTCCCCGGTCTGGAAGCCGGGTGGCTGTTCGCAGAGGCTGCCGTTGAATTGAACGGCCTGCTGTCGGTTCGTCATGAACTGCACCGTGATACAACCGTCCTGGGTAACACTCATCACCTCGCCGACGGTCTTGATCATCTTCTCCTGCTCCACAAGGCGGTCGATATGTATCAATACCGCCCCCAGCATCATCAGTACACCGATCGGGGCAAATACCCACCACTCGTTTGCCTTTCTCATGAATCTCTTCCCTCCCCGGTTATTTCGCGGTCCCGGAGCGCCGCGAGCCTCGCACTAAACAGGGCCGATAAACAGCGCCATGCCTTGGAATCGACTGATGCAATCAATCATTACCCACACACTTCACGGCACTCTCCAGGCACTCAACGGCATAAACACTAACCACTATCCAATCTATTGCGCACCCATTAATTCATCACCCGAAAGCCACTCAACCACAAAACAAATTATCAATCCCACCCAGAACAAAACAAAGTAAGAAAAATCCTAAAACATTGAAAATCATTACCTGCACCTATTTAAAATTCCCCACACTGGTTGCTGCCTGCGGGAGAAGCCTTAAAACAAACAGGGTATGTTTCGCTGTCGAAAGTCTTTTGCGCGGACATAAAAAAACACCCACTGACCGCTCGCAAGACCGGGCAATGGGTGTTCCTGGGGTCACAGCACCCCGCCGAACGCTGTCTGGCGGGGCGAAGTCTTACAGCGCCATGTCAGCCGCCGGAGTGCCCTCGGCCTTTGGCTTGTCGCCCGCAGGTGCCGCTGGAGCGGCTGCGGTCTGGCCGATCACCGGAGGCTTGCTCAGTTGCAGGATCTCGGCGGTGTAGTTCCATTCCTTCTGCAAGGCCTCAGGGCTGCCGTTGAGCTGGGTGCCGTAGCTTGGAATGAGCTGGTGCAGCTTTTCCTGCCAGGCAGGCGTCGCGACCTGATCCTTGAAGACCTTTTCCAGAACGGTCAGCATGATCGGCACGGCGGTGGAAGCACCTGGCGATGCACCCAGCAGACCGGCGATGCTGTTGTCCTTGGCGGTGACCACTTCGGTACCAAGTTTCAGGACACCGCCCTTCTCTTCGTCACGCTTGATGATCTGCACGCGCTGACCGGCTTGCCACAGGCGCCAGTCTTCTTTCTTCGCCTGGGGGAAGTATTCCTTCAGGGCGTTGAAGCGATCGTCATCCGACATCATCAACTGACCGGCCAGGTACTCCACCAGCGGGTACTGCTCGATACCCACGCGGGTCATCGGCCAGACGTTGTGGGTGGTGGTGCTGGTCAGCAGGTCGAAGTACGAACCGTTCTTCAGGAACTTGGTGGAGAAGGTCGCGAATGGTCCGAACAGGATCACGCGCTTGCCGTCCAGCACGCGGGTGTCCAGGTGCGGAACCGACATGGGTGGCGCACCGGTCGAAGCGATACCGTAGGCCTTGGCCATGTGCTTGAGGGCGATGTCCTGGTTATCGGTGATCAGGAACGAACCGCCTACCGGGAAGCCTGCGTAGTCGTTGGCTTCAGGAATACCGGACTTCTGCAGCAGGTGCAGCGAACCGCCACCGGCGCCGATGAACACGAACTTGGCGTCGGTCGCGGTTTCGCTGCCGTCCTTCAGGTTCTTGTAGGTGACGCGCCAGCTGCCGTCGTCGTTGCGCTTGATGTCCTCGACTTCGCTCGACAGCCGCAGCTTGAAGTTCGGTTGGGCTTGCAGGTGGGCGACGTACTGGCGAGTGATTTCGCCGAAGTTCACGTCTGTGCCGATGGGCGTCCAGGTGGCGGCGATCTTCTGCTTCGGATCACGCCCTTCCATCATCAGCGGGACCCACTTCTTGATCTGCTCCTGATCTTCGCTGTACTGCATGCTGCTGAACAGCGGGCTGGTCTGCAGCGCCGCGTAGCGATCCTTGAGGAACTTGACGTTGTCATCGCCCCACATGAAGCTCATGTGCGGTGTCGAATTGATGAACGAGTGCGGGTTCTTCAGCACGCCCTGACGGACCTGCCAGGACAGGAACTGACGGGTGATCTGGAACGCCTCGTTGATCTCGATCGCCTTGTGGATATCGATCTTGCCGTCTTTGTCGTAAGGGGTGTAGTTCGACTCGGCCAGGGCGGAGTGACCAGTACCGGCGTTGTTCCAGCCGTTGGAGCTTTCCTCGGCGACACCGTCGAGACGCTCGACCATCTCTATCGACCAGTCCGGCTGCAGCTCACTGAGCCCGACCCCCAGGGTCGAACTCATGATGCCCCCGCCGATGAGCAGCACATCGACTTTCTTGGCCTCGGCCGCGTGGGCGGACATCGCGCCCATCGACACCGCCAGCCCCAGCAGCGCTGTATTCAGTTTCTTCAACATTCAGTAATACCTGGATAGGTAGACACACAAGGCCCATGGAAATCACCGGCCTCAGCTTCATGTCCCTCCTGCGCTGACTTTTTATTAGTCATTGGCTTCAGCTACGTTGGGTGACACTCATTTTGTTTGCCTTCGATCGGACCTGGCCAATAAGCGGAGTCAGTCAGCTCATTCAACGAGGCCCGTGAGGCTTTTTTCGCGATTCCTTCGACGTCCGGTCACCTCGGATAGGCACGCTAGACGCTTCCATGCTGCGGCATAATACCTCAGCTACGCGAATTGATGAAAATGCCTCGCTATTGCAAAGAAAAGAACTACAAGAACTGTAGGTGAATCTGGTCGGGGCTCAGGTGCTCCTGCCCTGGGAAATCCGGCATCATGAAGCCGTCCGTTCAAGGGAGATGCCCATGCGTTTCATACCATCGCTTATCGGTCTGGCCACCCTGGCGCTGGCCCCGGTGTTCGCTGTCGGGGCCACGTCCCCCGAACAGGTGCAACTGGTCGACTCGATCAACCAGTACCGTAGCCAGGCACAGCGCTGCGCGAGCCAGGTGTCGCAGGAGTTGCCACCGCTGGTTGCCGATCCACGCCTGGTGCTGCCCATCGACAATCCGGGCAACTTGCAGCAGGCGCTGGCCGCGAAGGCCTATCCGATGGTCACCGTGCAGGCGATCAGCCTGTCGGGACCGCGGGATGCGGCGGCGGCCATGAAAGCGCTGCAGGAAAGTTTCTGCCAGGTGGTGCTGAACCCGCAGTTCATTGATATCGGCGTCAACCTTGAAGGACGCGAGTGGCGCATCGTGCTGGCGCGGCCGCTGCTGAGCGGGCGCCTGGGTGACTGGCAGGCGGAAGGCCAGAAACTGCTGGAGCAGATCAACAGCGCCCGCAGGCAACCGCACCAATGTGGCGGCCAGGCCTTTGCCGCGACCACGCCGTTGGCCTGGAGCGCCGTACTGGCGGGTGCCGCCGAAAACCATACGCGGAACATGGCCAACAACAACTTCTTCGACCACAAGGACCGCGACGGTCGCACTCCCGGTGACCGGGCCGAACTGGCCGGCTACAACGGCCAGTTGATCGGCGAGAACATCGCCGCCGGGCAAGACACTGTGCGCAAGGTGGTCGACGGCTGGCTGTCCAGCCCCGGCCACTGCGCGAACCTGATGAATCCGCAATTCCGCGAGCTGGGCGCCGCCTATGCGGTGGATCCGAAGAGCGATTCGGGGATCTACTGGACCGCGATGTTCGGCACCCCGTAAATTTTTGTAGGAGACAGCTTGCTGGCGATGGTAGTCCAGGCGCCGCGGGGTATCAGCCGCCCCGTGTTATCGTTAACGACCATCGCCAGCAAGCTGGGCTCCTACAAGGTTTCTTGTGGCAGGCTCAAGATCCTGTCGTCGTCACTCAGCCTCGCCCAGCCGCTCGAGGACAAAAGCCCGCACGTGACGGGTCATCTGGTCGAGCTGGCGATCACGCTGTTTCTCGGCGTCCACCATCGCGCGCTTGCCGTGCTGCTGCAGCAGATAGGCATGAATCTGCCGCACTTCCAGCGAACGATAGATGGGTGCGATATCCAGCACCGCCACCAGGCCATCGATGCCATGGTCACGGGTATTCATCAGCACCTGCGGCCCGCGCGCGCCGAGCACCTGGAAGCCCATGGCCTCGAACACCGGCACCTTGCCGACGACGCAGGCCAGTTCCGCGTGGGGATAGCGTTCGAGCATCTGCCGCATCATCGCCCGCGCGACACCCTGGCGCCGATAGCCTTCGCGCACCGCCATATAAGCCACCGAACAGGCCTGCGGATCGTCCTTTACCGGCAGATACAGCAGGAAACCAATGACTTTCCCGGGATCTTGCGCATCCGTGGCCACGATCAATTCGACGGCCAGCCCCCTGGAGCCATCCATCGCCTGCAGGTACAGGTGAACCTCATAGCCGACGCCATACTGATACAGGTTGTAGAGCGGATTGCTCGGCACGATGGCCACCTGGCTGACGTCGGTGACGTAATCGACGACCATCTGCTGGATCTGGCTGTGGATCGGCTCCGGGGGTGGGGTTTCAAACAAGGTGATCGTGGACATCGAACATCGGGCTCCGAGGGTTGAGGCGCACCCTCGGCAGTCAGCAGCAAAGGGCCCGCGCATGATAACCCGTCCTGGCTAACTCGGGCGGTTGAGCAACACCAGGCGCGCCGCCAACCCAGCCATCACGGCGGCAAAACCGTAGCTGCCCAGGCGCCTGGACAGGCCACCGGCCGGCAGCCTGCCGCGAACCAGGCTGGCAAAGACGGCCAACGAGCTATGAAAAACCAGGGCGATCAGCGCCAGCAGGATCCCCAGCCCGACCAACTGCAGGGTGATACTGCCACGTTCGAGACTGACGAACTGGGGCAGGAAGACCATGAAAAACAGCAAGGCCTTGGGATTGAGCAGGCTATTCAGCGTGGCCCGGACAAAGATCGAACGCATCGACGCCAGCGGGGCCTGGCCTTGCACCGCCATTGTCGTGACCCGCAACGCCATCCAGGCCAGCCACAGCAGGTAGGCTGCACCGGCCCAGCGGATCAGCTCGAACGCCGGCGCCCAGCTCATGACCAACCCGCCGATCCCGGCGCTGACCGCCGCGGTCATCAACAGATCCGCCAGGCTGATGCCCAATGCTGCCGCCACCCCACCTTTCCAGCCGTGGGCCACGGCATGGGTGGTCACAAAGGCCATGTTGGGCCCGGGAATCACCAGCAACATCATCACGGCGGCAGCGAACACCGCCAGGGAAGAGAGATCGATCATGGTCAATACACCCGACAAGGAAGGCCCTCACCTTAGCGTGGTTGCGCGCCAGGCATCAGGAACAGCCGGGAACGATTCGGCCGTAACAGTCTAACGCTTCTGGTCGCTCTCTTCTGGCGGCCGTATATCTCGAAACATACTCAGCAGCAGTAAATCGTAAGTGATCTTCAAACCACCCGCGATCACCAACGGCCAACCAAAGGTCGATAAGCCAAGCAAATAACCGGCAAGCAGCGGGCTCAAAGCTGACGCCAGGCTACGTGGGACCGTCGTGATACTGGCTGCAGCTGCGCGCTCCCCTCGTGGCACGATCGCCATGATGTAGGAGCTACGGGTCGGCACATCCATTTGCGACAACGCACTACGCGCAAGCAGCAGGACGATTGCCAGGCTCAGTGTCGGCATCAGAGGAATGAGGATCAGGAACAGACTGGAAGGCAAGTGCGTAAACACCATCGTATTCACAAGGCCAAACCGATCGGCAATGCGATTCGCCGCCAGATATGAAAACGCCGTCAATACGCCGGTCCAGAAAAAAATCTGCCCTGCAACCGTGGTGGAAAGCTGAAATTTCTCGAAAAGCCACAATGCAATCATCGATTGCACCACAAAGCCGCCCCCGAACGCATCCAGGCTGAACAAGGCTGCGAGGGTATAAACGACCCGCTTCGACTGTTGTAATGGGGCAGCCTGCACCTTGTGCTCGTCTGTGCCGATCTCCTGAGGCAGCGTGGAGTAAATCAGCGCCGTTGCCAGTCCCAATAAACCGTAAAGGATGAACATCGCTTGCAGCGCTATTTTCCTATCGAGCCCGGATGTCGCGACTATCCAATCAGGCGCACCAGCAAACAGTGCCCCTGATGCGCCAGCCAACGCAGCGATCAGGCTATAACGGGCAAACACCGCCGTTCGCCGGCGTTCGTCCACCAAGCCGGAAAGCACGGCGTGCTCCAGCGGCAAGAATACGCTGACGTCGCCGCTGGACGGATTCAATGTTCCGACGATGGCAATCACCAGCAAAGGCCAAAAATCGGTGACTGCCGCAAAACCAAAACCGGTTGCCGTCATGAGCAGCGCAGCCATCAGCAGCAACAAGCGGTAGGTAAAATGATGGGCATAGAGGCCAACCAGGAGTGTCAACACACCTGAGCCGAGCAAAGTACCGGTGGCGATCATCCCAACTTGAAGCGGCTGCATGCCTAATGCCAGCAGATAAAGTGGCAGCAGCAAGCTGACGTAGCCATCGGCGAATGCTCGCAAGCCGCGCACGCATAACAGACGGGAAAGGACCGGCGAGTTCATATTGGCCACCTGGGCTGATACTCTAGCTCGCAAAGTGGCCATTGGTCACTATCTGACCTCGACTTTCACCTACCCAGTCATCTTGGGCGGCCAGTTGTGCGTTTCATCCTGACAATCCAGGCACCAGGCATTAATTACCCCTCCCTCCAGCAAAGGACCACTCATCCGCCTGGGTCGTGCTGATCACCACCATGACATCCTCCGGATCGATGCCCGGCGCCACGCTCAGGCGCTCCACCAATCGCCGATAAAAACGCTGTTTCGTGGCCGTATCCCGAGGGCGACCGGCCGTAATGGCGATCAGGACAAAGTCCGCGCTGCGGGGGCCTCCCAGGTAGTGGCTATCGAAGATCAGTTCCCCCACCTCATGCTGGTGAATGACCTGGAAGCGGTCGGTGGTCGGCACCTCGAAGCTCTCCACCAGGGCCTGATGCAGCCCTTCGGACAACAGGCGAAGGTACTCGGGGGACTTGCCCCGATGCAGGGAAATACGGGCGAAAGGCATACAACCTCCACAGCTGCTGATTTGACGGAGGCAGGTTAAGTCGCCACGATAGTTCCGAATATCAGATTAAATTGAATCAATATTCCCGAATAAGTGGATGATTTCCCATGCGCCATCCCACCTTCGACCTTGACGTACTGCGCACCTTTGTCGCCGGAGTCGAGCTCGGCAGCTTTGCCAAGGCCGCCGAACGCCTCGGGCGCTCGACCTCGGCGGTCAGCGCCCAGCTCAAGAAGCTCGAAAGCCAGGTCGGCAGCGCCGTGCTGGTGAAGTCGGGGCGCGGGTTGATCCTGTCACCGGCCGGCGAGTCGCTGTTCAGCCAGGCCCGGCGCCTGCTGGAGCTGAACGACGAGATATTCGCCAGCCTGCAGGACGCTCGCATTGAGGGCACGGTGCGCATCGGCTTGCAGGACGATTTCGCCGAACACCTGCTCAGCGACGTGTTGCGGCGCTTTTCCAGGGTCCATCCGTTGGTCAGCCTGGAAGTCAGCATTGCCCGCAACGCCGAGCTGCTGGCGCAGATCGAGAACGGCCGCCTGGACCTGGCGCTGGCCTGGGAAACCGGCTCCAGCACGCCGTACGCCCTACGCCTCGGTGAAACCCGCATGCACTGGATCGGCCCGCGCGATCTGCCGGTGTCCTATCCGACCGACAACCTGCCCTTGCCCCTGGTGGTGTTCGATGCGCCCTGCATTCTGCGCAACACCGCCACCCGCACGCTGGACCAGGCGCGCATCCCCTGGCGAGTGGCGCTCACCAGCCCGAGTGTCAGTGGCATCTGGGCCGCGGTGTCGGCCGGACTGGGCGTCACCTTGCGCACCCGCATCGGCCTTCCCACTCATCTAGGGGTCATTGAAGATCTACCCCCGCTGCCCATGCTCGGCTACGTATTGCACCAGGCCCGGGAAACGCCGACAGCAGCGGTCCGGCAACTCTCCGAGTCGATCCAGGCGAGCCTCGCCGAGCTTCGCTAACTGGCCCCGGCGCATTCAATTGCGTACCATCCGCCCCCCTCTTTTCACCGCCGGCCCTACCGGCCCGCCTTTCAGGTACACCATGAAACACCAACACCTGCGCGCCGATGCCCTGGCCGGACTGACCACCGCCTTCGCCCTGTTGCCCGAGTGCATCGCCTTCGCCCTGGTCGCCCACCTCAATCCGCTGATGGGGCTATATGGTGCCGTGATCATCTGCACCCTGACCGCTCTGCTGGGCGGGCGCCCCGGTATGATCTCCGGCGCCGCCGGCTCGATGGCCGTGGTGATCGTCGCACTGGTGGTGCAGCACGGCGTGCAATACCTGCTCGCCACCGTCCTGTTGGGCGGACTGATCATGCTCGCCTTCGGCCTGCTGCGGCTGGGCAAGCTGGTGCGCATGGTGCCGCACCCGGTGATGCTCGGTTTCGTCAACGGCCTGGCGATCGTCATCGCCCTGGCCCAACTGGAACACTTCAAGAGCGGCGAAACCTGGCTGAGGGGCACGCCGCTCTATCTGATGAGCGGGCTGGTGGCCCTGACGATGGCCATCGTCTACCTGCTGCCGCGCCTGACCCGCAGCGTGCCGCCGGCACTGGTGGCGATCCTCGGCGTGGGTCTGGCGGTGTACCTGCTCGACCTGCCGACCCGGACCCTGGGCGACATGGCGCACATTGCCGGCGGCCTGCCGGTGCTGGCCCTGCCGCAGTTGCCGTGGAACCTGGAAACCCTGCGGATCGTCGCCCCCTACGCAATATTGATGGCCCTGGTCGGCCTGCTGGAAACCCTCCTGACCCTGAACCTGACCGACGAGTTCACCGAAAGCCGCGGCTACCCGGACCGCGAGTGCACGGCGTTGGGCGTGGCCAATATGGTCTCCGGCCTGTTCGGCGGCATGGGCGGCTGCGCCATGATCGGCCAGACCGTGATCAACCTCAGTTCCGGCGGCCGCGGTCGGCTGTCCGGGGTGGTCGCCGGGGTGATGATCCTGCTGTTCATCCTGTTCCTGTCGCCCTTTATCGAACGCATCCCGCTGGCCGCCCTGGTGGGGGTCATGTTCGTGGTCGCGCAGCAGACCTTCGCCTGGGCATCGCTGCGGGTGCTCAACAAGGTGCCGCTCAATGACGTGCTGGTGATCGTCGCGGTAACCACCGTTACCGTGTTCACCGACCTCGCCATCGCCGTGCTCTGCGGGATCGTCATCGCCGCGCTCAACTTCGCCTGGCAGCAGGCCCGCGAGCTGTACGCCGACACTCATCTGGAGAGCGACGGCAGCAAGCTTTACCGCCTGCATGGCACGCTGTTCTTTGCCTCGACGGCGCCCTTTCTCAATCAGTTCGACCCCGCCAACGATCCGCCCCAGGTAACCCTCGACTGCCGCCACCTGAGCTTCGTCGACTACTCGGCCATCGCCGCGTTGAAGACCCTGCGCGAGCGCTACGAGAGGGCCGGCAAGCAACTGCATGTCTTTCACTTGTCCGAGCGCTGCAAACGGCTGCTCAAACGCGCGGGCGCGGATCAATAGCCCGCCGTTTTTTTCACTGATGATAGGGTTAGAATGCCGGCCCTTTTCCTTGCCGGCACCGCCTGATGAACCCCGACGCCCTGTCCATCCTCCACACTCACCTGCTCACGGCCCTGGCGAGCGCCCCCGAAGAAACCCGGCGCCTGTTCCACGGTCGCGGTCGCTGCTGGCCGGGCCTGGAACAGCTGACCGTCGACTGGTTGCAGGGCGTGGTGCTGGTTTCGCTGTTCAAGGAGCCGGACCCGGCACAGTTGCAAGCCCTCAAGGACCTGCTGGCAGCGATCAGCCAGTCGCCCGCCTGGCAGGCCAGCGGCGCCCAGAGCTTGCTGCTGCATCATCGCTACCTGCCGCAGAGCCCTGCCGAATGGCTGGTGGGCCAGCCCATCGATGAGTGGGTGATCACTGAGGGCGGCCTGCGTTATCAGGTGGACCTGGGCAAGAAACAGAACAACGGCCTGTTTCTCGACATGCGCTACGGCCGCGACTGGGTGCGGGCCAATGCCCGGGGCAAGCGGGTGCTGAACCTGTTCGCCTACACCTGCGGTTTTTCCGTGGCGGCGATCGCCGGCGGTGCCGAGCATGTGCTCAACCTGGATATGTCCCGCGCGGCCCTGAGCCGCGGGCGCGACAACCATCGCCTGAACGGGCACGACCTGGGCAAGGTCAGCTTCCTGGGCCACGATCTGTTCAAGTCCTGGGGCAAGGTCATCAACAGCGGCCCCTTCGACCTGGTAATCATCGACCCGCCCTCCTTCCAGAAAGGCAGTTTCCTGCTGGGCAAGGACTACCAGCGCGTCTTGCGCCGCCTGCCGGAACTGCTCGGCCCCGACGGCAGTGTCCTCGCCTGCATGAACGATCCGGCCGTGGGTTCGGACTTTCTCATCGATGGCGTCACCCGCGAAGCACCAAGCCTGGTGTTCGAACGCCGCCTGGACAACCCGCCGGAATTTCCCGACATCGACGCCGAAAGTGGATTGAAGGCCTTGCTGTTCAAGCAGGGTGCTATCCTGCCGGAAAAAACCGAATCCAGCGTTTCGTGAGGCCGTTGTGTCCAGAGGTATTGCCTTATCGGTGTCGGCGTCCTGCCTGTTCGCCATCATGTATTTCTATACATCTCTGCTCGCGCCCCTCAACGGTGAAGATATCTTCGGCTGGCGAATGCTCCTGACCGCGCCCTGCATGACCGTGTTCATGCTGCTGTCCGGGGACTGGAAGCGGGTGCCCGCGATCCTCGCCAGGGTACGGCGCGAGCCGCTGCTGTCGGTCAAGTTGCTGCTGTCTTCGGCACTGCTCGGCTTGCAGCTGTGGGTGTTCCTCTGGGCGCCGCTCAACGGGCACAGCCTGGATGTATCCCTCGGCTATTTCCTCTTGCCGCTGACCATGGTGCTCACCGGGCGCATCGTCTACGGCGAACGCCTGTCGCGGCTGCAAACCGTTGCCGCGCTGCTCGCCCTCTGTGGCGTGCTCAACGAGTTGTACCGGGTCGGCAGCTTTTCCTGGACCACCCTGCTGGTAGCCATCGGCTATCCGATCTACTTCGTGCTGCGTCGGCGCAACGGCACCGACAACCTGGGCGGCCTCTGGCTTGAGATGGTCTTGTTACTGCCGGTGGCGTGGTGGTTCGTACAGCACGGCGAGCAGGGCTTTGCCGTGGTCAATCAACGGCCTGCGCTGTATGGACTGATTCCCTTGCTGGGAGTCATCAGTACGACAGCGCTGATCTGCTACTTGTTGGCGAGCCGGATGCTGGCCTTCGGGCTGTTCGGCCTGCTGGGGTATGTGGAGCCCGTGCTGCTGGTGATCGTCGCCCTGTTGCTGGGGGAAAGCATCGGACCGGGAGAATGGCTGACCTACCTGCCGATCTGGCTGGCGGTGGCGGTATTGGTGCTGGAGGGGGTGAAGCGGTTGCTGAAACAGCGTCGCTGACGCTTCACCCAGGCGACCCGCCAGAGCGGGTCGTTCAAAGCATCGACGCGGTTCTAACAGGCTACGGCAGGCAGCCACAGGCGGAAACGCGCCCCACCCAGCGGCGACTGCTCGGCGGTCAGGGTTCCGCCCTGTGCCTCCAGCGCCCGCCGGCTGATGGCCAGGCCCAGGCCAAAACCACCGGTAGCCCGATCACGACTGCGGTCCAGGCGATAGAACGGCTCGAAAATCCGCTCCCGATCCGGTTCGGGAATGCCGATGCCGTCGTCATCGACCCACAGCTCGCAACCGTCCGGGTTGACCCGGACCCCGATCTGGATCCGCCGTTCGCAATAGCGCATGGCGTTGCGCAAGAGATTCTGCACCGCCCGCGCGGTCAGGCGCGGATCGAGGGCAAAGCGGTCCAGCGAACCGTGCATCAACACGTCCAGTACGGTCTCCGGGGCCTCCAGTTCCTCATCGAAACTGCCGAGGATACTGTCGACGAACTCGTCCAGCGACACCATGACCCGCTCGGGCACCCGCGCCGGGTTCTGCAAACGGCTATAGGACAACAGCTCCAGCACCAGTTCGTCCAGCTCGCGGATATGTCCCACCAACCCTTGCAGACGCTCGCGGGGGGCCGCCGGCAACTCCTCGGACAAGGCCAGGGCCAGGCCGAAATCCAGCCGGGTCAAGGGTGTGCGCAGTTCGTGAGACACCGCATTGAGCAAGTCGCGCTGCTGGTTGAGCAGGCCTTCGATGTCGGCGGCCATGGTGTCGAACACCACCGCCAGTTCGCCGATATTGGAGCGTGGCGAGATGTTCGTGCGCTCGCTGAGTTGTCCCTGGCCAAGGCGCCGGGCGGTCTGCTTGAGGCGCTCCAGGTCGCGCCAGTGCGCTCGCAGCCAGAACAGCAGGCAGGCCAGCAACGCGGCACCGACCAGCACATTCATGCTCCAGTACAACAGGCTCATGTCCAACGGATCCGGCGGGACCCGTAGCGCCACCGCCCGTTGCTCATCCAGTGGCGAGACATCCAGGTCCGGCGTACCCCAGTCCCCCAGGCGCATCACTTCCTGGCCAGCGCGCAGGCGTTGCTGCTCGGACGCGCTGAAACTGGAGTCATCGATGCCGACCAGGTTGACCTGCAAGGGAGCGAAACGCTGGTCCAGTCCCGTGGCTATTGCCGGCCACTGGTCTTTCGGAACCTGGCGAAACTGTTCGAGCAACAGGCTCTGCGAGCCCCGGGACTGCTCCATGTTGTAGCGCACGTAGCGCTCTTGAAAGACCCCGATCACCAGGGCAGGAACCAGATAGATCGCCGCACTGAAGGTGACGATGGTGATCAGGTACAGGCGCACCAGGATCTTCAGCATCGTTTCAGTACTCCCACTCGGAACGGCTGAACAGGTAACCCTTGCCCCAGACAGTCTTGATCTTGCGTGCCTCGCCGGCGTGGTCGTCGAACTTGCGGCGCAATTTGGAAATCGCCACATCCACCGAGCGGTCGGTACCGTTGAACTCGATACCGCGCAGACGCTGGAGAATCTGGTCGCGACTGAGCACTTCGCCGGCATGCCGGGCCAGCACCACCAGCAGGTTGTACTCGCCGCTGGACAACTCCACCGGCTGCTCGCGCCAGGTCACGTTGCGTTCCGACAGGTCGATACACAGATTGCCCATCAGGATCCGGTCGCTGGCCACTTGAGGATCGACCAGGCTGCTGCGGCGCAGCAGGGTTCGCACCCGGGCCAGCAGCACCCGGGGTTCGCAGGGTTTGGTCACGTAGTCGTCGGCGCCCATCTCCAGGCCCAGCACCTGGTCGTGACTGTCGTCGCGGGCGGTGAGCATCAGGATCGGCAGCGTCGCCGAATCGGCGCGCAGTCGACGACAGACCTGCAGACCATCGAGGCCCGGCAGCATAAGGTCGAGGATCACCAGGTCCGGCGGGGTCTGCCGGGCACGCTCGCACACCAGGTCGCCACGGGCCAGCACATTGACCTGGTAACCGTTGCGCTCCAGGTAACTGGAGATCAACTCACTGAGGGCGTTGTCGTCTTCGACCAGCAGAATGTTAGGCATAGGTAAATTTACGAAGCGGAAAACCGTGAAGGATATACGCCCGCGCACACCTGGGAGCATTAGCTTCACACTTTTTCACCAACACCCTACAGAGCTTCACAGCACCGCCCGACCATCGTCCTTAGCATGCAGAGGTCATTATTGGGACTTTGTTATGTTGAAGAAGCTGTTTGCCCCGCTTTGCCTGTCGGCCCTGGTGCTGGCCCTGAGCGCCTGTGACAAATCCGCGAAAACCCCGCAGACACCGCCCCTGCCCAAGGTTCGGGTGGAGACACTCAAGAGCCAGAGCCTGTCCATCGACAGCGAGTTGAGCGGCAGGATCGCCGCCCCGCGTATCGCCGAAGTCCGCGCGCGGGTCGCCGGCGTGGTACTGCAGCAGGTCTTTCGCGAAGGCAGCGACGTGAAACAGGGCGACGTGTTGTTCCGCATCGACCCGGCGCCGTTCAAGGCCGACCTCGACAGCGCGCTCGCCAGCCTGCAAAAGGCCGAGGCCAATGCCTTCCAGGCCCGGTTGCAACACCAGCGCTACCGCGACCTGGTGGACAGCAACGCGGTCAGCCGCCAGGACTACGACAACGCCGAAGCCGCCGCGCGCCAGGGCGCCGCCGACGTCGCCGCGAACAAAGCCGCCGTGCAACGGGCCAGGCTCAACCTCGGCTACGCCACCGTCACCGCGCCGATTTCCGGACGCATCGGCCGGGCGCTGGTGACCGAAGGCGCCCTGGTGGGCCAGAACGAAACCACCGCCCTGGCGCTGATCCAGCAACTGAATCCGATCCACGCCGACCTGAGCCAATCGACCCGCGAGCTCAATGACCTGCGCCGCGCCCTGCGGGCCGGGCAGTTGCAGCAGGTCGGGCAGAACCAGGCCAGGGCCACGTTGATCCAGGACGACGGCAGTGCCTACCCGCTGCCGGGCAAATTGCTCTTCACCGATATCAGCGTCGACCCCGGCACCGGCCAGGTGATCCTGCGCAGCGAATTCCCCAACCCGGACCTCGACCTGCTGCCCGGCAGTTTCGTCCGGGTGCGGGTCGAGCAGGCGGTGAACCACGAAGCCATCAGCGTGCCGCAACAGGCCATCCAGCGCGACAGCGCCGGGATCGCCCAGGTGCTGCTGGTGGACGCCGAGCAGCGAGTCAGCCAGCAGCCGGTGCAATTGGGCTCGGTGCAGAACGATCGCTGGATCGTCAACGAAGGCCTCAAGCCCGGCGACCGCATCGTCGTCGAGGGCCTGCAACACGCCCGCCCCGGCGAGCAGGTACAGATCGACGACAGCCCCCTTCCCCTCGCCCAGTCCAAAGGACAGTGAGCATGCCGCATTTCTTTATCGACCGCCCGGTGTTCGCCTGGGTGGTCGCCTTGTTCATCCTGCTGGCCGGCGCCCTGGCCATCCCGCAGTTGCCGGTGGCGCAGTACCCCAACGTTGCGCCACCGAAGGTGGAGATCTACGCCATCTATCCCGGCGCCTCGGCCCGGACCCTCGATGAAAGCGTGGTCAGCCTGATCGAGCAGGAGCTCAATGGCGCCGACCATCTGCTGTATTTCGAATCCCAGAGCAGCCTGGGCAGCGCCACCATCACCGCCACGTTCCAACCGGGCACCAGCGCGGAAATGGCCCAGGTCGATGTGCAGAACCGCCTGAAAGCGGTGGAGCCGCGCCTGCCAGCCGCCGTGACCCAGCAAGGCCTGCAGGTGCAAAAGGTCTCCGCCGGCTTCCTGCTGCTTGCCACCCTCACCTCCAACGACGGCAAGTACGACGAAAGCGCCCTCAGCGACTACCTGGCGCGTAACGTGATGAACGAGATCAAGCGCCTCGACGGCGTCGGCAAGGCCCAGTTGTATGGCGCCGAGCGGGCCATGCGGATCTGGATCGACCCGCAGAAACTGGTGGGCTTCAACCTGACCCCGGCGGACGTCAGCGCCGCCGTGGCCGGGCAGAACGCCCAGGTCTCGGCGGGCAGCATCGGCGACCTGCCGGCCCGCCCGACCCAGGAAATCAACGCGGCGGTGCTGGTCAAGGGCCAGTTGAGCACACCGCGGGAATTCTCCGATGTCGTCCTGCGGGCCAATCCGGACGGTTCCAGCGTGCGCATCGGCGACGTCGCGCGGGTGGAAATCGGCAGCCAGGACTACCAGTACGGCACCCGCCTGAACGGCAAGCCGTCGACCGCCTTCAGCGTCCAACTGAGCCCCGGCGCGAATGCCCTGCAAACCGCCACCCTGGTGCGCGCCAAGCTCGACGAACTGTCGCGCTACTTCCCGGCCGGGGTCGAGTACAAGATCCCCTACGACACCTCGCCGTTCGTCAAGGTCTCGATCACCAAGGTGGTCTACACCCTGGGCGAAGCCATGTTGCTGGTGTTCGCGGTGATGTTCCTGTTCCTGCAGAACATCCGCTACACCCTGATCCCGACCCTGGTGGTGCCGGTGGCGCTCATGGGCACCTTCGCCACCATGCTGGCCCTGGGCTTCTCGATCAACGTGCTGACCATGTTCGGCATGGTGCTGGCCATCGGCATCCTGGTGGACGACGCCATCGTGGTGGTGGAGAACGTCGAACGGATCATGGCCAACGAGGGGCTGTCGCCACGGGACGCGACCCGCAAGGCCATGGGCCAGATCAGCGGCGCCATCGTCGGCATCACCCTGGTGCTGGTGGCGGTGTTCATTCCCATGGCCTTCATGCAGGGCTCGGTAGGGGTGATCTACCAGCAGTTCTCGTTGTCCATGGCGACCTCGATCCTGTTCTCGGCCTTCCTCGCCCTGAGCCTGACTCCGGCATTGTGCGCCACCCTGCTCAAGCCCATCGCCCAAGGTGAACATCACGCCAAGGGCGGTTTCTTCGGCGCGTTCAACCGCCGTTTCGAGCAGCTTAGTAATAAATATGAAGGCTGGGTGGTGTATGCGCTGAAACGCAGCGGCCGTTACTTGCTGGTCTATGGCCTGTTGCTGGGGCTGCTGGGGCTGTGCTTTGTGCGCCTGCCGGCGTCCTTCCTGCCGGTGGAAGACCAGGGCTACACCATCACCGATATCCAGTTGCCACCCGCTGCGAGCCAGAACCGCACGGTCAAGGTGGTGGAGCAGATCGAGGCCCATAACGCCAGCGAGCCGGGTGTCGGCGACACCACCATGATCCTCGGCTTCAGCTTCTCCGGCAGTGGCCAGAACGCCGCGCTGGCCTTCACCACCCTGAAGGACTGGTCGCTGCGCGGCGCCCAGGACTCGGCGCAAGCCATTGCCGACCGCGCCAACCTGGCCCTGGGCGAGATCAAGGACGCCGTGGCCTACGCCATCCTGCCGACGCCGGTGGATGGCCTCGGCACCTCCAGCGGTTTCGAGTTCCGCTTGCAGGACCGTGGCAGCGTCGGCCATGAAGCGCTGATGAAAGCCCGCAGCCAGTTGCTGGCTGCAGCTTCAATGAGCCCGGTACTGGCCAACGTCCGCGAAAGCGCCCTGGCCGAAGCGCCGCAGGTGCAGCTGGAAGTCGACCGCCGGCAGGCCAACGCGCTGGGCGTGCCCTTCAGCGATATCGGCGCCCTGCTCTCCACGGCGTTGGGTTCGGCCTATGTCAACGACTTCCCGAACCAGGGGCGCATGCAGCGGGTGGTGATCCAGGCCGAAGGCGACCAGCGCAGCCAGGTGGCCGACCTGCTGAAGATCCACGTGCGCAACAGCAGCGGGAAAATGGTGCCGCTGTCGGCCTTTGTCCAGGCGCACTGGACCCAGGGCCCGGCGCAACTGACCCGCTACAACGGCTACCCGGCCATTGCCATTTCCGGCGAACCCAAGGCCGGGTACAGCACCGGACAGGCCATGGCGGAAATGGAGCGGCTGGTGACACAGTTGCCAACCGGGCTTGGCCTGGAATGGACCGGGTTGTCATTGCAGGAGCGCTTGTCCGGTTCCCAGGCGACCCTGCTGCTGGGACTGTCGCTGCTGGTGGTGTTCCTCTGCCTGGCCGCGCTGTATGAAAGCTGGTCGATTCCGACCTCGGTGCTGCTGGTGGTGCCGCTGGGGGTACTCGGCGCGGTGCTGGCGGTGACCTTGCGCGGGATGCCCAACGACGTGTTCTTCAAGGTGGGGTTGATCACCATCATCGGCCTGTCGGCGAAGAATGCGATCCTGATCATCGAGTTCGCCAAGAGTCTCTACGACGAAGGGCATGACCTGCTGGACGCGACGGTGCAGGCGGCGCGCCTGCGGTTGCGCCCGATCATCATGACCTCCCTGGCCTTCATCCTCGGGGTGGTGCCGCTGGCGCTTGCCACCGGCGCCAGCTCGGCGAGCCAGCAGGCCATCGGCACCGGGGTGATCGGCGGGATGATCACCGCGACGCTGGCGGTGGTGTTCGTGCCGGTGTTCTTTGTGGTGGTGATGAAGCTGACCAAGCGCAAGGGGTCATAATTATTCGGTAATCTCAGGGGCCCTTTCGCGGGCAAGCTCCGCTCCCACAATGTCCGGGTCGAATCTGGATAGGGTGCTCGCCACAAGACCCGTGGGAGCGGAGCTTGCCCGCGAAGGCGTTAGTCCAGTCGAAACCCATCAAAGCTGTATATACAGCAAAAAAGCCACTACCTTCCCGCCCTCTACCCCTTCCAACAGCACCCGTCCCGCCAGCGCGACTCATCGTTGCACTGACGCCTTGAGTGCCGACAACCTCCATAGCCATTGATTCCATTCGCCCCAACAGCGTGCAAAGGGAACGTTTCGGATGCGAATTTTGGTTACACATTCATTGTCCAGCAGTCCGTGGTGTTTTAGCTCAACCCGCCAGAATCAGCTCTACAACGCCACTCCTTGACCGGAATAACGATCTTGGCCTGCATATTGCTAATCCTGTATATACAGGAACATACTGCAATCTATTCCACCCACCTTCCGCCTCAGGACAATGCCATGCACACACCTCTGCTGCTCAAGCCCGGTCACCTCACCCTCGATCAATTGCGCGTCATCTACCAGAAGCAATGCGCTATCGAACTCGACCCCGCCGCTCGCGAGACCGTCGACGCAAGCACCCGTACGGTGAACGAAATCATCGCCAACAAGCGCACGGTGTACGGCATCAATACCGGCTTCGGCCTGCTCGCCAGAACCTCGATTGCCACCGAGTCGCTGGCCAAGCTGCAGCGCAACCTGCTGCTCTCGCACTGCACTGGCACCGGTCCGCTGCTCGATGACGCCAGTGTCGGCCTGATCATGGCGTTGAAGGTCGGCTCGCTGGCCCGTGGTTTTTCCGGCGTGCGCTGGGAAGTGATCCAGGCGCTGGTCAAGCTCTATGTCGCCAAGGTCTATCCGTGCATTCCGTCCCAGGGATCGGTGGGCGCTTCGGGCGACCTGGCTCCGCTGGCGCATATGTCCGCCGTGCTCATCGGCGTCGGTCGCGTGCGTCATGAAGGACGCGAAATGGATGCCGTCGAAGGCTTGGCGATTGCCGGCCTGGAACCCATGGTTCTAGGGCCGAAGGAAGGCCTGGCGCTGATCAACGGCACCCAGGTCTCCACCGCACTGGCGTTGCGCGGACTGTTCGCCGCCGAGAAGCTGTTCAGCGCCGCCGTGGTTGCCGGCAGCCTGTGCGTGGAAGCCTTGAAAGGCTCCGATGTGCCCTTCGATCCACGTATCCAGGCGGTGCGCGGTCAACTCGGGCAAATCGACGTGGCCCAGTACTACCGTGAACTGCTGGCTGACAGCGAGATTCGTCGATCGCATATCGATTGCTCCCGGGTCCAGGACCCCTACTCGCTGCGCTGCCAGCCTCAGGTCATGGGCGCCTGCCTGGACCACTTGCGCTTTGCCGCCGGCGTGTTCCTGCGTGAGTCCAACGCGGTTTCGGATAACCCATTGGTGTTCAGCGCCGACGGCGACGTGCTCTCGGGTGGCAACTTCCACGCCGAACCGGTGGCGATGGCCGCCGACGTCCTGGCCCTGGCGATTTCCGAAATCGGTGCGCTCTCCGAACGGCGGATCGCCCAATTGGTCGACCCGGCGCTCTCCGGCCTGCCGGCCTTCCTGGTACGCGAAGGCGGCCTGAACTCCGGCTTCATGATCGCCCAGGTAACCGCCGCCGCCCTCGCGTCGGAAAACAAGACCCTGGCCCACCCGGCCTCGGTGGACAGCCTGCCGACCTCGGCCAACCAGGAAGACCATGTGTCGATGGCGACCTTTGCCGCCCGCCGCCTGCTGGACATGGCCGGCAACAGCAGCGCCGTGGTGGCCATCGAGTTGCTGGGCGCAGCCCAAGGTGTGGACCTGCATGCTCCGCTCAAGACCTCGGAAAAGCTGGCCGAGGTCATGGCGATGATTCGCAGCGAGGTCGCGCATTACGACGAAGACCGTTACTTCGCCCCCGACATCGCGGCTGCCAGGGCCTGGGTCGAATCAGCCGCCTTCGAACGCTGGATGCCCGCCGAACGCCTGTACGCCTGATTAAAAGCGGGTTGGCAGCGACGATCTATCCTGCATGAGTCGCCATTGGCGGACACGCGGGTGCTGACCACGCCCGCGCTCTACTGACGCAACAGCAGTGCCTGGCCTTGTCTTTGCCGGGCACTGCGAACCCGTCATGCCCTGGTCACGACCTTCTCCACTTTCCCTGACCGTGAGTTGAGCCGATGAATGATCTACCACACACCCTAGAACAGTTGCGCCAGGCGTTGGGGGATGACGCGGTCGTCACGGGGGCCGATATCAATCAACGCCACTACAGCGACTGGACCGGCCATGCCCCGGCTTGCCCCGCCGCGCTGCTGTTGCCACGGACCACCGCGCACGTCGCCAGCGCCTTGCGCATCTGCAATGCCGCCCGGCAACCGGTGGTTCCCCAGGGTGGCATGACCGGGCTGGCCGGCGGTGCCGTGCCTCGGACAAGCGATATTGCCCTGTCCCTGGAACGCCTGCGCGGCATTGAAGAGCTCGACTCGGCGGCAGCCACCGTCAGTGTCCTGGCCGGCACCACGCTGGAGGACATCCAGCAGGCGGCGCTCGACGCGGGCTTTGTCTTCCCGCTGGACCTCGGCGCCCGAGGCTCGTGCCAGATTGGCGGCAATATCGCGACCAACGCCGGGGGCAATGCAGTGATTCGCTACGGCATGACCCGCGACCTGGTGCTTGGACTGGAAGTGGTCCTGGCCGATGGCCGGGTGCTCGATTTACGCAACAAAATGATCAAGAACAACTGCGGTTATGACCTGAAACAGTGCTTTATCGGCAGTGAGGGCACCTTGGGCGTCATTACCCGCGCGGTCGTGAAGCTCGCGCCGCAACCGGGCCAGACCAGTACCCTGCTCTGCGCCCTGCCCGACTACGCCAGTGCCGTCAGCCTGCTGCGGCGGATTCAACGCAGCGTCGGCACGCCCCAGGCCTATGAGCTGATGTGGCAGGACTTCTTTCGCCTCGGCGTGAGCTGGCTGGAAAACCCGACAGCGCCGATGTCGCTGGAGCATCCGCTGTATGTGCTGCTCGAGTCGGCCGGTTCTCGGGAGCAGCTGGAAACCTCGCTGGAACAGGCCTTCGCCGACGGTGAAGTGCTCGATGCGGTCCTCGCCAGCTCCCAGGCCCAGGCCCGCGGACTCTGGAAGATCCGTGAAGCAACCGGTGAGTTTCCACTGCACATGAGCCCGTTGAACTTCGACGTCAGCCTGCCGATCGGCCTGATCGGCGATTTCGTCGAGCGTTGTCGCGCGCGCCTGGAGCAACGCTGGCCAGGCAATCACAGCGTGTATTTCGGCCACATCGGCGACAGCAACCTGCACCTGACCGTCGACTGCACCTCCCTGCCGCAACCTGCCCCAATCCTTGAAATCGAGGAGCTGGTCTATAGCGCCGTTGGCGAACTGGGCGGCTCGGTCTCCGCCGAACATGGCATCGGCCTGCTCAAGCGCGGATTTCTCCACCACTCGGTTGGCCCCGAAGCACTCGCAGTGATGCGCCAACTCAAGGACTGCTTCGACCCCAACGGCATTCTCAACCCGGGGAAAATCCTCGGCTGAGTTCGATTCCAGGCGGTATATACCGCCATGGCACGTTAACTGCTGGGGCGGTCATGCATCACCCGCAACACATAACAAGAACCAACACACATAAGCCACGCTGTACCTGATGAAGGAGTTACATCATGCAACTCGATTCACTGTTCAGTAAAAAATTCACCCGTCTGTGCATCACCCTGACCTTGGCTGGCGCCTGCATGGCGGCCCAGGCCGATCAACTCGCCGATGTGCAAAAGGCCGGTGAACTGGTGGTAGGCACCGAGCTGCAGTTTGCACCTTTCGATTTCACCGATAACGGCAAGCAGAAAGGCCTGAACGCCGAGTTGTTCGATCAGTTGGGCAAGGAGCTGGGGATCAAGGTGAAGTTCATCGACCTGCCATGGCCCAGTGTGTTGCCAGGGCTCGAAGCGAAGAAATTCGACATGGTTGCCGGCCCTATCATCGTGACCCAGGCCCGCAAGGACCGTTATCACTTCATGCTGCCGATCGCCGAAGCGACCGTAGCCTTGATGGTCGGCGCCGGCGACAACAGCATCAGCAAACCGCAAGACATCGCCGGCAAGGCCGTGGGTGCCGGCAAAGGCTCGGCGCAACTCGAAGAACTCAAGACCTTCGCCGCGACGCTGCCGGAGAAAGTCACGATCCGCGAATACGTCGATAACAACCAGGCCTACGCGGACCTCGCGGCCAAGCGCATCGTTGCCGTCGCCAACTCACTGCCGAACATCTCGTACGTCGCCGCCGAGCGCAGCAAGGCCTTCAAAGTGGTCCAACCACCGTTCGGCAAAAAATCCTACTTCGCCTACCTGGGGCGCAAGGATGACGACGCCAACAGCCTGATCGCCGCGCTGGATGCCGCCTTGCTGAAAATGCACACCGATGGGCGCCTGGCGGCCTTGCAGAAAAAGTGGCTGGGCGCCGAGATGGATGTGCCACAAGCCGACTTCACCCCAACCTGGTAGATCCGCCTGCCCATTGGAGGTCCTGATCGCCGGCCAAACCTGGCCGGCGATCGACTGAGTTGGAGTCACTGCAATGTTCGATTGGCCTTTATTCTTGCAGAACCTGCCATTGCTGCTGACCAGCCTGCTGGTGACCCTCGAGGTTTCCACCGCGGCCCTGGTGATCGGTTTTTTCATCGGCATCCTGGTCGCCAGCCTGCGGCTGTCACCGGTGCCATCGCTCAGGCGCCTGGGTGGCGGCTACATCTTCGTGTTCCGGGGCATTCCGCTGTTGGTGCAACTGCTGTTCGTCTATTACTTCCTGCCACGCGTCGGCCTGCCCAACGTGTCGCCGCTGACGGCCGCAATCATCAGCCTGTCGTTGTGCGCCGGGGCCTACATCGCCGAGATCCTGCGCGGTGGCTTCCTCGCCATCCCCGGCGGCCAGCTGGAGGCCGCCGGGCTGCTCGGCCTGAGTACCCGGCAAATGCTCATCCGCATCCGCGTGCCGCAGGCCGTGCACCTGACCCTGCCGGCCCTGGTCAACGAAATGATCCTGCTGATCAAGGCCTCTTCGCTGGTGTCGGTGGTCGGCCTCGCTGACCTGACCCGCACCGCGCAGAACCTGGCGGCCAGCGATTACCTGTTCGTCCAGGACTACCTGATGCTGGCCGGTTTCTATTGCCTGATCAACATTCCACTGGCGTTCTGTGGCGGCCAACTGGAGCGCCGCATGAAGGAGCAACGCACATGATCTTCGATCACCGGATCATTACCGAGCACCTCGACGATATCGCCCAAGGCCTCATGGTCACCCTCGGCACCTGGTCCGCCGGGGTCGTCCTGGGGTTGTTCCTGGGCCTGCTGATTGCCGTGGCGCAACTGTTTGGCAACAACCTGATTCGCGCGCCCTTGCGGGCGTTCATCGAAGTGATCCGCAGCACGCCGTTTCTGGTACAGCTGTTCCTGGTCTACTACGGCGGCCCGTCCTTCGGCCTAAGCCTCGACCCGATTCCCGCCGGGATACTCGGGCTGGGCATCTATGGCAGCGTCTACTTCGCGGAGATCTTCCGCACCGGTTTCGAGTCGGTGGCCCGCGGCCAACTGGAGGCGGCCGATTGCCTGGGCATCACGCGCTGGCAATGCATCCTGCGCATCCAGTTGCCGCAGATGCTGGTGATCATCCTGCCGGCGCTGGTCAACCTGGTGACGATCCTGTGCAAGGAAACCGCCGTGCTGTCGATCATCACTATCCCGGAACTGACCATGGTCATGACCGGTATCGGCTCGCAAACTTTCGCCTTCGTCGAAACCCTGTTGGTGCTGTGTATCGGCTACCTGCTGCTGGTCGAGTTCTGCTCACGCCTGGGTATGTACCTGGAGACGCGGGTCGGGCGCTTCATGAGCAGGCAAGCGCAATGAGCGATCGACAACGCCCTTTGAAACCCATTGTCCCGAAACAAGGTGACCCCATGAAAACGCCCGAGCAACTCCCCGAGGACCGGCAACCCATGTTGTGCCTGCGCAATGTCGGCAAAAGCTTCGGCACCCTGCGTGTACTCAAGGGGATCGATCTAGAGGTCCGGCACTCCGAAGTGGTCTGCCTGATCGGCCCCTCCGGCTCGGGCAAAAGCACCCTGCTGCGGAGCATGGCGTTCCTCGAGGAATATGACGAGGGAGAGATCCATGTCGAAGGCCTGTTGCTCGGCTATACGGCGGATAACGGCGGGGGCCGCAAACGCGCCGCGCAAGCCCGGATCAATCAGGTGCGGCGCAATGTCGGCATGGTCTTCCAGCAGTTCAACCTGTGGCCGCACATGACCGCGCTGGGCAATGTCAGCGAGGCCTTGCTGCGAGTGCGCAAACTGCCGCCTGCCGAGGCCCGTCAGCGTGCCCTGGTGATGCTCGACAAAGTCGGCCTGGCGCACAAGGCCGATGCGTATCCGATCCAGCTCTCGGGCGGCCAGCAACAGCGTGTGGCGATTGCCCGGGCGCTGGCGATGGAGCCG
>JACXTT010001300.1_pt1 | contig 42026 bp, 33 predicted proteins | sample 9270951 | NCBI WGS metagenome assembly JACXTT01 (sample SAMN15532306, study PRJNA645909) | rock metagenome | isolation source: weathered quartz diorite | place: Puerto Rico | collected 2017-06-21
ACCCGCAGCCGCAGCGCCCGCAGGCGCACCGGCCGCCGCCGGTCCGGCCGCGGCGCCCGGTGCCTTGAAGCCTTTTAAGGAAGTCATCAAGGACGCCAAGGAAACGCAGGGGTACTTCACCGTCTATCAAAAGGACGAAAAAGTCTGGATCGCCGTCAAGCCCGAGCAATTTGACAAGCCCTTTTTCTTTACCCATAACATCCCGCAAAGCGTGGGTGAACGCGGTCTCTATGCCAGCCAGATGAGCGGCTCCGATATGGTGGTACTGAAAAAAATCGGCAACCAGGTCCAGCTGATCGCCAAGAACACCGAATTCTTCGCCAAGCCCGGCACCCCGCAGGCGCAATTCGTCTCGGAAGGTTTTTCCGACAGCCTGCTGGCCAGCGCCACCGCCGCGTCGGCCGCGCACCCGGACAGCAAGGCCGTGCTGGTGGAACTGAACGCGCTACTGTTTTCGGACATACCCGGCTACAGCACCAATCTGGAAGGTGCTTTCCGCATGCCCTTCGCCCTCGACAAGGCCAACACCAGTTTCTCGGCCGTGCACAATAGCGACGCGCTGACCGGTGTCGAAGTCAAGGCGCACTTTGCCGTACCGAAGATTTCCCCGCCGCCCCTGACGCCCTCGCCGGTGCCCACCCCGCCGCCGCCGCGCACCGTGCCCGATGCGCGCAGCCTGTTCGTGAGCTTCTATTACAGCTTCTCGGCCCTGCCCGCCGAACCGATGACGCCGCGCCTGGCCGACGACCGTATCGGCCACTTCATCACCAGCCGCGTCGACTACACCGAAGACCTGACGCCCCAGGGCCGGCAGCACTACGTCAACCGCTGGCGCCTGGAAAAGAAGGACCCGGCTGCCGCCATGTCCGAGCCCAAGGAACCCATCGTCTACTGGCTGGATAAAAACATCCCGGTCAAATACCGCAAGGCGGTGGAAGACGGCATCCTCGAGTGGAACAAGGCCTTCGAGCGCATCGGCTTCAAGAATGCCGTGGTCGCCAAGCAGCAAACCGACAAGGACAATTTCGACACCATGGATTCCAAGCACGCGTCGATCCGCTGGTTTGTCGGCGCCGACGTGGGCTTCGCCATCGGGCCCTCCCACAAGGACCCGCGCACCGGCGAAATCCTCGATGCCGACATCGGCATGTCCGATGTGTTCGCACGCGGCGCGCGCCGCCAGGTGGCGGAAGATTTCATGCCGCTCGGCAGCCAGCATGCGCATACCGATTTCCTCGCCTGCAACTACGAGCTCGCCTCCGCGCAGGAAATGGAATTCGCTTTCGACCTCTTGGAAGCGCGCGGCATGGAAATGGACAGCCCCGAAGCCGAAGCCCTGGCGCAGGAATACGTGAAGAACGTCATCATCCACGAAGTCGGCCATACCCTGGGCCTGATGCACAACTTCCGCTCCTCCACCATCTATACCCTGAAGCAATTGCAGGACCCGGCCTTCAGCAAAAAGAACGGCATGACCGGCTCCATCATGGACTACACGCCCTTCAACATCGCCGTCGGCGGCCAGAAGCAGGCCGAGTACGTGATGTCCACCCTGGGTCCCTACGACTACTGGGCGATCGAGTACGCGTACAAGACCATCCCGGCGGAGCAGGAAAAGGCCGAGCTGGCGCGCATCGCCTCGCGTTCCACCGAGCCCCTGCTGGCGTTCGCCACCGATGAGGAAGCCATTCCGCAATTGGGCGGCACCGACCCCGAGGTCAGCCAGTTCGACCTGGGCGCCGATCCGCTGGAGTACTACAAGAAGCGCATCACGCTCACGCGCGAATTGTGGGACCGCCTGCAGAACATGAAGCTGAAGGACGGTGAGTCCTATGACCGTCTGGCGCGCAGCTTCGTGGCCGGCTTTAATGCTATGGCGCGCGTGGCTCCGCTGGCCGCCAAGTACGTGGGTGGCGTGAAGATGCTGCGCGACCACGCCGGCACCGGCCGCGCCGTGTATGAACCTACACCGGCAGCCCGTCAGCGCGAAGCCATGAAGCTCATCACCGACAACCTCTTCAAGGCGGACAGCTTCAAGTTCAAGCCTGAGTTCGTCTCCCGCATCGGCGTCGATTTCATCGGCCGCCGGGTCGAACTGGTGCGCGGCGCACAGGTTGCTGAGCCCAGCATCTCCGCTCGCGTGCTGGCCGTGCAAAAAGCGGTGCTGGACGTGGTGATGACGGACGGTGTGGCCGGGCGCCTGGTCGAGTCGCAGGACAAGGTGGCTGATCCGGCCAAGTTGTTCAAGCTCTCCGAGCTGTACGACACCCTGCAGTCGGCCATCTGGAGCGAACTGACCACCGGCGGGGACATTTCCTCCCTGCGCCGCAATCTGCAACGCGAACACGTACGCCGCATTGCTGCCACGCTGCTGAGGCCGGCCGGCAATACCCCGGCGGACGCGCGCAGCCTGCAACGCGAAAACGCCATCCAGCTGCAAAACCAGATCCGCAGCGCCATGGCCAAGCCCATGAGCAAGGAAGCCAAGGCGCATCTGGCGGAGAGCCTCAACCTGCTGTCGGAAGCCCTCAAGGCCCCGCTGCAGCGGGCGGGGGTCTGACCGGGAGCCACGGTAGCCGGATGGGGTGCAATTTTGGCCCTATCCGGCTATAATTCCCGGTTCGGATAACGCTGTTGCTGAATTTGGAGAAGAATCATGGCTGGAGAACGTAAACGCACCCGTCGTAACACCCTGGAACGCCGTTGTTTGGGCAAGGACTACAAGCGCCTGTTCATCGGTTCCAGCAAGTCGATTTTCAAGATGCTGGAAAAGATCAAAAAGATCTGATTTTTCCCGCATCCCGGAAAAGCCGCCACTGGTTTCCAGTCGCGGCTTTTTCATTTCTGTAACAGCGCGCGGCCCCTAGTTGTTACAAATTGTAACAACTAGGGGCCGGTACGCTTCTCGTCCAACTCCGGGAATCCGCGCCGCTGAGCGGGCCGCGGTTCTCTTCATCCTGTTAATCTAAGAGGGCGTCAAGTAAAATATCGGCGCGATTTCCACTTAGTTTCCTACGCCTTTGCTCATCAGGGAGAAATAAAAATGTTGAATCAAAAAGTAAAAATGGCCGCCGTCGGCCTTTGTGTCGCCGTAGCCTTGGCCGCCTGCGGTACCAAGCCGATTTATAACGTTAACGCTGCGCCGGTTACCTCCGCTACCGGCAAGGCGCTGACCGCCAGCCAGGTTCGCACTGCTATCGTCAACGCCGGCGTTTCACTGGGCTGGGCGATGACCGAACCGAAGCCCGGTGTCATGCTGGGCACGCTCAATCTGCGCGAACATACCGCCGTCGTCGAAATTCCCTATAGCGAAAAAAGCTACAGCATCCTGTACAAAAGCAGCGTCAACCTGAAAGAAAGCGGCGGAAATATTCACAACAATTACAACGGCTGGATCCAGAATCTGGATAACCGGATTCGCGCCGAACTGACCCGCCAATAACATGCCGGAAGACTGCGGCCGGGCGTAAACCCGGCTGCGGTTACTCATAGTTTGGATTCCCGCCTGCTGCCGCAGGTTTGGGCGTATGCGCCATGAGAATTCCGTTTCAAGCCGCCCTTAAAGAACCGATGATTAACGAACCACAATTCGAGCATGAGCTCGCCGGCCTGATTGTCGAGTCCCTGCACCTTGACGAGGTGAGCCCCGGCGATATCGCCCCGGAAGCAGCCCTGTTCGGCGAAGGCCTGGGGCTGGATTCGCTTGATATGCTCGAACTGTCGATGGCCATCGAACAAAAGTACGGTGTGAAACTTCGCTCCGATGATCCGGACAACGACAGGATCTTTGCGTCCCTGCGAAATTTGTCCGGGCATATTCAACAACATCGCAGCCGCTGACGAGGCGGCTTCGCGCTTCGGCGTCATTTTCCATCGGCCCCGAGATGAATGAGCCGCAAGCGCCTGTCCACTCGCGCAAGCCCTTGCCGGCGCTGCTCCTGCTGTGGCTGGTGCTGGTCACAGGCTATGTAGTAGCGTCAGTCCTGGGACGCCATGGCTTGTCCACCGCCTTCATCGGCTTGATGGCGGGGGTATTGCTATGGCGCGCAGGGAAACGCGCGGCCGCAGTGGGCGCTACGGCCTTGCTGTTAACGGTCACCGCCTATTGGGCTCACGCCGTTTTTTTTGTCGCCTACCTGCCGCCGCTGGCCGCGTTTGCCTTCATGGCCTGGTTTTTCGGCAGCACCCTGCGAGCCGGCGTGGAGCCGTTGATCACGCGCGTGGCGCGCAAGGAGCGGCCCGATCTACCCCCGGACCATGAGCGTTATACGCGCAGTCTCACCAAGCTTTGGGCCGCCTGCTTTGCGTGCATGTTATTGCTTGCTCTAGTCTCAATGCCGCTGCTTACGCTGGACTCCTGGACACGCTGGGTGCACGCCATGGGCTATGTCCTGCCGGCGGTTCTGTTCCTGGGCGAATATCTTTATCGCCATCGACGATTCGATGACAGCAAGCCGGCGCCGATCCAGCAGCTGATCGCCAATATCGTCCTGGTCATCCACGAAGCGGCGACGGCTGATTCTGCGCGCACGATTTCCAAGACTGCGTCCGGCCATGAGTGAAATCGCAGCCGCAGGCCGCTGCGAAGCGACCGCAAGCCTGCCTCTGTCCGGATACCGCAACGCCGCCGATCCGGTGCTGCTTTCCTCGGGTGGTTCGCTTACCGCCGGCGCTTTTTTTGCACAGGCCGAACGCCTGGCGCGCGCGCTGCCGGCGCAATCCCACGTCATTAATCTATGCGAATCGCGCCATGCCTTCATGCTGGCTTTTGCGGCGGCCCTGATACGCGGGCAAACCACCTTGATGCCGGCCGGACAGGACCGCAAGGAATGGGAAAAATCGCTGGAACAGTTTCCGCACGCCTGCTTGTTGAGCGATAAACCTCTGGCCGAATCCGTCGCCATCAATGTGTTGCCGTTTATGGAAGCCGCGGACCAAATTGAAATGCCGGATATGCCGCAAATCCGCGCCGACCTGCAGGCGGCGATTCTGTTTACCTCCGGCAGCACCGGTAAGCCCGGCACGCACATCAAGACCTGGGCGCAATTGTGGCGTGGGGCCGAGGGCTGGGTCAAAGCCCTGCGATGGCAGTCCGACGCGACGCCGTACGCCGTGGTCGGCAGCGTGCCGCCGCAGCATATGTTCGGCCTGGAATCCACGGTGATGCTGCCCTGGTTCGCCGGCGCGCCGGTGCACACGGACAAACCATTTTTCGGCGCCGATCTGGAACGCGCTTTAAGCGACTGCGCGCGCCCGGCTTGGTGGATGACCACACCGCCGCATATGCGCGCGCCGTTGGCCTCACCCCAGCAGCTGCCGAATCTGCAAGGTGTGGTTGCCTCCACGGCCGCCTTGCCAGCTGAGTTGGCGGAAGCCGCAGAAGCGACCTGGAAGGTGCCGGTCACCGAACTTTATGGTTCCACTGAAACCGGTGCACTGGCCACACGCCGCACTACGCAGGAATCGTTGTGGACCCCGTTGCCCGGTGTGTCCTTGCAGTATGAAGGTGACGGCGGAGATGAAGAGCGAAAAATACGCGTTGCAGCGCCGCACGTAATGCCCCCGGTGCTGCTGGGCGACCGCCTCGACCTGCAGGCCGATGGCCGCTTTCTGAGCCTGGGGCGGGCCAGTGATCTCATCAAGGTCGCCGGCAAGCGCGCCTCGCTGGCGGCGCTCAATCAGACGCTCTCTGGCATTCCCGGCGTGGTCGATGCTTGTTTCCTGCCGCCGGATGAAAGCGCCGGCTCGCGCCAACGACTGGCGGCATTTTATGTGTCGGCTACCCTGTTGCCGCAGCAGGTGCAGACCGAGCTGCGCAAGCACATCGATCCGGTATTCATGCCGCGCCCGCTTTATCGGGTTGCCGCCTTGCCCAGAAATGAAACCGGCAAGCTGCCCCTGGCGGCGCTGAACACACTGCTCCAGCAATGCCGTGCCGCGCCGGCGGTCACCGTTCCCGCCGGGCACCCTGCCATCGCCGGACATTTCCCCGGCGATCCCATTGTCCCGGCCGTGCTCATCCTCAGTCTGGTGGAAGAGGCCGTCGCAGAGCGTTTCCCGGATGTTGTGCTGGGCACGCTGCAAAATGCCCGCTTCCACCGTCCCCTGCGTCCGGAGCAGGGTTGCCGGATCGAGACGGAGAAGACCGGCGAGCGCATCGCCTTTCGGGTTTTGCTGAACGACGGGGCCAACGCTACGCTTATCGCCGCCGGCCAGTGGCTTTGCAACCTTTCCACCGCCACGCCATGAGCGGCCAGTGGCGCGGCAGGCAGGAGCGGGGTAGCCGTAGCGCACTGCGCCTGATCATATGGCTGGCGCGGCATTGCGGGCGCCCCGTCTGCCGGGTTTTGTTGCTGCCGATCAGCGCCTATTTTTTGTTTACCGCACCCTTGGCCAGGCGATCCTCGCAGGCGTTCTTGCAGCGTGCGACCGGCAGGGCTGCCGGCTGGCTGGATGCGCTCAGGCATTTGTTTGTGTATGCCAGCACCTTGTTAGACCGCGTTTATCTCGGCGACGGCAAAAAAAGATTGTCGGTGGCGGTACGTAACGAAGCCGCCTTTCTGGACGCGATGAAACACGGGCGCGGCTGTCTACTACTGGGTTCGCATCTGGGTAGCTTCGATATGCTGGGCATTGTCGGCGGGGCGGAAAAAAGTTTTGTGCTGAATGTGGTGATGCACTTGGACGAAAGCGCCAATATTCGCGATTTGCTGGCGCGCCCGCAAAGCACGCCGCCTTATCAGCTGATTCCGCTGGGCGAAGCCGGTTCCATGCTGCGCGTGAAAGAGTGCCTGGAGCGCGGCGAAGTCGCGGGCATCCTGGCGGACAGGGTGTACGGCGACGAACCCACCCGCAGCCTGCCTTTTTTGGGCGAGCCCGCGCGCTTTTCAATGAGCCCGCTGCGTCTGGCGAAAATTACCGGGGCGCCGGTGGTGGCGATGTTCGGGCTGTTTCGCGGCGGCAACCATTACGAAATCGTGTTCGAGCCGCTGGCGACTCGCGTAGACGAAGCCAACCAGGCGCGTGCGCTACAGTCCTACGTCACCCTTCTCGAATATCATGCCCGGCAAGCTCCCTATAACTGGTTCAATTTTTATGATTACTGGAGCGCCTAGCAAATGAACAGATCGCCTGCGTCGGCTGTTCTCTCCTGTTGCCTGCTTGTTTGGGCGCTGTGCTCTCACGCGGCCGAGCCGGTGGCGAATGTCTTCGACGTGCAGCGATTGATGCAATTGCTGAGCATGGCGCCGGAAGCGGAGGTTGCTTACACGGAAAAAAAATATTCGAAGCTGCTGGATCAGCCGCTGCAAAGTTCCGGCACGCTGGCTTTCCGACGTCCTGATACCGTCGAAAAAAACATGAAGCTGCCACGCAGCGAAAGTTACCGCATCGTTGGCGAGGAGTTGCTGGTGATCCGCAAGGGTGCGGAAAAGCGCTACCCCCTGTCCAGCCAGCCGCTGCTGGGCGCTTTCGCGGCCAGCTTGCGAGGCGTGCTGACCGGTGACGCCGCCCTGCTGGGCAGGCACTACCGCCTAAGCCTGGAAGGCGAGGAGCGCGCGTGGCGTCTGGACCTGAAACCGCTGGACGGCAATATCGGCCGCTTCGTCGAGCGCATTCAGGTCTCGGGCCACGCCGGGCGTATCGATCAGATCGAAGTCCGCGAAAGCAACGGTGATCGCGCGCTTACGCAAATAACCATGCCGGCTGCGACACCTTAAGCACCGAACATGCCGAAACATCCAACGACAGCCTCACTGCCCGGCTTTGTACGCTATGTGCTGGCGCTGGTCTGCTTTGCCCTGCTCGGCGGCATCGTTTTTAAAACCACCCGTATCGAAACCGATTTTTCGGCCTTCCTGCCGCCTTCTTCTACGCCGGAGCAGCGGCTATTGATTTCCCAGTTGCGTGATGGCCTGGTGTCGCGCCTGATGCTGGTGGCCCTGGAAGGAGCCGATGAAGCAAGGCTTGCGGAAGCCAGCCGTACGTTGGCGCAAGCGCTCGCCAAAGATCCGGCGTTCGACTATGCCGCCAACGGCAGCATGGACCAGTTCATGGCCCAGGGCGAAGTACTGATGCGTAATCGTTATGTGCTGAGCCCGGATGTGGCCAAGGAAAAATTCACGGCACCCGCGTTGCGCACTGCGCTTGAAGATCAGCTGGAACAATTGGCCTCACCCTTCGGCGTGCTGTCGCGAACTACACTGGCGCGTGATCCGACCGGTGAATTTGCGGCGGTCTTGCGCGGCCTTGACAGCGGTGCGGCGCCGCAGACTCGCGAGGGCGTGTGGTTCAGCAAGGACGGCAAACGCGCCTTTCTCATCCTGCAAACCCATGCGCCGGGTTTTAACAGCGTCGAACAAGCCGAGGCGGTGGGCAAGGTCAATGAGGCGGTCGCCAAGCTAAATGCTGTTGCCGCAGGCCCGCAAGTGCGCGCCATCCTGTCGGGCCCGGGTGTATTCGCAGCTGAGTCGCACCGCATCATCGAGCGCGATGCATGGCGTCTGAGCATGGCTTCGACGTTGGCGATTCTGGCGTTGCTGATATTCGTCTATCGCTCGGCGCTGCCGGTTCTGCTGGTGCTGACGCCGGTGGCGTTCGGCCTAGCGGTGGGCGTGCTGGTGGTGCAGACCCTTTTCGGTTCTGTGCACGCGCTTACACTAGCCTTCGCCGCTACGCTGATCGGCGAAGCAGTCGACTACCCCAATTACCTGATGCTCAATACCGCACCCGGCGAATCTAGCGCCGTCGCTGCGCGGCGCATCGGTCGCACTCTGACGCTGGCGGTGCTGACGACGGTGGCCAGCGCCACCGCGCTGACGCTGTCGAGCTTTACCGGGCTGGCCCAACTGGGCGCGCTGACCATGAGCGGTGTGCTGGTGGCAGGGCTGACCACGCGCTACCTGATTCCCTGGTTGCTCTCGGATAGATCTGCGCAGGTGCGGCATTTTCAGGTGCCGTTACTATCGGCGATGGGCGCCGCGCGTTGGCTCGTAATACCGATCATCATCGCCACGCTGGCAGGTACGGCCTGGCTGGGTTTCTCCCAAACCGGCTGGTGGGAGCAGGACCTCTCCGGCATCAGCCCGGTGCCCGCGCAAATGCGTGAACGCGATGCGCAACTGCGCCAGGAAATGGGCGCACCCGAAGTGAGTTTCTTTTTGGCCAGCCGTGGCGATAGCGAAGCGTCGGCCTTGCAAGCGGCAGAGGAGGCGATCCCGCGTTTGCAGGAATGGCAGCAGAAAAATCTTATTCGCAGCTTCGATTCGCCGGCCCGCTATATCCCTGCGCCCGCCACGCAGGCGGCGAGGTTGCATGCTCTGCCCGATGCAGGAACCCTGCAAAAGAATTTACAAACTGCCCAGCGCGGCCTCGCCTTTCGCGCCGATACCTTCGCGCCGTTTATCCAGGATGTGGCGGCCGCCAAGACGGCGCCGCCGGTCACACGCGCCACCTACGCCGGCACGCCGCTGGGATCTAAACTCAATGCCCTTGTGGTAGAACTGCAAGGTCAATGGCTGGCGTTGACGCCGCTGGCCGGCGTCAGCGATGTCGCTATCCTGACGAAAGTGGCGGAGGCCTTGCCCGGCGGAAAGAGCCACTTGGTCGATTTGAAACAGGTGTCCGCGCAAATGCTGAACGGCTATGGTCAGGAAGCCCTGCATCAAGCCGCCTTGGGTGTGCTATTGATTTTCGTGCTGCTCTGGCTGGGCCTGCGCTCCTTCGTCCGCACCTGGCGGGTGAGCGCTCCCGCCTTGGCGGCGCTGGTGCTGACGGTGAGTTTGCTGGCGCTTTGCGGCCAGAGGATCAACGTCTTTCATCTGGTGGCCCTGCTATTGGTGCTCGGCATCGGCCTGAATTACGGGCTATTCTTCGAACGGCCCGCGCAGGATCAGGCCGAACACAGCCGCACCCAGACCTCACTGCTGATTTGCAGTATTTGTACCATCACTACCTTTGGCCTGCTGGCGCTCTCGTCCACGCCGGTGCTATTCGCCATCGGCAGCACCACCGCATTGGGGGCCTTGCTGTCCTTGTTGCTGGCAGCCGTATTGGCCAGACCCGATCAAACTGAGCGCGCGCCGGATGCAGTGCAGGCCGGCGTATAAACGAAATAAGCCGCCGGTAATATCTATTCTCATTTGCCCATCATGTCCCTTGCCGCCATCACACCTACGTTGATCCGTACCTTCACCACCACCAGTGCGGTCGGCGCCGGCAACGTCGCCACGGCCACGGCCCTGCGCACTGCCAGCACCGGCTTGGCTGAAAATAATCTGGAATGGGCGCCGCTACCCTGCTGGGTGGGCAAGGTGGAAGGCATCGGGCGTGTAGCGGCGGATCGCGATATTGCGGAGACTGGCGCTGTTTCTCTTCCGACTGCGCTGGCGGATTTCGATTGCCGCAATAATCGCCTCGCTTTGCTGGCGTTGGAGCAGGACGGATTCATTGCCGCCGTGCAGGAGGCCAAAACTCGCTACGGCGCGGCTCGCGTCGGCATTTTCCTGGGCACCAGTACCTCGGGAGTTTTTTCCACCGAACTGGCCTACCGGCGGCGCGCTGCGGATAGCGGAACACTGCCTGCGGACTATCGCTACCAAACGACGCACAATCTGGACGCGACCACCGAATTCGTCCGACGGCTGCTGGGCATAGCCGGACCGGCCATGACGATTTCAACCGCCTGTTCTTCCAGCGCCAAAGTATTCGCGCTGGCCGAACGTTTCTTGCGCACCGGCCTGATTGACGCAGCCGTGGTGGGTGGCGTGGATAGCCTCTGCCAGACCACCTTGTACGGCTTCAATTCCCTGCAACTGGTATCGCCGGAGATTTGCCGGCCCTTCGATGCGGCGCGACGCGGCATCAGCATCGGTGAGGCGGCCGGTTTCGCCTTGCTGGAAAAAGTAGAGGATTCAAACGCCGATTTTGCGCTGCTGGGTTATGGAGAAACCAGCGATGCACATCATATGTCCACGCCGGCCCCGGAGGGCGAGGGCGCGCAGCGCGCCATGCGTGAGGCATTGGCACGCGCCGGTCTCGCTGCCGGCGATATCGACTATATCAATCTGCACGGCACCGCCACGCCGGCCAACGATCTGGCCGAAGGTCAGGCGGTGCGCGCCGTTTTCGGTAGCGCCGCTCCCAGTTCTTCCACCAAGGGATTTACCGGGCATACGCTGGGCGCTGCCGGTATCACCGAAGCGGCCATCGCACTGCTGAGCCTGCAGCACAATTTCATACCCGGCAGCCCCAGCACCCGTGAAGTCGACGCCGAGGCTGATTGCGGCGTGATTTTGCAAGGCCGCGCGGCGCCGCTCTCCACGGTAATGAGCAATAGCTTCGGTTTCGGCGGCAGCAACTGCGCGCTGGTTTTCGGGAGGGCGCAATGATGCGCGCCTATGTGGAATCGGTAGGTGTGCTGGCGCCCGGTCTGGCCGATTGGCAGGAAGCTGCTGCGGTATTGGCCGGTCGGCAGGTTTTCACCGCCGCCGCAATGTCGCCCCCATCGCCAGCCAGTCTCGCGCCCGCCGAGCGGCGGCGCAGCAGCCCGACCGTGCGTCTGGCACTTGCGGTGGCGGAGCAGGCTTTGCAGAAAACGGCGCTACCGGCCACCGACATGGCGATGGTATTTTCCTCGTATGAGGCCGCCGGCTTGATCACTCATCAATTATGCGAAGTGCTGGCCGGCACGCGCGAAGTCTCGCCTACTCAATTTCATAACTCTGTCCACAACGCTCCAAGCGGTTATTACAGCATTGCCATGAACGCCAGGCGCGGCGCCAGCAGCGTGTGCCGTGGCGATTGGAGTTTTGCCGCAGGCTTGCTCAATGCCGCCGTTCAGGTAAGCGCCGACGGGGAGCCGGTTTTGTACGTTTGTTACGATAGCCCCCTGCCAGAGCCCCTGGCGGCGGTGATGCCGGTGGTCGATGCCACTGCCATCGCCATGATGCTCACATCAGCGCCCACCGATCACACGCTGGCAGCTTGGGATATCGACATCATTCCTGCTGATGGAGAGGTGGCGTGGCCGACATGGATGCCGGATCACTGGCGTGCCAATGCCAGCGCGCGCGGCTTCGCCGCCTTGAATACGCTGGCGCAATCCGCCGGCGCGGACGCCAGGCTGCCTCTGTCGCCGGAACTAGCCCTGCGGGTGAGCCGATGCTAGAACGGAAATTTGACCGCGCCGCCATCGCCGCGCGCATCCCGCACGCGGGCCGCATGTGCCTGCTCGATGGCGTCGGCGCCTGGGACCAACATGGCATTCGTTGCACCGCGATTTCGCATCGCGATGTGGACAATCCCCTGCGCACTGCTGCGGGTCTGCCGGTGTGGGCCGGCATCGAATATGCGGCGCAGGCTGCGGCCATGCACGCCAGTCTGCTGACGGATGCAGGTGGGCCGCGCGGTGGCGTGCTGGCGGCAGCGCGTGACGTTATCGCGAACTGCGAGCGCCTCGATCAAATCGAGGCCGAACTCGAATTAAAAGCGGAGCTTTTGCACCGCGATCCCACCGGCGGAATCTACCGCTTTGAAGTGCTTGAGCACAAGACAAACGGCAATAGCTTGTTGCGCGGCCAATTCACCCTGATGTTTCGCGATCCGCCGGCAGGCGTGCAGGTGTCGACATGAAGCGCGCCCTGGTGACCGGCGGCAGCGGCGCCATCGGCCGGGCCATTTGCCGGGAGTTGGCGGCGGCCGGGCTGCATGTGATCGTTCACGCGCACAGCCGTCTGGATGAGGCGCGCCAATTCGCGCAGGAATTGCAAAGTCAGGGCAGCAGTGCCGAAGCGGTGGCTTTCGATGTTTGTGATGCGGCTGCGTGCAAGGCGGCGCTAAGCGACTTGCTATTGGCGGCGCCGATCCAGGTGTTGGTGAACAACGCCGGCATTCACGACGACGCCCTGTTCGCCGCCATGGACGAAACGCAATGGCGCAGGGTTATCGATGTCAGCCTGCAAGGTTTCTATAACGTCACCCAGCCGTTGGTGATGCCGATGGTGGCGACGCGCTGGGGCCGCATCGTCAGCGTGACCTCGGTGGCCGGGCAACTGGGCAATCGCGGCCAGGTCAATTATTCGGCAGCCAAAGCCGGGCTGCACGGTGCCACCAAGGCCCTGGCCCAGGAACTGGCTGCGCGCGGTATTACCGTGAACGCGATCGCACCCGGCATTATCGAGTCACCCATGGCCGCCAAGAGTTTCACGCCGGAACGCATCAAGCAGCTGGTGCCAGCCGCGCGCGCCGGCCGCAAGGAGGAGGTGGCGGCGCTGGCAGGATTTTTGTGTTCGGAGCGCGCTTCATATATTTCCGGGCAGATCATCGGTGTCAACGGCGGGATGACATGAACCAGCGGAACCAGCCAGCGGTGCGGAGGCGAATATGAAACAGGGTGTGCGTAGCCCCTTAGTGGTCGCTGCATTGGCGACGGCGCTGTCGGCGCCTGTGTGGGCGCATGCCGGCGAGTTGCCGCTGTGGGAGGTCGGCGGCGGGGCTGCGGCAATCAGTTTCCCTGCCTATCGCGGATCGGATCAGCAGCGCAATTACTTGCTGCCGCTTCCGTATTTCGTATATCGCGGCGAGGTGTTGCAGGTCGATCGCGAAAAAATTCGCGGTCTGCTGTTTCGCACCGAGCGTGTGGAGCTGGATATTTCCGTCAACGGCAGTGTACCGGTGCGCAGCAACGATATCGACGCCCGCCACGGCATGCCGAACCTGGACCCCACGCTGGAAATCGGCCCATCGCTGAACATTGCCCTGATCCGCTCGCAGCCGTTGCGGCTCACGTTCAGGCTGCCGGTGCGCGCGGCCATCGCCAGCGATTTTCATTCCGTGCACGGTGCCGGGGTGCTTTCGCATCCGCAGCTGGGCTTGGATATTAAAACCGAACAGGGGTGGAACGTGGGTTTTGTCGCCGGGCCCTTGTTCGCGGACCGTAAGTATCACGATTATTTTTACAGCGTAGCCCCGCAATACGCCACTGCCGCCCGGCCCGCCTATCAGGCCAAGGGTGGCTATTCCGGCTTGCAGCTGGTAACAGGTGTCTCGCGGCGCTTTGCCGACTTGTGGCTGGGGGCCTTCGTCAAATACGATAGGGTCGGCGGTGCTGCTTTTGCGGACAGCCCCTTGGTGGAACGGCGCAACAATCTGTCGGCGGGTGTCAGCGCCACCTGGATATTTGCGCGCTCGCAACGCCGCGTGGAAAAAAGTGAATAAATACCCGGCCCGGCGGGGGGACTTATAATCCCGATATAACAATGAATTCAGCGGCCGCGATTTCTGCAAATTGCGGCATGCAACGCCAAAATGTCTTATCCCTATGAAGAAGTAGTGGTTCTGATCCCGGCTTTTAACGAAGCCGCAACGATACGCGACCTCGTCACCCGTGCGCTTAAATTCATACCCAAAGTGGTGGTGGTCGACGACGGTTCCAGCGACGGCACGGCAGCACAGTTAAACGGCCTGCCGGTCGAAGTGCTGAAAAACGAACGCAACCTCGGCAAGGCCGCCAGCCTGTGGAAGGGTTTTGAATATGCATTCGGCCTGGGTGCGCGCTGGGTGGTCACACTCGACGGCGACGGTCAGCATCGGCCCGAAGACATCCGCCGCCTGCTGAATGCGGCCCAACGCTTCCCGGAAGACATCATTGTCGGCGCAAGACTGCACGATAAGCACAACTTCCCGGCGCGGCGCTATCGCGCCAACCAATTTGCGCGCTTCTGGATTTCCTGGGCGGCGGGTTATCCGATTGCGGATACGCAATCCGGTTTTCGCGTTTACCCGGCGGCCTTGTTTGCGCGCCTCAAACGCAGCGACGTCGCGTGGAACGGATTCGTTTTTGAAAGCGAAGTATTGATTGCAGCCGCCGGTAAAAAAATCGGCAGCATTGCCGTGCCCATCCCGGGCATCTACCCGCAAGGTGCGCGCGCCAGCCACTTCCGGCCGGTTTATGACATCAGCCGCATCGTCTTGATGGTGGCAGGGCGTCTACTGCGTCGCGGCATGTATCCGCAGGGACTGTGGCGCAGCCTTAGCCTGCCGACGGCCTTCGATATTGGCGCCGAAATGGGCGTGGGCGCAGGCCTCACCGGCCTTGGCGACGAGCGCACCCGCTCCACTTTTACGCAAAACGACTGATTCCCGCTCTTACCAGATTGCTATCCTGTCGGCAGGCGCGCGCATCATTGCGTCGCCGGTCTTGCACTGAAAGGCTTTCTGGAAGTCGTTCGAATTAACCAACGGCCCCATCACCCGGTAGCGGCCCGGCGAGTGCGAATCGGTCAGCACGCGTTTGCGTAGCTCGTCGTCGCGTATGGTCTGCCGCCAGATTTGTGCGTAGGCCAGATAAAAGCGCTGATCCTGGCCGTAGCCGTCGATCTTGCGCGGCGGCTTGCCCTGTAGCGCCTTTTGCAAGGCGAGATAGGCGATGCGGGTGCCGCCAAAGTCGGCGATGTTTTCGCCCAGCGTGGCGCGGCCGTTGAGATGCAGGCCGGGCAGCGGTTCAAAGGCATCGTATTGCGCGGCGATGGCGTCGGCGCGTTGCACGTACCTGGCTTCGTCGTCGGCCGTCCACCAGTCGCGGCGGTTGCCCTTGGCGTCGAACTTGCGGCCGCGGTCGTCGAAGCCGTGGGTCAGCTCGTGGCCGATCACCGCGCCGATGGCGCCGTAGTTGGAGGCGTCGTCGGCATGCTCATCAAAGAAGGGCGGCTGCAGGATGCCCGCCGGGAACACGATCTCGTTGAGGCTGGCGTTGTAATAAGCGTTTACCGTGGGCGGGGTCATGCTCCACAGATTGCGGTCGATGGGCTTACCGAGCCGGTCGATCTGGCGGTGGAATTCCAGGCGCTGGGCGTTGAGGATATTGGCCACATAACTGTCGGGCCGGATGTTGAGCATGGAATAGTCTTTCCACGCGTCCGGATAGCCGATCTTCACATTGATGGCGTCGAGCTTGGCGAGCGCTTCCTTGCGCGTCTCGGCGCTCATCCACTCCAGCTTGGCTATGCGATCGCGCAGCGCCAGACGCGCGTTCTTGACCAGATCCAGCGCCTTTTGCTTGGCCCGCGGGCTGAAGGTTTTCGCCACGTAGAGTTCGCCCAGCGCCTCACCCATGCTGCGGTCTACGACCGCCGCCACGCGCTTCTCGGGCGACTCCATTTTTTCGGTGCCGGACAGGAGCTTGCCGTAGAACTCGAAATGCTCGCGCTCAATATCGCCGCCCAGATAAGGCGCCACCGCGTGCAGGGTGTGCCAGGAGGCGTAGTCCCGCCACACATTGGTCGGCACTTCCTTTAGCAGCCGCGAAAAAGCCTTGAAAAACTCCGGCTGGCCTACGTTGATGGTGCCGGGTGTGGTGATTTCCAGCGTGTTGAAATACTCGTTCCAGTTGAAATTGGGCGCGATCAGTTTCAGATCGTTGATGCGCATCGCGTGATAGGACTTGTCCGGGTCACGCGCCTCGGCGCGCGTCATATGCGCTTCGGCCAGCGAGGTTTCCAGGTCCAGGATGGCCTGTGCGCCCTTCAGGGCGAAGGCCTTGTCTACGCCCAGCAATTCCGAGAGGCGGGCGATATGCGCCACATAAGCCTCACGGATTTTTACCGACTTCTCGTCCTTGGCCAGATAGTATTCGCGCTCCGGCAGCCCCAGGCCGCCCTGGAACAATTGCGGGATATAGCGGGTGGCGTTGTGCGGATCGGGGCGCACCGCGAACTGGAAACCGGGTGCCGCACCCTGGGCGTGCAGCAGGGCAAACGCTCCGCCCATGCTGGCGGCGTATTGCGGCTGGCCGGTTACTTCCAGCGCGGCCGCCAGCCCGTCCTTGGCGTCCGCCGTTTGGGCTGCCATGCCGCTGGTGTAAAAGTCGCCCAGCTTGCGTTGCAGGCTGCCGGCCGGTGCTTTGGCCTTGGCGGCTTCCTGCAGCAGGGCCACCAGTACCGCGCGATTTTGTTGTTCCAGTTGGTCGAAGGAGCCCCAGCGCGCCCGGTCGGCGGGCACCGGGTTGCTGTCCTGCCATTTGCCGGTGGCGAAACGGTAAAAATCGGTGCAGGCCTTGGCGCCGGTATCGAGATTGCTCATATCCACCCCCGCGCCCTGGGCGGTGCCGGTTGCGATTAGCAGGGTCAGGAGCAGGGCGCTGGGGGCAGACGGCGGACGAAATCTCATTTTTTTGATCCGGAGTATTAAGGAAGGCAGGAAGGGTCAAATAAGGCGAAAGGACACTACCACCCGCCGCCCGCGCCCGCAATGCGGGCCGACGTGCGCCATTTATCGCTTTTATTGCAGAAACCGTTCATCGGCCGCCCTCTGTCCGGCCGGGGAAATCGGCCGTTTTGGACGGATTTACTATTGACTCCTCTATCGGACAGTAATACGATCATTTCAAACGAGCGTTTGATATCCCCGTTTTTGGGGGTCTTCTGAGAGAGCCTAAAGAGTCATGCCCACTCCTGCCGCGCAAAGAGTGTTACGCCCTGCCGATTCGCCCCCAGTCTCTGGCGCCGAAGGTGGCGAAGCCGCCGTCGAAAAATCGGTAGAGACCCAGGGCACCAAGTCGCGCATCCTCGACGCCGCCGAAGAGTTGTTCATGGAGCACGGCTTTGAGGCTACCTCCCTGAGGCTCATCACCACCGCTGCCGGCGTGAATCTGGCCGCCGCCAATTACCACTTCGGTTCCAAGGAAGAGCTGTTCCAGGCCGTGCTGACCCGCCGCCTCGATCCCATGAACCGCGAGCGCCTGCGCCTGTTGGAAGCCTACCAGGCTGCCAGCACGCCGCTGACTTGCGAAAAAATCATATCCGCCATGTTTATCCCGGCGCTGCGGCTGGCGCGCGACCATGAACAGGGCGGCAAGAATTTCCTGCGCCTGCTGGGCCGTGCCTACGCCGACCCGGCGCCCTTTATCCGCGAGTTTCTGTCCTCGCAGTACGCGGAAATGATCGCGCGCTTTCGCCAGGCCTTTACCCTGGCGCTGCCGCACGTGCCGCGCGAGGAATTGTCCTGGCGCCTGCATTTTGTGATGGGCGCACTCTCTTACACCCTGGCGGGCACCGACGCCCTGAAAATGATTGCCCAGTTCCAGCCCGGCCAGACCGAAAACGACGAACTGGTGCTGACGCGCCTGGCGCCGTTTCTGGCGGCCGGCCTTCGTTCCCCGGTTTCTTCCCCGCGCGACCAGCAGCTCTGGTTTGCCGACGCCTAGTAATAATACGTAGCCAGAATCACGCAGTGCTCTTTAAGGAGACGTCATCATGTTGACGAGTCTATTCATCCTAGTCGCCGTTGTCGCCGTCATCTGGGCGCTGGCTTATCACGCCGCTGACGCGGGCCTGTGGACCGTCGCCCTGGGCGCCGGCCTGATCGGCCTGTCGATCGCCTCGCCCCTGCCGGGCGCCGCCCTGGTCGTGCTGTGGCTGGCCCTGATCGTCTTTGGCGTCATCGGCAATATCAAATCCATACGCCGCTCGCTGCTGACCGCACCCATATTTAAAATCTACAAAAGCCTGCTGCCGCAAATGTCACAAACCGAGCAGGAAGCGCTGGACGCCGGCACTGTGTGGTGGGACGGCGATTTGTTCAGCGGCAAGCCCGATTGGAACAAGCTGCTCGACTACCCCAAGGCCAGGCTGACGCCCGAGGAAAAGGCCTTTATCGAAGGCCCCACCGAGCAGCTCTGCAGCATGGTCAACGAATGGGAGGTCTCGCACGAGCGCTACGATCTGCCGCCCAATGTCTGGCAGTTCATCAAGGACCGGGGCTTCCTGGGCATGATCATCCCCAAGGAATACGGCGGCCTCGGCTTCTCGGCCTACGCGCACTCGCAAGTGGTGATGAAGATTTCCACGCGCTCCGGTACCGCCGCCGTTTCGGTGATGGTGCCCAACTCCCTGGGCCCCGGCGAATTGCTGATGCACTACGGCACGCCGGAACAAAAGAATCACTATTTGCCGCGCCTCGCCAAGGGGCTTGAGATTCCGTGTTTTGCATTAACCGCGCCCGACGCCGGCTCCGACGCCGCCTCCATGCCGGACGTGGGTATCGTCTGCAAGGAAATGTGGGAAGGCCGTGAAACCCTGGGCCTGCGCCTCACCTGGGAAAAGCGCTACATCACGCTGGGGCCGGTGGCCACACTCTTGGGCCTTGCCTTCAAATGCTACGACCCGGACAAATTGCTGGGCGGTGAGGTAGATCGCGGCATCACCTGCGCGCTGATCCCCACCAGCCACAAGGGCGTCAATATCGGCCGCCGCCATTTCCCCTTGAACGCCACTTTCATGAACGGCCCCAATTCGGGCAAGGATGTGTTCATCCCCATGGACTGGATTATCGGCGGCCAGTCGATGATAGGCCAGGGCTGGCGCATGCTGATGGAATGCCTGGCAGCGGGTCGCTCGATTTCGTTGCCTGCACAATCCATTGCTGCCGGCAAATTTGCGTCCATGGCCACCGGCGCTTACGCGCGCGTGCGCAGCCAGTTCAAGACGCCCATCGGTAAATTCGAGGGTATCGAGGAACCGCTGGCGCGCATCGGCGGCCACACTTATTTGATGGACGCCTGCCGCACCGTCACCGCCGCTGCACTCGACATGGGTGAGAAGCCCTCGGTGCTGTCGGCCATTTCCAAGTACCACATGACCGAGCGCATGCGCCTGGTCATCAATGACGCCATGGACGTGCACGGCGGCAAAGGCATCTGCCTGGGCCCGCATAACTACCTGGGGCGCGCCTATCAATCGGTGCCTATCGCCATCACCGTGGAAGGCGCCAATATCCTGACGCGCTCGCTGATTATTTTCGGCCAGGGAGCCATACGCTGCCACCCCTGGGTGTTGAAGGAAATGAAGGCCGCGCGCGAAAATTCCGTCGTGGCTTTCGATCACGCCTTCTGGAGCCACATCGGCTTCACCATTTCCAACGCTGCCCGCGCCACCTGGACCGGCATCACCGGCGCGCGCTTCGTACCGGCGCCCGCCTGCGAGGAAACCAAGCGCTACTACCAGCAGATGACGCGCTTCTCCACCGCTTTTGCGTTGCTGGCGGACGTAAGCATGTTCGTCATCGGCGGGTCGTTAAAGCGCAAGGAAAAACTGTCGGCACGCCTGGGCGATGTGCTGTCGCTGCTGTACCTCATGTCCTGCGCCCTGAAACAATACGAAGACAACGGCCGTCAGAAGGACGAGCTCCCTTTCCTGCGCTGGGCCTTGTACGACTCGGCCTTCAAACTGCAGGTGGCCATGGACGGCATCATCGCCAACTTCCCCAGCCGCATCGTCTCGCTGATGCTGCGCGTGATTGTGTTCCCGCGCGGCCTCACCCTGACCCAGCCCACCGACCAGATGGGGCACGAGGTCGCGGAACTGTTGATCCAGCCTTCGGCGGCGCGCAATCGTCTGATCGCCGGCATTTATCTGCCCAAGGATGAGAACGATCTGATCGGCAAGCTGGAGGCGGGCATGCACGCGGTTATTGCGGCGGAGCCGGTTGAAGCCAAGGTGCGCGCGGCCAAGAAGGCCGGACGCATTACGGCCAGAGGCACGGAAGCCGAATTCGAAGAAGCCGTCAAACTCGGCGTCATTACCGACACCGAACACGCGCTGTGCAAACGCGCCCGCGCGCTGCAGCACGACATCATCATGGTGGACGATTTCGACAAGCATTTCGGCAAGCAGCAAGTTATGAGCGAAAAAGCTGACGAAGGTCTACGGCACGCGGAGGCAGCAGAGTGAAAAAAGTTTATGTCATCGACGGCGCACGCACGCCGTTCCTGAAAGCCAAGGGCAAGCCTGGTCCGTTCAGCGGCGGCGATCTGGCGGTCAATTGCGGCCGTCCCCTGCTGGCGCGGCAAAAATTTCCGGCAACGGCTTTCGATGAAGTCATCATCGGCGCGGCCATGCCCTCGGCGGATGAAGCCAATATCGGCCGTGTGATCGCACTGCGCCTGGGCTGCGGCGACAAAGTGCCCGCCTGGACGGTGATGCGCAATTGCGCCTCCGGCATGCAGGCGCTGGACTCGGCCTATATGAACATCCTCGCCGGCAAATCGCAGCTGGTGCTGGCCGGCGGCACCGACGCTATGAGCCAGGCGCCGCTCTTGTTCGGCCCGGCCATGGTCAACTGGCTGGCCGATTGGTATGCGGCCAAATCGTTCGGGCAGCGCGCGGCGGCAGCGGTAAAGTTTCGCCCCGCCTATCTCGCGCCGGTGATCGCCATCCTGAAAGGTCTCACCGATCCCATCGTCAAGCTGTCCATGGGCCAGACCGCTGAAATCGTCGCCAAGCGCTTTGGCATCACCCGCCAGATGATGGACGAGTTCGCCGCCGAATCGCATAGGCGCGTACTGGCGGGCCGCGAGGCGGGCCACTTCGGTGAAATCGAGGCCATGATCGACGCCAAGGGCAATGTCTACGCCGAAGACGACGGCGTGCGCACCGACTCCACGCCTGAGCGTCTCGCCAAGCTGCGCCCGGTGTTCGATAAAACCTATGGCGCCGTCACTGCGGGAAATTCCTCGCAGGTGACCGATGGCGCCGCCATGCTGATCCTCGCCTCCGAAGAGGCGGTGCAAAAGCTGGGCGTAACGCCCCTGGGCGCCATCGTCGATTCGCAATGGAGCGCGCTCGATCCCTCGGAAATGGGGCTGGGGCCGGTGCACGCCATCACCCCCATGCTGGTACGCAATGGCTTGAACCTCGCCGATCTGGATGCGCTGGAAATCAACGAGGCCTTCGCCGCGCAGGCGCTAGGCTGCCTGGCCGCCTGGGAGTCCGACGAGTATTGTCACGACAAGCTGGGCCTGAACAGCGCCTTCGGCAAAATGGACCGCAGCAAATTCAATATAGACGGCGGCGCCATCGCCGTTGGCCATCCCATCGGCGCCTCCGGCGCACGGGTCGTGCTGCATGCTCTGAAAACCTTGCAGCGCACGGGCGGCAAACGTGCTGCGGCCTCGCTTTGTATCGGCGGCGGGCAGGGTGGGGCGATGTTGCTGGAACGCGCTTAAAAAATGATCGTCATTCCGGCGAAGGCCGGAATCCAGCGGTGATTGCAATTGGAGAAACATGGAAAAGCAATTCTATGTATATCTGATGGCAAGTGGGCTCAATGGCACCTTGTACGTCGGCGTGACCAGCAATCTGATTCAACGAGTCTGGCAGCACAAACAAGGTGTAGTGGAAGGGTTTACCAAGAAGTACGGCGTCAAAACGCTGGTTTGGTACGAGCAGCACGAGAACGCGGAAAGTGCGATCTCTCGTGAAAAACAAATGAAGGATTGGAAGCGGGCTTGGAAACTTCGTTTTAATCGCTGAAAAGAATCCCGCCTGGAATGACTTGTATGAGGAAATATCCCGTATTACGGACGCCGATGGATTCCGGCCTTCGCCGGAATGACGAGATTTGAGAGCGGCGTTTTAAGTATCGTTGGCGACACACCTTTATCCATAACAACACAAAGCACTCCCGGAGCACTGCATGCAGACCTGGAAACACTGGCGTCTTGAAACCGACGCCGACGGCATCGCCTCGCTAACCTTTGATCGCGCGGGCGAATCGACCAACACCTTTTCGTCCGAAGTGCTCAACGAGCTGTCCGGCATCGCCACGCACCTGGCCGCTAATCCGCCGCGCGGCCTGGCGATTTTTTCGGCCAAGGACAATGGCTTCGCAGCCGGCGCCGACATCGACGAGTTCACCGCGCTGAAAAGCCCCGAAGAGGCCTTCACCTTTACCACGCTCGGCAACGACGTTTTCGATAAAATCGCCGCCCTGCCTTTCCCCACGCTGGCCATGATCCACGGCTTTTGCATGGGCGGTGGGCTGGAATTGTCGCTGGCCTGCCGTTACCGTATCGCCGACGACGGCCCCAAGACCAAGATGGCCCTGCCGGAAGTGATGATAGGCATCGTTCCCGGTTGGGGCGGTGCCAAACGCATGCCGGCGCTGATCGGCGCCATGGCGTCTATGGATTTGATGCTGACCGGCCGTGGCGTCGATGGTCGCAAGGCAAAAGCATTGGGTCTTGTCGATGCCACAACGCCGCGCCGCCACTTCGCCAACGCCGCCAGCCTGTTCCTGAAAAATCCGCCGGCCCCGCATCAGCCCTCGTTTTTTGCCTCCATGGCCGAGTGGCCGGTACTGCGCGGCCTGGTTGCCAATCTTTCGCGCAAGCAGGTGGCCAAGAAAGCGCGTAAGGATCACTACCCCGCGCCCTACGCCATCATCGATCTGTGGGAACAGTTCGGTGGCGACCCGCGCCTGGTGCCCATGGACGAGCCGGCCTCCATCGTCAGTCTGTACAAGCATCCGACCACCGCCAATCTCATCCGCATATTCAAATTGCAGGATCGCCTCAAGGCGCTGGGTAATGGTGAAAGCAACATTCAGCACGTGCACGTGGTGGGCGCCGGCGTTATGGGCGGCGACATCGCGGCGTGGTGCGCGCTGCGCGGGCTCAAGGTGACCTTGCAGGATCTGGACCATGCGCGCATCGCCCCGGCCATTGCGCGCGCCGCGACCTTGTACAAGCGCCGTCTCAAGCAGCCGCACCTGATCCAGGCCGCCATGGATCGCCTGATCCCGGATGTGAAGGGTGATGGCGTGGCGCATTGCGATATCGTGATTGAAGCCATCGTCGAAAATGCCGAGATCAAGAAAAAGCTGTACGCGCAAATCGAGCCGCGCCTCAAGCCCACAGCCATCCTTGCCAGCAATACGTCGTCGATCCCATTGCAGGAATTGTCACAGGGTCTGATGCGCCCGGAACGGCTGGTGGGTGTGCATTTCTTCAATCCGGTGGCGATGATGATGCTGGTGGAAATCGTGCGCGGGCCGCAGACCTCGGATGAGGTGATGCAGCAGTGCCAGATTTTCACCAAGAAAATCGACAAGCTGCCGGTACCGGTGAAATCGGCGCCGGGCTTCCTGGTCAACCGCATTCTCACGCCGTACATGGGCGAAGCGCAGATCATGCTGGAGGAGGGCATCCCGGCCGAGGTGATCGACGCCGCCGCGCGCGATTTCGGTATGCCCATGGGGCCTATCGAATTGGCCGACACCGTGGGTCTCGATGTCGGCTTGGCGGTAGGCAGGGAACTGGCGCGCCCCGGCTGGCCGGAACCGAAAAAGATTCAGGAGCTGGTGGCCGCCAAAAAACTCGGCAAAAAAACCGGCGAAGGTTTTTACAAATGGGTGAATGGCAAACCCGTGAAGTCGCAAGGTAGCGGCACGGTGGATCTGGCGCCGATCTGGATGCGCATGACCCTGCCGGCGGTGAACGAGGCCGTGGCCTGCGTTCGCGAGGGCATCGTGGTCGATGCGGACCTGTGCGACGCCGGCGTCATTTTCGGCACCGGCTTCGCCCCGCATCGCGGCGGGCCGATTAATTACCTGCGCTCGGCCGGCAAAGAAAAGCTGCTCGCGGAAATGAAAACGCTGGAAGCCAAACACGGCGTGCGCTTCGCGGCCGATGCCGGCTGGGCTTCCATCTAAGTCGCGCCGCGATGAGCTACGCTCTGGATATGTGGAACAAGCTTTCCACCAAACCCATGGGGAAATTTCTTTTCTCCCGGGTGATTTGCTGGAAGGCGCCGTATTTTGCGACCATTGCGCCGCGCTTTGAAGAACTGCGCCCGGGCTACGCGCGCGTGAGCATGAAAAACCGCCGCGCCGTGCACAACCACATCCGCACCGTGCACGCCATCGCGCTGTGCAATCTCGCTGAGATCGGCGCCGGCACCATGATGGAAGCGAGCCTTTCTTCCAATATGCGCTGGCTGCCGCGCGGCATGACCGTGCAGTACCTGAAAAAAGCCGAAAGCGATGTCACGGCGGAATGTACCGCGAGCGACATCGCCGACGGGCCGGCGCGCGACGTGGTGGTGGGCGTGGATATAAAAGACGCGCAGGGCCAGATCGTGACCCACGCCGACATCGCCATGTACATCAGCCCACGCAAGGGTGCAACCGTATAATCAATAACGAAAATCCCCTTTTAAGCTAAGGGGATTTCTGGTCTGGCCTAATCCAGTAATCCAGCCGGAGGAGAAATTTGACTTCAGGTACCGAGCAACGCAGCACGCACTACCTGGCGTTCGACGACGCGGCCACCATTGCCGACGTTTTCGCGCTGCGTTGCCGCTCCTCGCCCAATGCGCCTGCGTATCGCGAGTTCGACGCCGCGGCCAAGGAATGGAAAACCTATAGCTGGCGCGAAATGGGCGAGCGCGTGGCCCGCGCCCGCGCCGGCCTGCGCAATGAAGGATTCGCCCCTGGCGACCGCATCGCCATCATGCTCAAAAACAGCAGTTCCTGGGTCGTCGCCGACCAAGCCGCCTATGCGCAGGGCTTGGTGGTGGTGCCCCTGTTTTTCGACGATCGTGCGGAGAACGTGCTGTACCTGTTGAACGACGCGCAGGTGAAGCTGCTGGTCATCGAAGGCGAGGAACACTGGAAGCGCCTGAAACCGTTGCGCGAGCAATTCCAGACCCTGCAAACCATCCTCACCCTGAAGCCGGTTAACGACCCGGACGAGCCGCGCCTGCGCGCTTTTCAGGATTGGTTGCCAGATGTGCAACCTACAGAGCCCGGTGTGCTGGAGCGCGCCCCGATCAGTGGCAACGACCTGGCCACCATCGTCTATACCTCCGGTACCACCGGCAAGCCCAAGGGCGTGATGCTGACCCACCGCAATATGCTCTCGAACGTGCAATCCGCTCTGGCCGCGTTCCAGATTTACGCCGACGACCTGTTCCTGTCCTTTCTGCCGCTCTCGCATATGTTCGAGCGCACCTGCGATTACTACCTCAACGTCGCGTCCGGCGCCTGCATAGCATTTTGCCGCTCGGTACCGCAGCTGGCCGAGGACTTTCGCATCGTGCAGCCGACCATTATTTTTTCGGTGCCGCGTATTTACGAACGTTTTTACGCCGCCATCCAGGAGCAACTGGGCAAGAGTGGCGCGCTGAAACAGTGGCTATTCCGTTTCGCCGTCGATACCGGCTGGGCGCGCTTCGAGCACCGGCAGGGCCGTGGCCCCTGGAAGCCGGCCATGCTGCTATGGCCTCTGCTGGAAACCCTGGTAGCGAAAAAATTGCTGGCGCGTTTCGGGGGCCATATGCGTCTCGCTATATCCGGCGGCGCCGCCCTGTCGCCGGATGTGGCCAAGGTGTTTGTGGGCCTGGGCCTGCCGATCTGCCAGGGCTACGGCCTCTCGGAAGCCTCGCCCCTGCTGACCGTCAATCTGCTGGAAAAAAACGACCCCGCCACCATCGGCCCCGCCGTGCCCGGCGTGGAACTGAAGCTGGGGGAGATGAACGCCCTGATGGCGCGCGGCCCCAACATCATGCGCGGCTACTGGAACAACCCGCAGGCCACCAGCGCGGTGTTGAGCGAGGACGGCTGGCTCAACACCGGCGACCAGGCGGCGATCGACGCCAACGGCTTCGTGCGCATCACCGGCCGGCTGAAGGAAATCATCGTCATGGGCAACGGCGAAAAGATTCCACCGGTGGACATGGAACTCGCCATCCAGCTCGATCCCTTGTTTGAGCAGGTGCTGGTGCTGGGCGAGGGCCGGCCCTTTCTGGTTGCACTGGTGGTGCTGAACGATGCGGAGTGGGTGCGACAGACGGCAGCGCAAGGCCTGCCCGCCAATCCGGATGACGACAAAGTCCAAAAATTCCTGCTAGGGCGCATCGCCAAGTGCATACAAAGCTTCCCAGGCTACGCGCAGATTCGCAAGCTCGCCGTGTCCCCGGAAAAATGGACCGTTGAAAACGACTTGATGACTTCCACCTTGAAACTTCGCCGCGCCGCCATTGTTCAAAGAAATCTGAACCGCATCGAAGACATTTACAAGGGTCACTAAAGTGAAGCGGCCGAAGCTAAGGAATATGATGAATCATCCGGAAAACCATTTATGACCCTGTCCACCATCGTTACTCTCCCCAAAGACCGTGTGCCGGTGCTGCGCGTGATCCCAATGCCGGCCGACACCAACGCCCACGGCACCATTTTCGGCGGCTGGGTGATGGCGCAGGTCGACCTGGCAGGCAGCGTGGCCGCCACCGAGCGCGCCATGGGCAAGGTGGTTACCGTGTCGGTGAATTCCTTTCAGTTCAAGGAGCCGGTGTTCGTGGGCGACCTGGTCAGCTTTTACGCCAAGGTGATCAAAAGTGGCCGCACCTCGATTACCGTGGACGTCGAGGTTTACGCGCAGCGCCACCGCTTCGGTAGCGAAGTGGTGAAAGTGACCGAGGCTCAGCTCGTTTTCGTCGCCATTGACGACGATCGTAAACCTCGTTTGGTGCCACCCTTAGCTTGATACCGCGCCAGCTAAACAAGAACCTTTTTTCGAAACAGAATCATCTCAGGAGCCCGCAGTGAGTCATTTTCATATTCGTAAAGTCGCCGTCCTCGGCGCCGGTGTCATGGGCGCGCAAATCGCCGCGCATCTCACCAATGCCAACGTCAAGACCATTCTATTCGACCTGCCCGCCAAAGAGGGCCCCAAGAACGGCGTGGTCACCAAGGCCATCGAGGGCATGCTGAAGCTCTCCCCCGATCCGTTTGCGTCCAAGGGCCGCGCCGCGCAGATCACCGCCGCCAATTACGACGAGCACCTGGAGCTCCTGAAGGATTGCGACCTGGTGATCGAGGCCATCTCCGAGCGCATGGACTGGAAAAAAGCGCTGTATGAAAAAGTGGCGCCTTTTATCAACCCGCAAAGCATTTTCGCGTCCAACACCTCGGGCCTGTCGATCACCGAATTGTCCAAGGTATTTCCCGAGGCGCTGCGCCACCGTTATTGCGGCATCCATTTTTTCAACCCGCCGCGTTACATGAAACTGGTGGAGTTGATCCCGACCGCCGCCACCGACCCGGCGGTGATGGATCAACTGGAAACCTTCCTCACCACCACCGTCGGCAAGGGCGTGGTGCGCGCCAAGGACACGCCCAATTTCGTGGCCAACCGTATCGGCGTGTTTTCCATCGCGGCCACCATGCACCACACCGAGCAATTCAAGCTCGCTTTCGATGAAGTGGATTCCCTCACCGGCCCCGCCATCGGCCGCGCCAAGAGCGCCACCTATCGCACTTCCGACGTGGTGGGCCTGGACACCATGTCGCTCACGGTCAAAACGCTGGCCGATACCCTGCCCAACGATCCCTGGCACAAGTACTACGTGAGCCCGCCGTGGCTGCAGGCCCTGATCGCGAAGGGGGCATTGGGCCAGAAAACCAAGGCCGGCATTTTCATGAAAAAAGGCAAGGACATTCTGGTGCTGGATGTGGCCGCGCAGGATTACCGTCCTTCCACCGGCAAGATGGCCGATGAAGTCGGCGCCATCCTCAAAATCAAAAACCCCGCCGAGAAATTTGCGGCATTGCGCGCCAGCAGCCACCCGCAGGCGCAGTTCCTGTGGTCGATTTTCCGTGACCTGTGGCACTACTGCGCGGTGCAGCTGGCAGATATCGCCTACTCCGCGCGCGATATCGACTTTGCCATCCGCTGGGGCTTCGGCTGGAAAATGGGCCCCTTCGAAACCTGGCAGGCAGCCGGCTGGCAGCAGGTTGCGAAGTGGATCAACGAAGACATCGCAGCCGGCAAGAGCATGTCCAACACGCCGCTGCCCGCCTGGGTGACGGATGGCCGGGCGGGCGTTCACGCCGCCGATGGTTCCTACTCCGCTGCCACTGGAAAAACTATCGCGCGCTCCACGCTGCCGGTCTATCAGCGCCAGTTGTTTCCCGAGTTGCTTTTGGGCGAGAAGGCCGATCCGGGCAACACCGTATTCGAAACCGATGCGCTACGCATGTGGACCGTCAAGGGGCATGAAGATATCGCCATCGCCTCCTTCAAATCCAAGATGCACGCCTTGGGCGACGACGTGTTGCAAGGTCTCAATCAGGCCATCGACAAGGCTGAAGCCGATTTTCGCGGCCTGGTGATCTGGCACGAAGCCCCGTACGCCGTGGGTGCCAACCTCACCATGGCGCTGGAAGGGATCAAGGCCGGTCAGTTCGACGAATTTGAAAAAAGCGTAGGCCGCTTCCAGGCGACTTCCATGCGCATCAAGCACTCCATGATCCCGGTAGTATCGGCCGTGGACGGCATGGCCCTGGGCGGCGGCTGCGAGTTTGTAATGCACTCGAACAAGGTGGTGGCCTCCATCGAAAGCTATATCGGCTTAGTGGAAGCGGGCGTGGGCCTGCTGCCGGCGGGCGCGGGCTGCAAGGAACTCGCCATGCGTGCCGCTCAGCAGGGCGGCGATTTGATGCCGCAATTGCAAAAGGTATTCACCCGCATGGCCATGGGTGAAGTCTCCAAGAGCGCCGAGAACGCGCGTGAGATGGGCTACCTGCGCGACACCGACCGCATCATTTTCAACAAGGACGAATTGCTCTACGTGGCGCTGACCGAAGCGCGCGCCATGGCCGACGCCGGCTTCCGCCCACCGCTGGCCGCCGCGCCCTTCCCGGTGGCCGGTTACACGGGTGTCGCGACCATGAAGATGATGCTGGTCAATATGAAAGAGGGCGGCTTCATTTCCGATCACGACTTCGAAGTTTCTTCGCGTATCGCCGAGGTGCTGTGCGGCGGCATGGTCGAACCGGGGTCGCTGGTCGATGAGAAATGGATGCTCGATCTGGAGCGCAAGAATTTTGTTGCGCTGGCGAAGCAACAGAAGACGCAGGATCGGATCGAGTTCATGTTGAAGAATGGCAAGCCTTTGAGAAACTGACATTGGGCCGGCGCGAGCCGGAGCAATGTCCTCCAGAGCGGGAGGTAATCATGCAGACAAATATGACCGTATCAGCGACCGATCACCGGCAGGAACTGCGCGCACACTGGGCAGACATGCGCCAATCATTGGCGCGATTCCGCCAATGGCGGGCGCCATGGAGCGTCCTGCTCGTATGCGCGTTGCTGGCGCTGGTTGCCGGCTGGGTGGGCGGCTTCGTACGCGGCATGGAGACGCAGAATCGCGTCGACAATTACATGTCCGCGTTCAAGCAGGCCGTCGCTGCCAAGGAAAATGCCGAGGGCCGGCGCTTTTTGTATGAAAAATTTTTCCTGCAGGATGTCGATCGGGCCGTGGTTGATTACGTCTGGCAGCAGGATGCCCCGTTGTCCGCCAAGCTTTGGGAGATGACGGCGCCCACTTATTGGCTGGAACGTAACTTCCAGGACAAGACTCGTGATGCGATTGTCCGTTATGCGGAGCGTCGTCTTGCGCTGGTGCCGACGGCACGCCCGGAGTCGATTCAGGAGCTTCGCAAGCTGGGCGTGCTGGAGCCAACGAACAACGTCCACGCATCGCATTTCGAAACAGTGGCGCGGGCTTATTCAGCCTTGCTGGGCCGCACGATCACGGCCGAGCAACTGAATCCGGACGCGTATTTGCAAGAAACCATTTTTAATCTAAAGCGGGCCAAGTAACGGGCGCTTTGATCCATCGAGGAAAATCATCATGAGCAAACAAATCCAGGAAGCCTACATCGTCGCTGCCGTCCGCACCCCGGTCGGCAAGGCGCCGCGCGGCATGTTCAAGAATGTGCGGCCTGACGATATGCTGGCGCATGTATTGCGCGGCGCCATCGCGCAAGTGCCGGGGCTGGACCCGCACGACATTGGCGACGTGGTGGTGGGCTGCGCCATGCCGGAAGGCGAGCAGGGCATGAACGTGGCGCGCATCGGCGTGCTGCTGGCGGGCCTGCCGAATTCCGTGCCGGCGGTAACGATCAACCGTTTTTGCTCCTCGGGCGTGCAGGCCATCAGCATGGCCGCCGACCGCATTCGCACCGGTGACGATGATGTGGTGATTGCCGCAGGCACCGAATCCATGTCCATGGTGCCGATGATGGGCAACAAGATCGCCATGAATCAGAACGTGTTCGCCAATAACGAAAACATAGGCATCGCCTACGGCATGGGCATCACCGCCGAGAACGTCGCCAAGCAATGGAACGTCACGCGTGAAGAGCAGGATGCCTTTGCCGTGGCCTCGCACCAGAAGGCTGCCAAGGCCATCGCCGCCGGTGGTTTCAAGGCCGAAATCCTGCCCTATGAAATCGATACCGCCTCGCCCGATCTCGCCAGCGGCGAAGTCAAACACAAAAAGAAATCGGCCGACACCGACGAAGGCCCGCGTCCCGATTCCTCGCTGGAGTCATTGGGCAAGCTACGTCCGGTATTTGCCGCCAAAGGTAGCGTAACGGCCGGTAACTCCTCGCAAATGTCCGATGGTGCGGGTGCGGTGATCCTGATGAGCGAAAGGGCGCTGAAAAAGTACAACCTGCAACCCATCGCGCGCTTCGTCTCCTTCGCCGTCGCCGGCGTGCCCGCGGAAATCATGGGCATAGGCCCGATCAAGGCCATTCCCAAGGTGCTGAAGCAGGCGGGCATCAACGCGCAAGACCTGGACTGGATCGAACTCAACGAGGCCTTCGCTGCGCAGGCGCTGGCGGTCATCAAGGATCTTGGCCTCAATCCCGACAAGATCAACCCGCAAGGCGGCGCCATCGCCCTCGGCCACCCGCTGGGCGCCACCGGCGCCATCCGCGCCGCCACCTTGCTGCACGGCATGCGCCGCGAAAAACAGAAGTGGGGCATGGTCACCATGTGCATAGGTACCGGCATGGGGGCGGCGGGATTGTTTGAAGCAATGTAAATCACTTGCAAACGATTTATTCTTCACCATAATGCGAGCGCTTAGAGTTAGCGCTCGCATACGCTAAAAATATTTCAAATATTTCCCACCCGCACGGGTGGGGACTCAATCTGTGCCGCTCGCTATATTGTTTGTGCTGCGGCGATCATCGCGCCCGTGCCTCAGCGGGATGGCATTGCTCATGGCTGACTTGGTCTGAGCAGTTTACCGATCCTTGATCAATTGCTCATCTCCCGTTTTGTTGGGGGCTGCCATGGCTTTTCAGCATTCGCTGAATGTCGTTCAACAGACAAGAGGAGATTCAAATGATGAAGAAAATAATTGTTTTTCTTGGCGTTGTAGCATGCACTTTTTCCGTTTCGGCATTTGCCGCATCTACTTTAACTCTGTACCCGAATTTCAATACCGGTGTTACTGCGATCGCTTACCATTTTGACCAAGATCCTTACTTCGGATGTCAACACTTTGACGGCAGCTTCAACCTAACTTCGGACTATGGGGCGTTGGTTAGGGATTCCGATGGAGGTAGCAGCAACGAACAATGGTCGGGACCGGTCTCTACGGTGCTAGACCTCGGTCAAAATGGATGTACGGTATATTGGTTTCACACACAAGCATATTCGTACGGCAATGTGCATGTTTGGGCTAACGAGGTATGCGGTGAATTCGGATGCCACGAAGACAAGCAGGACAGCACTAACTATTGAGTTAGAAAGTCGGACCAATAACTCAATTCAAAAGGGGGCACATTTTTTGAATTTGCTCACCTAAAAAAAGAGGCGGGCGCCCATTGCGCCCGCCTCTTTTTTTTGCGGGTTAATTATTTCTGAAGATTATTCCGCATTCATGCCACTATTTGGTCTGAATATGATTCAACTAAAGCCGCGCCTTCAGGAAATATGCTGTTTATTGTTAGCGACATAAATTCATGTGACTTTGTTGCGTCGCAGCATCCAGTAAACCATCTAAGTGGCTGACTTTGCCCGGTTTTTTCCTGTTGTATCCACGCCACAGATGTAACGGAGTGCGTCGATTTAGGGTACAGTGCTAAGCCAAGAACACCAGTGTGCCGACGCCGGAAGCGCGGCAAATCTGGTGATAAAAAAGTTGATCCGAATCATCTATTTCACTGCTGAGGAGAACGTACATGAGCCGCATTAATGCCAGGCGCGATAGCTTTGTCCCCGCGCTAAAACTATCCGCAGTCGCGGTCGGCCTCGCGCTTGCCGGTCAGGCGCACGCTATCGATCTGAAATTCGAAAACGGCGCCACGGGCAGTTTCGACACCACCATTTCCTACGGTACCTCTATCCGTACCCAGGCCCCGGCTGCCGACCTGATCGGCATCGCTAACGGCGGTACTTCGCGTTCGGTGAACGAAGACGATGGCGACCGCAACTACCAGAAGGGCAAGCCGTTTTCGACCCTGCTGAAAGTCACGCATGATCTGGAATTGAAATACGACGGCTGGGGCTTTTTCGGCCGCGGCATGTATTTTGTCGACTTCACCAATCACAACAAGAGCACCTTGGGCACCGAGGCGAAAGACCGCATCGGCCAGGGCGGGCAAATGCTGGATGCCTTCGTCAGCAAGTCGTTTGCGGTTGGCGACCAAACCTTGAAAATGCGCGTCGGTAACCAGGTGATTTCCTGGGGCGAATCCACCTTCATCCCCGGCGGTATCAACTCCACCAACCCGGTGGACCTGTCCAAGCTGCGCACGCCGGGCTCCGAATTGAAGGAAGCCTTCATCCCGACCACCTCGGTCTGGGCATCGATGAACGTGAGCTCCAACGCCAGCCTGGAGGGTTACTACCTGCTGAACTGGGACAAGGTTCGTCTCGATCCGCGCGGCACCTACTGGAGCAATAACGACACCATCTCCCCGGATTCCGACCGCGTGATCGTGAGCTTCGGCCGTAGACATGACACCAGTTTTGGCGTGGCTCCAGGCAACCCCTTCCCGCCTACCGTCTCGTTCTACCCGACAACGCAAACGCTCGGCTGGGGCCCGTTCCAGCCGTCCGCAGCCGTCTGGGAACCGCGTAGCCCCGACCAAGGTGCGCACGATCGCGGCCAGTATGGTTTGGCGTTTCGCTACCTGGCGACGCAACTGAACAACACCGAATTCGCGTTCTACTTCGAGAACAATCACAGCCGCACCCCGGTATTTGAAGCGATTAAGGGTCAGCCCACTTCCATCGCCACCCCGGTGACTGCCATTTCCACCAACCCTGCCGTCAATCAAGCGGGCACGGCCACTTACTATGCTGCCTACCCGGAAAACATCCGCTTATACGGCTTCTCGTTCAACACCGAAGGCCCGGCCGGCATCGCGCTGCAGGGCGAATACTCTTACCGTCCGAACCAGCCTCTGGGCTACTCCTCGGTGGAAACCATCCTGGCTTCGCTGGGTCTGCCCAACCAGATCACCGGTTATGTGACTATTCCCGGAACCACCGCCGGAACAGCCCCCCCGGCTCCGTTCGGTATTTCCTCTGCGTATTTGGTACCGGATGGAACGGTCATCAAAGGCTGGGAACGCGTTAAGATGAGCCAGTTGCAGGTAACAGCAACCAAGGCCTTCCCGAACGTCATGGCGGCCGATCAGCTGGTGGTGGTGACCGAAGTTGGTTTCACCAAGTACCACGGCCTGCGTAACGACATCGCCTTCGCGGGTCCCGGCGTTTACTTGCCGGCGACGGCGCAGGGTTCGTTTGGTTTCAGCCAGGCCGGTTCGCAACAGCCGGGCGGCTTTACCACCTCCAACTCCTGGGGCTATCGCCTTGCTGCTCGCCTGGACTACCCCAACCTGATGTTCGGCGCCAACGTTGCCCCGCGCCTGGCTTTCAGTCACGACGTGAGCGGTGTGTCGCAGACCTTCAACGAGGGTGTGAAAGCGCTTTCTGTAGGCGCCAACTTCGACTGGCAAAAGCGCCTCTCGCTGGATCTGTCGTACACGGGTTTCTCCGGCGGCCGCACCTACTGCGGTACTGACACGGTGAGCAACGCTGCGGCGCAATCCAGCCTCGCGGCGCAGATCGCCGGTGTGTCGGCGCTGGGTATCCCCGCTCAAGGGGCAAGTTGGTGTTCCAGCGCCAATCCGCTGCACGACCGTAGCTTCTACTCGGTGGTGGTGAGCTACTCGTTCTAATCTCCGGCCCGGGCCGACGGCAACAGACCGTCGCCCGGGCCAACGCCAACACAGGCAAGATGAAACTAATCAAACGATCTGGAGGAGTGAACATGAAAGCGACACGATTGACCTGCGTAGCGGCAATGGTGGGTGCGCTGCTGATCTCGGGCGCTGCGCGCGCCGAATTGTCGGCGGCAGACCTGGCCAAGCTCGGCACCACGCTCACGCCGCAAGGCGCAGAAAAAGCCGGCAACGCGGCCGGCACCATCCCCGCCTGGGACGGCGGCATCACCAAGGTCCCGGCCGGGGTGAATTTCAAATCGGGCGGCTACTATCCCGATCCCTTCCCCGGTGACAAGCCGCTCTTCACCATCACCGCGGCCACCATGGACAAGTACAAGGACAATCTGTCCCCCGGCCAGATGGCGATGATGCGCCAGTACCCGGATTACAAGATGGTGGTGTACCAAACCCGCCGCACCGCTTCCTATCCGGAAGGCGCCTACAAGGAAACCAGGGATTGCGCGGCCAAGGCCAAGCTCTCCGCCAATGGCAATGGCGTCACCGGTTGCACCGGCGGCACCCCGTTCCCGATTCCCAAGAACGGCAATGAGGCGATCTGGAACCACATCCTGCATTACAAGGGCAACACTTTCGCGCAGAACTGGGCCCAGGCCGCCGTTACCGCCTCGGGTAACTTCGCGCTGGTGAAGTTCGAGTACGAATACGATCTGCAATACGGCAATCTGGAACGCCCGGCCGATAAGCGTGAACCGAATATGGTTCTGAATTATCTGCAATCGACCACCGCGCCTTCCCGTCTGGCCGGTAACATCCTGCTGGTGCACGAAACCGTGGACCAGGCCAAGGAGCCGCGTTCCGCATGGACCTACAACCCCGGTCAGCGCCGCGTGCGTCTGGCGCCGGAAGTGGGCTACGACAACCCCGGCACCGCCGCCGACGGTCTGCGCACCAACGACGACTTCGGCATGTACAACGGCGCCACCGACCGTTACGACTGGAAGCTGGTCGGCAAGAAGGAAATGTACATCCCGTACAACTCCTACAAGCTGACCGCCCCGGACGTGAAGTACGCCGACCTGCTGAAAGCCGGCCACATCAACCAGGACCTGGCGCGCTATGAACTGCACCGCGTCTGGGTGGTGGACGCCACGCTCAAGGCCGGCACCTCGCACCTCTATTCGCGCCGCACCTTCTACATCGACGAGGATAGCTGGAATGTGATCCTGATCGACAAGTACGACGGCGGCAATCGCCTCTGGCGCTTTGCCGAGTTGCACAACGAGAACTGGTACAACATCCCGATGTGGTTCGGCACCGTGGAAGTACACCACGACCTGCAATCGCGCCGCTACATTGCCATGGGCCTGCGCTCGGAAGAAACGGTTATTTATCAACCGATCAAGCGCACCGCTTCCGATTACACCCCGCAAGCACTGCGCGGAGTCGGCACACGCTGATCACGCACTAAAAGCAGCAGACAGTTGAACCCGGCTCGGGGACAGGCGCGCTACAATTGGCGGCGCTTGTCCCCGAAGTCATTTTGGTTGTGCCGGTACCCGTAATCCGGCGAGAGGCGATCAGATGAGATTTCCCGCAGTTGCTAAAGCTTTCACGCGGTCCGCGCTGGCTTGTGCCCTCACGGCCATGCTGCCTGCGTTCGCTGCCCTCAACCCGGCCGTGATGCCGGATACCGGCCCCATGTCGGCCCAGGCTATGGCGCGCATGAATCTGGCCGGCGCCGCACGCGCCGGCAACCGCGTAGTCGCCGTGGGCGACCGCGGTTACATCGTTTATTCCGACGACGACGGCAAGTCCTGGCTGCGCGCCGCCGCACCCGCCAATCTGCCGCTCTTGACCGCCGTGCGTTTTTTCGATGCCAAGACCGGCTGGGCGGTGGGCCACGACGCCACCATTCTCAAGTCCGTCGATCAGGGCCAGACCTGGACGCAGGTTTTTTCGGCGCCCTCCGAGCAAAAGCCGCTGATGGACATCCTGTTTGTCGATGCCGATAACGGCTTCGCCGTCGGCGCCTACGGCTCCTGTTACGAAACCCGCGACGCCGGCAAGAGCTGGAATCCGCGCAAGGTATTTCCGGTGTCCGCGGCAGCGCCGGCCGCGAAGGCCGCTGCAGGAGGCCGCGGTGGCGCGCGCGGCGACATCAAGGCGCCTGAGGACGACAAGCACCTCAACAGCATCGTCAAAGTCGGCCCCGGCAAGTTGCTGATTTCCGGCGAGGCCGGCACCTTGCTGCGTTCCGAGGACAACGGCAAGACCTGGACCAAGCTGGTGTCGCCGTACAAGGGTTCCTACTTTGGCGCGGTTGATAGCGGCGATGGCGCGGTGCTGGTGTACGGCATGCGCGGCAAGATTTTCCGCGCCGACGCGGCCATGCGTAACTGGGCGCCGGTGGAAAGCAAGACCACCGCTTCGCTGATGGGCTCCACGCAGCTGCCGGACGGCGCCATCGTGCTGGCGGGGCAGGCCGGCACGGTGCTGGTATCGCACGACCAGGGCCGTACCTTCCAGCCCCTGCCCACCGGTTCCACCAAGGCCTATTCCACCCCGGTGCTGGGCGCACCCAATGTGCTGATGCTGTTGGGCGAGGCGGGCGCGCGCGAAGTGCCGCTGCCCTCAGCTCCAAAATAAAGCCCGAAATAACCCGCCTTCATCCTTCACGATTCTTCCTGGCGCTCCCACCATGACCCTCCAGTCCCTGATCGCAACCGTCTCCGAACTGGTGTTCGGCCGCCGCAAGCAATTGCTGATCACCTTCGGCGCGCTCACGCTGTTGTTCATCGCCTCGGCCTCGCAACTCAAGGTCGATGCCGGCTTTAACAAGATGGTGCCGCTCACCCACCCGTACATGAAGGTGTACAAGGAATACGAAAGCGTGTTCGGCGGCGCCAACCGCGTGGCTATCGCCCTGGTGCAAAAAGACGGCGATATCTACAACAAGGAGTTCATGACCAAGCTGAAGGGCCTCACCGACGACGTGCTGAGCCTGGAAGGCGTCGATAAGCCCAGCGTGCGTTCGCTGTTTACGCCCAACACGCGCTTTATCGAAGTGGTCGAAGACGGGTTCTCGGGCGGTAACGTCATCCCCGCTACCTACGCGGGCACCGATGCCGACCTCGCCAAGGTGCGCAGCAATGTGCAGAAATCCAACGAAATCGGCCGCACTGTAGCCGGTGACTTCAGCGGTGGCCTGGTCTCCGCGAGCCTGCTGGAAAGCATTCCCAAGGGCGACGGCAAGCTGGAAAAACTCAATTACTTCGAGTTCTCCGAAAAACTCGACGCGCTACGCGCCAAGTACGAAGGTCCCAACCATAGCGTGCACATCATCGGCTTCGCCAAGGCGGTGGGCGATATAGGCGCGGGCGCCAAGGGTGTCATCACCTTTTTCGGCGTGGCCTTCGCCATCACGGCGCTGCTGATGTTCTGGTTCGTGAAGGACATCAAGCTCACCGCCATCGCCCTGGTAGTGGCGATGATGCCGGTGCTGTGGCTCTTGGGCACGCTGCCCATCATCGGCTTCGGCATCGACCCGCTTTCCATCCTGGTGCCGTTCCTGATTTTTTCCATCGGCGTGTCGCACGCCGTGCAGATGACCAAGACCTGGGAGCGTGAAGTCACCTCCGGCGCGGACAGCCTCACTGCCGCCAAGCGTTCGTTCGCGAAATTGTTCATTCCCGGCACGCTGGCCCTGCTGACCAATGTGCTGGGCTTTGCCGTCATCATGCTGATCCCTATCGACATCGTGCGCGAGCTGGGCATCACCGCCTCACTGGGGGTGGCGTGGATGATCATCACCAACAAGATGCTGCTGCCCATCCTGCTTTCCTACTCGCAGATGTCCAAGGAAACGGTCGCGGGCGAGGCCTATCAGGAAAGCCGCGCCGATCACATCTGGCACGCCGCCTCGGCTTGCGTGGAAAAGAAGCGCGCCTCACTCATCATCGTCATCGCGCTGGTGGTGCTGGGCGTGGGCCTGTGGCAGGCGCAGTACCTGCGCGTGGGCGACTACGGCACCGGCGTGCCCGAGCTGCGCCCCGAGTCGCGCTACAACCGCGATAACGACAAGATCGTCGAAAAATTCGCCATCGGTGTGGATACCCTGGGCGTGGTCGCGCAGACCAAGGATGTGCAGGGTGCCTGTACCAACTATGAAATGATGACGGTGATCGAGCGCTTCGACTGGTATATGCAAAACGTGCAGGGCACGCAGTCGGTGATCTCGCTACCCGGCATCGCCAAGATGATCAATGCCGGTTTCAACGAAGGCAATCTGCGCTGGCGGCAGTTGCCGCGCGATAGCGCCATGCTGGCGCAAAGCGTGACGCCGGTGGATACCGGCACGGGGCTCCTGAACCCCGATTGCAGCGCCATGCAGGTGCTCATCAACACCACCGACCACCAGGGCCGCACCATCGCCCGGCTGGTGCGCGAAGTAAAAACCTATGCGGCCGAGTTCAATAGCGACAAGATCGAATTCAAGCTCGCCACCGGCAACGTGGGCGTCATGGCCGCCACCAACGAGGCCGTGGACAAGGCGCGCTGGGAAATGAACTTCGCCATTTTCGGCGCCCTGATGGTGATGTGCATGGTCACCTTCCGGAGCCTCCGCGCCACACTCTGCATCCTGATTCCGCTCGCCATCGTGTCGGTGCTGTGCGAGGCGCTGATGCCGACTCTGGGCATAGGTTTGAAGGTGTCCACGCTGCCGGTAATCGCGCTGGGCGTGGGCGTAGGTGTGGATTACGGTATCTACTTGTACGACCGTATCGAAATCCATCTCGCCGAAGGCATGGCCCTTAACGACGCGTTCTTTGAGGCGCTACGCGAGCGCGGTACCGCCATGATCTTCACCGCCGTGACCATGACCCTGGGTGTGGCCACCTGGGCCATGTCCGCCCTCAAGTTCCAGGCCGATATGGGCATCCTGCTGGCCTTCATGTTCTTCCTGAATATGCTGGGCGCGATTTTCCTGCTGCCCTCGCTGGCAGCCTTCCTGATCAAGCCGCATAAAGCGGCAGAGGCAGCCCAATAAGCCGTTCATGAGCGGAGACGTCGCACTGGCGGCCCGCCGCACGGTGGCCTTGGGCGCCGTTTTCGCCTTCTTGGGAGTGTTATTTGGCGCCATGGGCGCTCACGCCCTCAAGCCGACGCTATCGCCGGACGCCCTGGCGATATTCCGCACCGGCGCCGAATATCAGATGTTCCACGCGCTGGGTTTGTTGGCTGTCGGTGTTTTACGTATGCGTCAGCCGGAGTCCAACGGCCTGCGCGCCGCGGCCTGGCTGATGGTGTTGGGCATGGTGTTCTTTTCCGGCAGCCTTTACGTACTCGCGCTGACCGAGCTTCGCTGGGTCGGCATGTTTACGCCTTTGGGAGGGTTGTGCCTGCTCGCCGCCTGGGCGACCCTGGCAAAAGTAATGTGGAGCGGAGCGACCTAAAGCAAGCGCAGTTCGTCGCCGATGCGCACCGTGCCCAGTTTCACCGGCACCAGGTTCATCCCGAACAGTGGCCCGGAAGCGGTATTGCGGTAGCTTGAGAGGGTGGCAAGTGGTTCCGGCCCGCGCACCTCGCCACTGGCCTGGTCAGTGGTGGTCACCTGGCAGCGCGCACAGTGCTTCACGCCGCGAAACACCGCCTCGCCAATCTGGAATTCCTTCCAGGTATCTTCGGCATAAGGTTCGCAACCCTTGACGATCAGATTGGCACGAAAACGGTTCATGGGCAGCCGGCCACCGCCGTTTTTGACGATGCGCTCATTGAGGTCGGCCAGCGACTCTTCGGAGGCGATCAGGAAGGGGTAGCCGTCGGCAAAGCTGACGATATCGTCCGGCCCGGCGAATTCCGGGTTGCAATGACGCTCGCTACCTTCCGGCATATACACCAGCCGCAGGCGCTCGCCCAGGTATTCGCTGAGCCAGGCATCGACTTCTGGTGACACGCTATGGGCGGCCACCACGCTGCGCCACACCGTTACCTGGCGGGCCGGTCGCATGGGGGGCTCGGCGTCAAACGAGATCGAATCCATGTCCGGCGCCGACAATGTCACGGTATCGTCATCAACCTCGACCCAGACCGTGGCCATTTTCGGGAAATCCCGTTGAGTGACGAAGAAATCGTCTTCGCGCACCACCAGAAAGCGCCGGTCGTGCAGCAATCCGCGTGTGGTAACCAGGGCTTGGGAAAGGTCTATGCCGCCCAAACCTTTAACGGGGTAAATGTGCAGCGCGGTCAACGTAATGGTCATTGTGCCGTTACTCTCAAGCCGTGGTAAGGTATGAATGCACAGCAAGCCGTGAGTAGGAGTTTACGGCTTGGACTGTGCTCTTTTTAACTGTGGTTAAGTCTCTTGGGAAGGAGCTCTACAGATGGTTGATCTCTGGAAAAAACTCACCGGCGAACTGATCGATATCGTTCAGTGGCTGGATGATAGCAACAATACGCTCGTCTATCGCTTCGAGCGCATGAACAACGAAATCAAGATGGGCGCCAAACTCACTGTCCGCGAGGGGCAGATGGCGGTGTTCATCAACGAAGGCCAGCTGGCCGACGTGTTCAAGCCCGGCATGCACACGCTCACCACGCAGAACATGCCCATTCTTTCCACCCTGCAAGGCTGGAAATACGGCTTCGAATCGCCGTTCAAGGCTGAAATCTATTTCGTCAACACCCGCAAGTTCACGGACCTCAAGTGGGGTACGCCCGGCCCGGCCACCATGCGCGACAAGGAGTTCGGCATCGTCCGCGCCACGGCCTTCGGTATTTACTCCATCCGCATCAGCGACCCGGGCATATTCATCAAGGATATTTCGGGAACGGAAGGGCGCTTCACCACCGACGAAATCCAGGAAAACCTGCGCGGCAAGATCGGCCTGCGCATCAAGGAAGTGATGCCTGAGCTGGGCATTTCCATCATCGATATGGAAGGCAAAGTTTCGGTGATGGGCCAGATGCTGAAAGAGCGCATCGGCCCGGACTTCGCTGCCATGGGCCTGGAGCTGGTCGAGGTGCAGGTGCAGGATATCGGCCTGCCCGAGGAAGTGGAAAAAGCCATCGACAAGCGCGGGGCCATCGCCGCCATCGGCAATCTGCAGGCTTACACGCAGTACGAAACCGCCAGCTCGATTCACGACGCCGCCACCACCGCCAATAGCGCAGCCGGCGCCGGCATGGGTCTGGGCGCAGGC
>JACXTT010001301.1_pt1 | contig 42020 bp, 41 predicted proteins | sample 9270951 | NCBI WGS metagenome assembly JACXTT01 (sample SAMN15532306, study PRJNA645909) | rock metagenome | isolation source: weathered quartz diorite | place: Puerto Rico | collected 2017-06-21
GAAGCGCTGGAGTACGGCATGGTGGGCATCAACGTGGGCATCCTGGCGACCGAGCATGTGCCCTTTGGTGGCATGAAGCAGTCCGGCCTGGGCCGCGAGGGCTCGCACTTCGGCATGGACGACTATGTGGAGATCAAGTATCTCTGCATTGGGGATATTTTGGCCTCGTCTCGTTGAAGGGATGCCGTCCTTGGAGATTTTGGATGCGCAGGCTACGGCCGATCGTCTGCCCTACGACAGGCTTATTCCGGCGCTTGCCACGGCCATGGGGGATCTGCGTGATGGCCGCATCCACGCCTGCAACCGCACGGTGCTGCCCCTGCCAGGGGGTGGCACGTATTTGGTCATGCCCTGCACGGACAGTCGCTATGCCATCACCAAACTGGTTACGGTGACTCCGACCAACCGTGCGCTGGGACTGCCCAGTATTCAGGGCCGGGTGATGGTGTGCGATAGCCGCACCGGAACGCCGCTTGCAGTACTGGACGGCGCTGTCGTCACGGCCCGGCGAACCGCTGCTGTCACTTTGCTGGGCATGGAAACCCTGCTTGGGCGCACCCCACAACGGGTAGCACTGGTAGGAACAGGAACCCAAGCCCGTGCACATGCCCACGCCATGGCACAGCGTTGGCCGGGGTTGCAACTTCGGTGCGTGGGCCGTACCGAGTCCTCAACTGAGGCCTTGGCTGCGGAGTTAACGCGCGGCGCAATCGACGCCCGTGGAGTGCGCATGGAGGCGGCATTGGACGGGGCTGACGCCGTGGTTGCCGCGACCACCTCTTTAACGGCGGTCTTGCCGGACGCCATTGACGACCATATTCTGGTCGTGGGTCTGGGCAGTTTTACCCCGCAGATGGCCGAGTTACCTGCCAGCCAGGTGCGGCGTCGCCAGGTATGGGTGGACGACCTGGACGGCGCACGGCATGAGGCGGGAGATCTTTTGCAGGCCGACGTGGACTGGTTGCAGGTAGGCACTTTGGCGGATGCGCTGGACGGGCAGCGCACGATGCAAGGCCCGCTACTCTACAAAACCGTAGGCCATGCGGCCTGGGACCTTGCTGCAGTGCGTACAGCCATGTATTCGTGCTGACAATGGCTCCCTCACTCTCTAGCGACTGAGGTTTTGCATTTTCCGGGAAGAGGGCACGCCAAGACCCGCAACGACAAGACGCCTGTGTGGCCCTCAGCCTCATAGGCGGCTGTGGGCTGAAGTCCACGGAAAACACTCTAAACTGGTGGTCCCTACAGGTTTGCGTTGTGCCAGCCACCAAAGAGGTTTGACGGCGGACATTGTTGATGACTTCGTCCTACAAGATTCCCCAATCCGTGCTGGTGGTCATCTACACCCCGGCACTGGAGGTGCTGTTGCTGCGGCGCGCCGACACGCAGGAAGATTTCTGGCAGTCGGTGACCGGAGCCAAGGACCACCCGGATGAAGCCTGGGCGGATACGGCGGCGCGCGAAGTGTTGGAAGAAACAGGTATCGATTGCCGTGCCGGTACGCCACTGGCGGCGCAGTTGCAGGACTGGCGCCTGGAGAATGTCTATGCGATCTACCCGCGCTGGGCGCACCGCTATGCGCCGGGGGTGACGCACAACACCGAGCGCGTGTTCGGCCTGCAGGTGCCGCCGGACACGCCGGTGCGCCTGAGCCCGCGTGAGCACACGGCCTACCAGTGGCTGCCCTGGCGGCAGGCGCACGCGTTGTGCTTTTCGGGATCGAACGCAGCGGCCCTGGAGCGCCTTGCCAATTTGGAGTCTTTTGAGGCGCTAGACGGCATGGAAAGTGTACATGGCGCTCTCATTTTGGAAGCAAAGACCGAGCCATGAATCGTTTGCGCATTGTCACGTACAACATCCACAAGGGCGTGCAGGGGATGATTTTTGGCAAACGCCTGGAAATCCACAACCTGGGCCATGCGGTGGAGCAGTTCGATGCGGACATCGTCTGCCTGCAGGAGGTGCGCAAGGTGAACAGGCTGGAGGCCGAATACTTCACCCGCTGGCCCGAGATGCCGCAAGCCGATTTCCTGGCGCCCGAAGGCTACGAGGCGGTGTACCGCACCAACGCCGTGACCCGCCATGGCGAGCATGGCAATGCACTGCTGTCGCGCTGGCCGGTGCTGGACCACCAGCATGAGGACATGTCGGACCACCGCTTTGAGCAGCGCGGGCTGCTGCACTGCGAAGTGCTGGTGCAGGGCATGGCCCTGCACGTGGTGGTGGTGCACCTGGGCCTGATCCGGGCCAGCCGGGTGCGGCAACTGGCCCAGTTGCGCCGCTACCTTGCGCGGCGGGTGCCGGACGACGCACCGCTGGTGGTGGCGGGCGATTTCAATGACTGGGGTCGCCTGGTGCAGCAGACGCTGGGCCATGTGGGTTTGCGTGCGTATGAACAGGAGGGAGCGCAGACCTTTCCCTCGCGTCTGCCGCTGGTGCAACTGGACCATGTGTTTGCGCGCGGCCTGCGGCCTGTGGGGCTGGAGGTGCCGCGCGGGCGCATCTGGCGGCGCATGTCGGACCACCTGCCGCTGATCGCTGAATTGGCATGGCCTCCGGAGGCGCCGTGACGGCGGTGCATTGGCGCGCCGGTCACCATGTGCAACTGCTGGAGGGCGGGCAGGCGTTCTTTCCGGCGCTGATGGCCGCCATCGATGCCAGCGCGCTGGAAGTGCGTCTGGAGACCTACATCTTCCATTTTGTGGATGCGGGCGAGCAGGTGGCCTGTGCCCTGGAGCGCGCGGCACGGCGCGGCGTGGCGGTGTACCTGGTGATGGACGGCATAGGCACGCCGGCGTTGCCGCCCGCCTGGGCGCAGCGCCTGACGGACGCCGGTGTGCGCTGGCACCGCTTTTCCCCGCTCGGACGCCTGGGCCTGCTGGTGCCTGGAAGCTGGCGGCGCCTGCACCGCAAGCTGTGTGTGGTTGATGGCCGCGTGGCCTTTTGTGGTGGCATCAACATCCTGGATGACTGGCACGACCATCTGGACGGGTTGCAGACGGCGCCCCGATTTGATTTTGCTGTGCAGGTCCACGGCCCTCTGGTCGCCGAGGTGCGGGCCACCATGGCCCAGTTCTGGGGCCGGCTGCAGGCCACCCGCCAACTGGAACGCATGGAGTGGCGTGGCGCCCAGCGCACCCTGCGCGCCAGCCACGCCTTGGCACCGTTGCAGGACGACGGGGCTGTTGCTGGACCCGGCGTTCAGGCCGCCTTGTTGCTGCGCGACAACGTGCGCCACCGCACCCGCATCGAACGGGCGTACCGCAAGGCCATTGCCGACGCGCGGGAAGAGGTACTGATCGCCAACGCCTATTGCATCCCCGGTGCCAAGCTGCGCCATGCCCTCATCTACGCCGCGCGGCGTGGCGTGCGCGTGCGCCTGCTGCTGCAAGGCCAGTACGAATCTTTCATGCAGTTCCACGCCGCCCGCCCGGTGCTGGGGGCGCTGCTGGCGGTGGGCGTGGAAATCCATGAATACCGTGAGCGCGCCCTGCACGCCAAGGTGGCGGTGGTGGACGGGCACTGGGCCACGGTGGGCTCGTCCAACCTGGACCCCCTGAGCCTGCTGCTGGCCCGCGAGGCCAATGTGGTGCTGGAAGACGCGGCGTTTGCGCGCCAGCTGCGTGCGCAATTGAACGCGGCTATTCGGGACCACGGCACGCCACTGGACGCCGCCAGCCTGGCTGCGCGCCCCTGGCACCAGCGCTTTCTGGACCGTCTGGCCTTTGGCATCATGCGGGCACTGCTCTTCGTGACCGGCAAGCGCTACTGAAAATGCTATGGGTTTGATAGCTGCCTGTGCACACCCTGCGCGGGCTGGATGCCAAAAACCTTACTATTCAAAGACTGGTACCATTCTTCGATGTTAGTGAAAACACAGAATCCCATGAACCCATCCGATGCCGATGAGGGAACCCCGGTTTCCGTCAAGATCCGCGAGCGCCTGAAGGCAGCGCGCAAGCGCTTCCATGCCAACGACAACATTGCGGAATTCGTGCAACCGGGCGAACTGGGCCTGCTGCTCGACGAGGTGGAAGAGAAGATGCGCGGCGTGCTCGACAGCCTGGTCATCGACATCGAGAACGACCACAACACCGACAACACCGCACGGCGCGTGGCCAAGATGTATGTCAACGAAGTGTTCCGCGGCCGCTATGTGGACGTGCCTTCGATCACCGAATTTCCCAACGTGGGCCACCTCAACGAGTTGATGATCGTCGGCCCCATCATCGTGCGCAGCGCCTGCAGCCACCACTTCTGCCCGGTGATCGGCAAGATCTGGATTGGCGTCATGCCCAACGAGCACACCAACGTGATTGGTCTGTCCAAATATGCGCGCCTGGCCGAGTGGATCATGGGCCGCCCGCAGATCCAGGAAGAAGCGGTGGTGCAACTGGCCGACCTGATCCAGGAAAAAACCCAGCCCGATGGCCTGGCCATCGTGATGGAGGCCAGCCACTACTGCATGGCCTGGCGCGGCGTGAAGGACATGGACAGCAAGATGATCAATTCGGTCATGCGCGGTGTGTTCCTCAAGGACTCCAGCCTGCGCCGCGAATTCCTCTCCCTCATTCCCCGGAAAGGCTAGGATGAAACTCCTACGTTCTTCACTTCATGTAACCACTGCCCCCCAAGGGGGCACGGCCACCCTTGGGGCGGCCCTGCGGGAGGTCTGATATGTTGGTCCGTTTGCTTTATGCCAGTCGTGCGGTTGATCCCAGTGCTGAGGCCATCGAGGCCATCCTGACCCAGTCGCGCCATTTCAACCCCACCTGTGGCATCACCGGCATCCTGTGCTATGGCGGCGGCATCTTCCTGCAGGCCATCGAGGGCGGGCGCATGGCCGTCAGCGATCTGTACGGCCATATCCAGAAAGACGCGCGCCACAAGGACGTGGTGCTGCTGCACTACGAAGAAATTTCCGAGCGCCGCTTCGGCGGCTGGACCATGGGGCAGGTCAACATGTCCAAGATCAACACCAACATCCTGCTCAAGTACGCCGAAAAGCCCGAGTTGGACCCGTATTCGGTGTCCGGCAAAGTCTCTCTTGCCTTGTTGGAAGAGCTGATGGCCACCGCGTCCATCATTGGCCGCGCTTGAATATGGCCCCCACGCTCCGCCGCTGCGCGGGTCGCTGCCCCCCGAGGGGACTAATTTCCCTTGGGGCGGCCCGGCGGGAAATTGCCTCTCGTTTTCCAGTCCGCTAATGCCCGCGTCCGCCCTGGCCCTGGTCATCCTGGCCGGATTCATCCATGCCTGCTGGAACATCGCAGCCAAGAAGGCGGGCGGCGATGTGCGTTTCACCTTCTTCACCTCGGTCGTGATGATGCTGGTCTGGGCGCCGCTGGGCCTGTGGCTGGGCTGGCAGCAGGTACCGTCCTGGGGCGCGGTGGAATGGGTGTTCATTGCCATCAGCGGTGTGTTGCACATGGTGTATTTCATCGTGCTGCTGCGCGGCTACCGCAAGGCCGACCTCACCGTGGTCTACCCGCTGGCGCGCGGCTCGGGGCCGCTGCTGTCGTCCCTGGTGGCCATTGCGCTGTTGGGTGAGCAGATTTCGGCGCTGGGCGTGGTGGGCATCGTGGGCGTGGCTGCGGGTGTGTTCCTGATTGCCGGTGGCCCGGGGCTGTGGCGCCGCGCGCATGACCCGGCCCTGCGCCAGCGCATCCGCAAGGGCATGCTGTACGGCCTGCTGACAGGTCTCTTCATCGCCAGCTACACCGTGGTGGACGGTTATTCCGTCAAGGTGTTGCTGCTGTCGCCCATCCTGATCGACTACTTCGGCAACTTTGTGCGCCTGGCCTTTCTGCTGCCTGCGGTGTTGCGCGACACGGCCACGGCCCGCACGCTGTGGCAGCAGCAGTGGAAATACGCGCTGGTGGTGGGGGTGGTGAGCCCGGTGTCCTATGTGCTGGTGCTGTACGCCCTGCAGGTGGCGCCACTCTCGCATGTGGCGCCGGCGCGCGAGGTCTCTATGCTGTTCGCCGCGCTGTTGGGCGGGCATCTGCTGGGCGAGGGCGATCGTATGGCGCGCTTCTGCGGTGCCGCCTGCATCGGCTTCGGTGTCATGGCACTGGCGCACGGCTAGGGACGGCGGGCCATGACGCTGCTGGTGGGCTGTGACTTCTCGAGCAGTCCCACTGCTCGGAAAAATATCGTTTTGGCGCTGGGGTCCTTGAACAAAGGGCGCGTGCAGCTATCAAAATTGGAGCGCCTGGCATCGCTGGATGCCTTCTGTGCGTGGCTGCAGCAGCCTTTGCAGTGGGTGGGCGGGTTTGATCTGCCCTTTGGTCTGCCGCGCGAACTGGTCCAGGCTCTTGGCTGGCCGCTGCAGTGGGAGGCCTGCATGCGGCACTACGCCACGCTCAGCCGTGCCGAAATCCGCGCGCAGTTTGCCGCGTTTTGCGATGCACGCCCCGCAGGCGGCAAGTTCGCCCACCGCCAGACCGACGGCCCGGCTGGCTCCAGCCCGTCGATGAAGTGGGTCAACCCGCCAGTGGCCTACATGCTGCATGCGGGTGTGCCGCGCTTATTGGACGCCGGCGTCCATCTGCCCGGCCTGCAGACCCTGGCGCCGGGGCACAGCGCCGACAAGGTGGCGCTGGAGGCCTACCCCGGCCTGCTGGCGCGCGAAATCCTGGGCCCGCGCAGCTACAAGAGCGACGACCGCGCCAAACAGACGCCTGAACGTCTGATCGCCCGCAAGGATCTGGTCACGGCGCTGGAGACGGGGCAGACCCGCTGGGGACTGCGCCTTCAGCTCAGCCACGCCCAGCGCGACACCCTGGAGGCGGACGCCAGTGGCGATGCGCTGGACGCCGTGTTGTGCCTGGTGCAGGCGGCCTGGGCACACCAGCGGCATGCCCAAGGCGATGCGCTGTACGGCCTGCCCGCCGACCTGGACCCGCTGGAAGGCTGGATTGTGGGGGTGCCGCACCAGTCCCCACTGCCAAGCGGGCTCACACCACCGGGGCGCGCAGGGTAACGACTGGCGACAAAACATCGATTTTGTTTCCCCTTTTCAGGGCTTTAACGGCTTTCGCTGCCGGCTGTTTTATGGGATAGTGGGCCGACGTTCCAAGGAGATGGCCTTGACATTTCGCACCGCGCTGTTGCCCCTGCTATTTGCTGCCGTTGGCCGCATGGTCCTGGCGCAGGAGGTGGGTGTGCTGCCTGCGGACAAGGCGCTGGCATCCGAAATGGACAGCAGCAGGAGCCGGGTGGAATCTTCGCTCAAGGAATACCTCGTGGCCTTTGACTCCCGCATCGACAGCAATCGCAAACGTGTGGGCCTGCCGCTGCTGGCCGTGGCCGACGATACGCTGCAGCTTGCCTACGACCCTGCTGGCAAAAATGTGATGGCGCAGTGGAAATTTGCCCAGACCCGCGCGCTGGGCCAAAAACTCAATTACCAGGCTTATGTCGGTGAATCGGGTACGGTGAATTTCGTTATCAGCACCCGTTACTGAGCGCATCTCCTTACCAAGCAGACCGGGGACAACGATTCGTAGGGCCGACAACCCGCCGCCGGGCCGCCCCAAGGCGGGTTAGCCCCTTTGGGGAGCAGCGACCCGCGCAGCGGCGGAGCGTGGGGGCCTATCTACTTTCTAGCGCGGGATAACCGTGTCTTCGATCTTGGCCGCCAGTTGGGACACTGCCATGGCGGCCGGGCAACTGGGGGTGGACACCATCAGCAACTGGCGCCGCATGATGGCCTGGCGTACTGCCGGGTCGGCCGGAATATCGGCCATGTGCACGAGTTTGATGGGGCGGCTGGGGTCGGTGGAGACAAAGCGGTCTAGCACCTGCTGCAGTTGCACGGTAATGGCACGGCCATCGCCCAGTCGCGCGGTCTGGTTGATCACCATGCGGATGGTCTGGCGCTTTTGCTGGCCCACCAGCACCTTGATGGTGGCATAGGCATCCGTCAATGAGGTCGGCTCGGGCGTGGCCACCACAATCACTTCGGAGGCCAGGGATACGGCAAACAGCACCACATCGGAAATGCCGGCGCCGGTGTCCAGAATGACAATGTCGTAGTGCGGCACCAGTCCGCTCATGATGCGCAGGAAATCGTCGCGTACCTCGGGCGTCAGGCGCGAGTACTCGACCATGCCGGAGCCGGCCAGCAGCACCGAGAAGCCACCCGGCGCACGGATGATGGCTTCTTCCAGCTTGGCCTTGCCGGTGAACACATCGTGCAGCGTGATCTTCGGGTACAGGTTGAGCACCACGTCGAGGTTGGCCAGGCCGAGGTCGGCATCCAGCACCAGCACGCGCAGGCCGCGCTTGGCCAGCGCTGCGGCCAGATTGGCCGACACAAAGGTCTTGCCTACGCCACCCTTGCCGCTGGTAACGGCCAGTACCTTGCCCAGGGGCTTCAGCGGTACCGCAGCCGTGGCTTCGGCCGATCCAGGGGGATTCAACACGTCTGACATCAATTCACCCTCTGCATGGCACCGCCGGTCGATGCACCAGGCACCTCACCGGCCACACTTTCAATCCAGGCAGGATCGCCCAACGCAAGATGCCCGAACAGCAGATTTTTCTCTTCGGCACTGACATAAATTTCTTGTTGCTGGTCCAGAAACACGCGATTGCGGCCCTCGGACTTGGCCCGGTAGAGCTGCACATCGGCGCGCTCGGTCCACAGGGAAGCAGTGGAGCGAATCCACTCCGGGGCATAGGCACCGCCGATGCTGAGGGTGACCTGAATGCTGACGCCGGGGGAAATCTGGATGGGCATGTCCTGGATGGTCTTGCGGATGCGCTCGGCCACGGTATCGCCAAAGGCGGTGAGGCAGTTGGGCAGGATCACGGCAAATTCTTCGCCACCATAGCGGGCCACGGTGTCCACCGGGCGCACACACTTGGCCAGCGCATTGGCCACGGCCTGCAGCACCTGGTCGCCGGCCTGGTGGCCGTAGGTGTCGTTGACTTTCTTGAAGTGGTCGATGTCCAGCATCAGCAGCAGGGCCGGCTCGCCCGAGCGGGCCACCACGTCAATGCTGCGGTCCAGCACCGCGCGGAAATGGCGGCGGTTGGCCAGGCCGGTCAGCGGGTCCTTGAGCGACAGCTCGCACAGCCCGTTGATCACGCTTTGCAGATAGAGCGTGGCGGAGTCCTCGGGTGAGGGCAGTGTCAACGTCTGCTCACGGCCCAACAGCGCGCGCGCGTCGTCCAACTGCAGGGTTTGCAATTCGACGAGGTTGCTGGGTGTTTGCGAGGCCACGTGAGGTACCGGTATGTCGGTAAAGTCTAACAGGAAGCGGGTTTAAGTTGGTAGGAAACGCGCCGGCAAGACAACACAAATGGACGACTTTTACCGGGTACTTACACGGGTCGTGTGGGGCCCATTCTCTAAGGCAGGCGGGCCAGGCGCACCAGGGCTTCGGCGTCCGTGCGGTAACACTGCAGCAACGGATGCTCCTGCAACAGACCGGCACGGCGCAGCACCGTTTCTACCGGCAGTTTGATGCCGCTGATGTGCAGCGTGATGCCGCGCACTTGCAGCATCGCCACCAGGGATGCAAACACTTCGACGCCGGTGGCGTCGATGCGGTTGATTGGCTGGGCGAACAGGCACACGTGCCGTGTCTGCGGATGCTGCGAAAGGAATTCCGCAATGTTGCGCTCAAAGCTGCTGGCCGACGCGAAATCCAGGCCGCCGTCCATGCGCAGCGCGTACAAGTGCTGCGCCAGCGGTTCCAGCTTCCACAAGTGGCGGTCACGCAGGCTGCCGTCCGGGTGCAATCCGACTTCGATGATGCGCGGGTGCAAACGCTGGTACAGGAAATCGACCAGGCCCAGCATGGCGCCGGCTAGCACGCCCCAGTAGATGCGCGGGGCGGTCACCAGGGTCAGCGCGAATGTCGCCTGGCTGATGAGCGACTCGGTAGGCGAAATCTTCCAGAACTTCAGGAACTGGGTCGGACGGATGAGGCCCGAGACGGCCACGATCACCACGGCCGAAAGCACTGCCAGCGGGACATAGTGCAGGGCCGGCATGAGAAACAACAGGGCCAGCAGCACAAAACCCGTGGAGATCAGTGCCGACCAGCCGGTTTTGGCACCCGCATAGATGTTGACAGCCGAGCGCGCGAAAGACGTGCTGGTGGGGAAGCCACCACTCAGGCCCGAGGCGATCTTGGCTAGGCCCTGGCCGATCAGGTCCTGGTTGTCGTTCCACAGGCCGCCGTCCTGCTGGTTTTGCACTTTGGCACTCGATGCCGCCTCCAGAAACGTCACCAGCGCAATGATGGCGGCAGGCAGCAGCAGGTTGCTCATCTGTGGCCAGGGCAGCAATGCGGGCCAGTCCAGCGCGGGCAACCCAGCCGGTAGCGTGCCCACCACCGCGCCGCCACGGGTTTCAAAGCCGAAAAAGTAGCTCAGCAGGGCGCTGACCACCACCGTCACCAGCACCATGGGCCAGCGCGGCACATAGGTTTTGGCCAGCCAGAGCACTACAAAACTGCCTACGCCAAAGGCCATTTCCGGCCACGCGAACTGGGGTTGCACGAGCAGGCTGCCCAGCGGTCCGTGCAGGCCCAGCATGGCCGGCAGTTGCGAGCCCATGATCAGGAAGCCCGCGGCCTGGGTGAAGCCGGCCATCACCGGGGCACTGATCATGTTCACCAGCCAGCCGGCACGCAGCAGGCCCAGGCCCAGTTGCAGCAGGCCCGACAGCAGCGCCAGCCACACCGCCAGCACCACCCATTCGGCGCTGGCGGGCTGTGCCATGCCCTGCAGCGACGCGGCAATCAATAGACAACTCAGCGCCGTGGGCCCGACGGACAGGCGGCTGGTGCCGCCCCACAGCGTGGACACCAGGGCCGGCAGCAGCGAGGCATACAGGCCGGTGATCAGCGGCATGCCGGCCAGAGCCGCATAGGCCACGGCTTGCGGCACCAGGATGATGGCGACAGTGAAGGCGGAGACCGTTTCACTGCGCAGCAGCGTGGCGTCCGGGCGTGACCATTGCAAAAAGGGGAACCAGCGGGACCAGGGCCTTGGCTTCATGAATGCTCTTGTTTTGATAGCTACGTGCGCACTTTTTGTAAGGGCTTGCGCACTATTTTGTGCCACACACCGGGCAGTGGGGCTGGCGCGGCAGGCGCAGTTCGGTCCAGGCCATGTCGCGTCCGTCCAGCATCAGCAGGCGCCCCGTGAGGGGCCGGCCCACGTTGGCCAGCAGCTTGAGCGCTTCGGCGGCCTGGACCGTGCCCATGATGCCGACCAGGGGCGCAAACACCCCCATGGTGGAGCAGCGTACTTCCTCAAAACCTGCATCAGGCGGAAACGCACAGGCGTAGCAGGGTGACGCGGCGTCGCGCGGGTCGTAGACGCAGATCTGGCCGTCAAACTGCAGGGCTGCGGCCGACACCAGCGGTTTGCGATGGCGCACGCAGGCGGCGTTGACCGCGTGGCGAGTCTGGAAGTTGTCGCTGCAGTCCAGCACCACATCGGCCTGGGGTACATGCAGGTCCAGCAGCGCGGTATCGGCCCGCTGCTGCAGCGCCGTGACGGTGATGGTCGGGTTGATGTTGTGCAGCGTGCGGGCGGCGGAAACGACCTTGGGCGTGCCCACGCTGTCCTGGCGGTGGACGATCTGCCGCTGCAGGTTGGTCAGGTCCACCGTGTCGTGGTCCACCAGCGTGAGGTGGCCGACACCGGAACTGGCCAGGTACATGGCGGCGGGCGAACCCAGGCCACCGGCGCCGATGACCAGCGCATGCGCCTGCAGGAAGCGGGTCTGCCCTTCGATGCCGATATCGTCCAGCAGAATATGCCGCGAATACCGCAGCAGCTCAGCGTCCTGCATGGGCGCTCACTCTTCCTTTTTCTCTTCCTTGCGCTCCACCAGGGTCTTGCTCACCAGCACGGGCTTGCCCTTGAGCTGGTTGATGGCCTGGGCCAACTGGAAGTCCTTGTCCGAGCCGAATTCAGGAGGGCGGCGTTCCGCCACGGGCTTGCGCGACTCTTCTTCGAGGCGCTTGAGGGCTTCCTCGCGGGCTTTTTCACGTGCGGCGTCTTTCTTTTCTTCGCCCTGGCCACTGGCCAGGTGCTTTTCGAGGTCGGCCTCGCGCGTGCGCAAGGCGGCAAACGGGCTGCCTTCTTCCGTCTCATCGACCATCACATCGGGGACGATGCCCTTGGCCTGGATGGACTTGCCGCTGGGTGTGTAGTAGCGCGAGGTGGTGATCTTCAGGCCGGTGTCCGGGCCCAGCGGGCGGAAGGTCTGCACCGAGCCCTTGCCGAAGGTCTGGCTGCCCATGATGGTGGCACGCTTGTGGTCCTGCAGTGCGCCGGCCACGATCTCACTGGCCGAGGCCGAGCCTTCGTTGACCAGCACGATCAGGGGCACCTTCTTGAGGCTTGCCGGCAGGGTCTTGAGCGGGTCGGCGCCCATGCGTCCCATGTAGTCGCCGGGGTTGGCCTTGAGGACCTGCTTGCTCTCTGCGGTCTGGCCGTTGGTGGAGACGACGGTCACATTCTCGGGAAGGAAGCTGGCCGACACCGCCACGGCGGCATTGAGCAGGCCGCCCGGGTCGTTGCGCAGGTCCAGCACCAGGCCTTTGATGCGCGGGTCCTGTTTGTAGATTTCGTCGAGCTTTTTGGCGAAGTCATCGACCGTGCGTTCCTGAAACTGGCTGATGCGGATCCAGGCATAACCGGGTTCCAACAGCTTGCCGCGCACGGACTGCTGCTTGATCTCCTCGCGCGTGATGGTCACGGGGAAGGAGCGGTTCTCGTCCTTGCGGAAAATCGTCAGCAGCACCTTGGTATTGGGCTCGCCGCGCATGCGCTTGACAGCCTCGTTGAGCGTGAGACCCTTGACAGCGGTGTCGTCGATCTTGGTAATCAGGTCGTTGGTCTTGAGCCCGGCGCGGAAGGCGGGGGAGCCTTCAATCGGAGTGACGACCTTGACCAGACCGTCTTCCTGGGTGATTTCTATGCCCACGCCGACAAAGCGGCCCGAGGTGCCTTCCTTGAATTCCTTGAAGGACTTTTTGTCGAAATACTGCGAGTGCGGGTCCAGGCTGGAGACCATGCCGGCGATGGCGTCGGTGATCAGCTTCTTCTCGTCCACCGGCTCCACATAGTCGCTCTTGACCATGCCGAACACGGCGGCAAGCTGCTGCAGCTCTTCCAGTGGCAGCGGGGCCAGGGTGTTGCGCGCCACGGTCTGCAGCGACACCGTGGTCAGGGCACCGGCGACGACGCCCAGGGCAATCCAGCCGGTAATTTTCAGTTTTTGACCCATAAATATTCCTGGTTCGCTTCAATATACACCTTGGACGCCAACCCTTGTCTGCAGTTCCCCAATGGGGCGCATGGGCCCGGCCGGGTCAGGCCTTGCCTTGGGCGGCCACGGCGGCTGCGGCCTTGGCAGCGGCTTCGGCGTCGCCCAGGTAGTAGTGGCGGATCGGCTTCAGATCGGCGTCCAGCTCGTACACCAGCGGGATGCCGTTGGGGATGTTCACGCCCACGATGTCGTTGTCGGAGATGTTGTCCAGGTACTTGATCAGCGCGCGGATGGAATTGCCATGGGCTGCGACCACGATGCGCTTGCCGGCCTTGATGGCCGGTGCCATGGATTCGTTCCAGTAGGGCATGACGCGGGCCACGGTGTCCTTCAGGCATTCGGTCAGCGGCACCTGTTCGGGCTGGAGCTTGGCGTAGCGCAGGTCGGAGCGCTCGCAGCGTGCGTCGGTCGCCTCCAGCGCGGGCGGTGGCGTGTCGTAGCTGCGGCGCCACACCAACACCTGGGCGTCGCCGTACTGCTTGGCCATGTCGGCCTTGTTGAGGCCCTGCAGCGCGCCGTAGTGGCGCTCGTTGAGGCGCCAGCTGTGCACCACGGGCAGCCAGGTGCGGTCCATCTCGTCCAGGCAGTGCCACAGGGTGCGGGTGGCGCGCTTGAGCACGCTGGTGTAGGCGATGTCGAACTCGTACCCCTCGGCCTTGAGCAGGCGACCGGCATTCTTGGCCTGTTCCACGCCGGTGGGGGTCAGGTCCACATCGGTCCAGCCGGTGAAGCGGTTTTCGAGATTCCAGGTGGATTCGCCGTGGCGAACGAGAACGAGTTTGTACATGGTGGGTGCTTTTGTGCGGGAATAGTGCCGGGTCCAGGGCGGCAATGGGCCACCATTCTAAAATGCCGGGTTGCGCCTCTTTACCGAACAAGGAAAAAAGTGAAATTTATTATCGATAACTGGATGTTGATCGCCATCGCCCTGGCCTCGGGTGCCCTGCTGTTGTGGCCGGTGATCCAGGGCGCGGCGACCACCGGGCTGGCCGCCGCCGCTGCGGTGCAACTGATCAACCGCGAGAAGGCCGTGGTGGTGGACGTCAGCGATCCCGCTGAATTCGCACAGGGCCATGTGGTAGGCGCCAAGAATGTGCCGCTGGCCGAGCTGGAAGCCAAGCTGGCGGGTGTGGTCAAGAACAAAAACCTGCCGCTGATCCTGGTGTGCCAGACCGGTGCCCGCTCGGGACGCGCTTTGGCGGTTGCCCAGAAACTCGGCTACGCGCAGGCCCAGTCGCTGGGCGGCGGCCTGGCGGCCTGGAAAACAGCCGGCCTGCCGCTGGAAAAGGCCTGAGACCCCGCGTATGCAAGCCGTCAAGATGTACACCACCGCCGTCTGCCCGTACTGCGTGCAGGCCAAGCGCATTCTCAAATCCAAAGGGGTCGAGCAGATCGAAGAGATCCGTGTCGATGCCCATCCCGAAGCCCGCATGCAGATGATGGAAATCACCGGGCGGCGCACCGTGCCGCAGATTTTCATAGGCGAAACCCATGTGGGGGGCTGCGACGATCTGATGGCGCTGGACGGCAAGGGCGGCTTGCTGCCCCTGCTCCAGGCGGCCTGAGATAATCCGCGCGACGCTGAACCGTTCCCAGCCCGCCAGATCGTGATCCGGCGGGCTTTCTCATTCTTTTGAAAGTAATTCCATGGCTGACCAAGATCCCGTTTTCCAGATCCAACGCGTGTACCTGAAGGAAGCGTCGCTGGAGCAACCCAATTCTCCTGCCATCCTGCTGGAGCAGGAACAGCCTGCGGTGGATATCCAGTTGGGTGTGGAAGCCACGCCCGTGGCCGAAGGCGTCTTTGAAGTCTGCGTGACCGCTACCGTACAGTCCAAGATCGGCGACAAGACCGTGTTCCTGGTCGAAGCCAAGCAGGCCGGCATTTTTGAAATCCGCAACCTGCCGCAAGACCAGCTGGGCCAGATCATGGGCATCGCCTGCCCGCAAATCGTCTACCCCTACCTGCGCGGCAACGTGGCCGACCTGATCCAGCGCGGCGGCTTCCCGCCCGTGCACCTGTCGGAAATCAATTTCCAGGCCATGTACGAGCAGCAGCAGGTGGAAACGGCTGGTGCACCTGCAGGCAGCCTGCCCCAGTAAATTTCACGCCATTTAGGCCTCTAGCCCTTATTGACAGTGCATAGGCAGCTATGAAAATCATAGTGCTTGGAGCCGGTGCCTGGGGTTCCGCGCTGGCTGTCAGCGCCGCTGGCAACACGCGCACGCCGCACGCCGTCACACTGTGGGCGCGCGACGCGCAGCAGGCGCAGGCCATGGCGCAGCAGCGCGAGAACCGGCGCTACCTGCCCGGCGTGGCCCTGCCGCCGGGCCTGGAACTCAGTGCCTGCACGTCTGACGCTCTGCCGGCGTTGGTTGCGGGCCAGGATCTGGTGATCCTGGCCTCGCCCATGGCCGGTTTGCGCGGCCTGCTGGCACAGTTGCAGGGCAGCCGCGTCCCGGTGGCCTGGTTGTGCAAGGGCTTTGAAACCAGCCAGGGTGATGCACCGGGCCTGCTGGGACACGAGGTGCAGGCCCAGGTCGCCCCTGGCCTGCGGGCCGGCGTGCTCAGTGGCCCCAGCTTTGCGCAAGAGGTGGCGCAGGCGCAGCCCACAGCGCTGGTGGCGGCGAGTGCCCACGCTGCCGTGCGTGACGCCCTGGTGGCGGCCTTCCACAGCCCCAGCCTGCGCGTCTATGCCAACGAAGACGTGGTGGGGGTCGAGGTGGGCGGCGCCGTCAAGAACGTGCTGGCGATTGCCACTGGCCTGTGCGACGGCTTGCACCTGGGCCTCAATGCCCGCGCCGCGCTGATCACGCGGGGTCTTGCGGAAATGACGCGCCTGGGACTGGCCCTGGGCGCCCGGGCCGACACCTTCATGGGCCTGTCAGGTCTGGGTGACCTGGTGCTGACCGCCACTGGCGATCTGTCGCGCAACCGCAAGGTCGGCTTGGCACTGGCGCAGGGCAAGACACTTCAGCAGGCGGTCGATGCGCTGGGCCATGTGGCTGAGGGCGTGTACTGCGCCCGCACGGTGGTACAGCGGGCGCGCAGCCTGGGCGTGGACATGCCGATTGCACAAAGCGTGGTGGACTTGCTCGACGGGCGCATGCAGCCCGCGCAGGCGGTGGCGGTGTTGATGGGGCGCGGGCCTGCCAGCGAAGGCGCCTAGTTTTCGCCGGAGCGCAGGCCGGGTCATGCAACCCGGCCGCGCAGTTTCCTCAGCCTTTCTCTACCTTGGCCGCAATATGCGCCAGCGCCTCGGCCACCTGGTCGACGAGGATCAGGCACAACTCGCCCTCCTTGAGCTTGTCCATGGCCGTGTCGATGGCCAGGAACTCGCCGAAGATCTCCGCCGTCTGCTTGGTGCGCTGGGCCTTGGCCAAGCCTTCACGGAGCAGGGCGATCACCTCACCATCCTTGCGGCCGCGTTGGCACTGGTCTTCGAACAGCACCACCTCGTCGAAGGCATTGCCGAGGATTTCGGTCTGCTGGCGGATATCCTGGTCGCGCCGGTCGCCTGCGCCACTGATGACTACCGAGCGGCGGGTAGCCGGCATGGCCTCCACCGCCTGCACCAGGGCCAACATGGCATCGGGGTTGTGGCCGTAATCGGCAATGATGGTGGCACCGCGGAACTTGAACAGGTTGAAGCGCCCGGCCGCGTTGTCGTTGTCGTTGGAAAAGCTGGTCAGACCCTGGCGGATCACGGCCCAGTCCACGCCCAGCGCCCAGGCCGCAGCCACCGAGGCCATGACGTTCTCCACCTGGAAGCCAATGGCGCCGCCCATGGTGACGGGAATGTCCGCCAGCGCAATGGCCTGCACCACATCGCCGCCCTTGGCCGCAATCAGGGCGCCGTTTTCCACGTAGACCGTGCATTGGCCTTGGGCCCGGTGGGTGGCCATGACGGGGTGGAACTTGTCCAGCGCGAAGAAGGTCACCGCGCCCTTGCACTTGCTGGCCATGACGGCCACATTGGGGTCGGCGGCATTGAGCACGGCGGTGCCGGTGCGCGCCACGTTTTGCACGATCACGCGCTTGAGCACCGCGAGTTCGTTGACGGTGGTGATGAAGTTCAGGCCCAGGTGGTCGCCGGCCCCGATGTTGGTGACTACTGCCACATCGCATTGGTCGAAGGCCAGGCCCTCGCGCAGCACACCGCCGCGCGCGGTCTCCAGCACGGCGGCATCCACGTCGGGGTGCAGCAGCACGCTCTTGGCGCTCTTGGGGCCGCTGCAATCGCCGGTGTCGATGACATTGCCGCCGACGTAGACGCCGTCGGTATTGGTCATGCCCACACACATACGGTTGGCAGCCAGCAGGTGCGAGATCAGGCGCACCGTGGTAGTTTTGCCGTTGGTGCCGGTGACCGCAACGATGGGAATGCGCCCCGTCTCTCCCGGCTTGAACAGGGTCGAGATGATGGCTTCACCGACCGGACGGCCCTTGCCGAACGAGGGAGTGAGGTGCATGCGCAGGCCCGGCGCGGCGTTGACTTCGACAATGCCGCCGCCCTGTTCTTCAATCGGGCGCAAGATGCTGTCGCAGACCAGGTCGACGCCGCAAATGTCCAGCCCCACCATGTGGGCCGCTGCTACGGCCCGCGCTGCGACTTCGGGGTGCACGTCGTCGGTGACATCGGTGGCAGAGCCGCCGGTGGACAGGTTGGCGTTGTTGCGCAGGTTCACGCGTTTGCCCTTGGGCGGGATGTCGTCCGGCGTGAAGCCCTGGCCGGCCAGGCAGGCGCGCGCAATGTCGTCAATGCGCATCTTGGTCAGCGAGGTGGAGTGGCCGGAGCCACGACGCGGATCCTGGTTCACCTGGTCCATGAGCTGTGTGATGGTGTGCACACCGTCGCCCACCACCTTGGGCGGGTCGCGCCGGGCGGCGGCGACCAGCTTGTCGCCCACCACCAGCAGGCGGAAATCGTTGCCCGGCAGGTAGCGTTCGACCAGGATGTCGTCGCGGAACTGCTTGGCCACCGCATAGGCGGCGGCGACCTGTTCCTGGGTCAGAATGTTGACGGTAATGCCTTTGCCCTGGTTGCCGTCCAGGGGCTTGACCACGACGGGCAGGCCGACCTCGCACGCGGCTTTCCAGGCGTCGTCGGCATCGACCACTGCGCGGCCCAGCGGCACCGGTACACCGGCGGCGGCCAGCAGTTTCTTGGTGAGATCCTTGTCCTGCGCAATGGCTTCTGCAATGGCGCTGGTGGCGTCGATCTCGGCGGCCTGGATGCGGCGTTGTTTGCTGCCCCAGCCAAAGCGCACCATGCTGCCTTCGGTCATGCGGCTGTAGGGAATGCCACGCGCAACAGCGGCGTTCACGATGCAGCCGGTGCTGGGCCCCAGGCGCACGTCTTCATCGAGATCGCGCAGTTGCGCGAGCGCACTGGCCAGGTCAAACGGCGTGTCGTCCAGCGCCGACTGGCACAGGGCCTGGGCCAGTTCCATGGCGAGCCGCCCGACCTCTTCCTCGCTGTACTCCACCACCACCTGGTAGACATGTTCTTCCAGCGTCGGGGTAGTGCAACTGAAAGTGACCGGGCAGCCGGCCTGGGCCTGCAGCTCCAGTGCGGCCAGTTCCAGCACATGGGGCATGGGGATGGAATCGTCGTGGCCGGTCGGCTGGAACGGACTGATCTCGGGGAAGCGGGCGCGCAGCCGGGTCTCAAAGCCCGCGAGCTGGCTGATATTGCTCTCTGCTGCCGTACAGCTCACGACCGACTGGATGGCGGTGTGGTGGCTCCAGAGGTTGGGCCCGCGCAGGGCCCGGATGCGTGTGACTTCCATGGTGTTGGTCGGTTGGCCTATTCAGTTGGGGTCAGAGCACATCGCTTGCGCGAGGGGCCGCCCCCAAAGTTTCAGTAAGGGGTTTTCCTGGGGTTGGCTTCAAAGGTGCGCAGGCCTGCGCCTATCAGTTCCGGCGGGATGCCCAGGGCCCAGGCTGCGGCCACGGCCGCCATGACCATTTCGGGTTGTGCGGCCTTGGCGGGCTTCAGGCCGGACAGCGACATCAGCACGATTTCGTCCTGGCCCTGTGCCAGCACGATGTTGCCATGTTGTACAAATACTGCACGCTCGTCAGCGGCACGGTGCTGTGCAATGACGCTGTGCTGCGGATCCAGCCCGTAGAAGATGACCCGGCCATCGCACAGTTCCGCGAGTTCCACGGACTGCGGCTCGGCCGCGTTGAGCACCGCCGTGCCGCTGGGCAGGATGACGTCGACCTGGGTGCGTGCTACCTTGTAGGCCTGTTCGGCGTCCAGGATGTCAAATGCCTGCAGTTCTTCCTGCCAGCCCACATCGGTCACGACGCCCACGGCGCATTTGTCGTAGGCCAGGCCTTCGGCCAGGATGGTGCGACTGCTGTTCTCGAATACGGCGGCCTGCACCAAGCGGTTGATCAGCAGGCGCTGGCCGGCCTCCCAGTGGGCGCAATCGCTGGCCACCACCTGGCGCGCATCCAGGTACAGGCCCTCACTGCAGGCCAGACCCACATGCTTGCCGCTGATGTGTACCAACCAGGCAATCAGGCGGGCCAACCGCCCGGTGTTGCGCGTGCCGGTGACGCCGACGATGGGAATGCGGCCATCGCTGCCGGTCTGGAACAAATGGTCTATGACCGCCTTGCCGACCGGGCGGCCCTCGCCCTGGGCGGGCTTGATATGTGCCAGGAGGCCGGGGCTGGCATTGACCTCGATCACTGCACCCCGTTGGCTGCTCAAGGGTCGGGTGATGTCTTCCAGCACCATGTCCACACCGGCAATGTCCAGGCCCACCACCCGGGCAGCCAGGGCTGCCGCAGCTGCGATGCTGGGGTGCACTTTGTCCGTCACATCCAGGGCCACGTTGCCGTTGCGCTGGATCAGTACCTTCTGGTCCTTGGCAGGAATGGAGGCAGGGGTCAGGCCCGCGCGTTCCAGCTCCAGAATGACTTCGGCAGTGTTGCTGGGGATGATGATGTTGAGCGGGAAGTCTTCGCCGCTGCCGCGTCGCGGGTCGGTGTTGATTTGCAGATCGGCCAGCTGGTCTATGGTGGACACGCCGTCGCCCGTGACCCAGCAGGATTCGCCGCTGGCGGCTGCCACCATTTTCTTGCCCACCACCAGCAGGCGGTGTTCGTCGCCGGGAATGTATTGCTCGACGATCACGCTGCTGCCACCACCCTTGCGGTGGGCCAGGTGAAAGGCTGCTTCCACATCGGCCTGCGTGTGCAGGTCCAGCGACACGCCACGGCCATGGTTGCCGTCGTAGGGCTTGAGCACCACCGGCACGCCGATGTCCTGTGCCGCCTCCCAGGCCGCCTCGGCGCTGCGGACCAGTGTGCCTTCGGGCACGGGCACGCCGCAGGACTGCAGCAGGGCCTTGGTCAAGTCCTTGTCACTGGCGATTTCTTCGGCAATCGCGCTGGTCTGGTCGGTCTCCGCAGTCCAGATGCGGCGCTGGTTGATGCCGTGGCCCAGTTGCACCAGGTTGCCACTGGTCAGGCGGATATGGGGGATATGGCGGTCGGTCGCCGCGTCCACAATGTGCGCGGTGCTCGGGCCCAGGCACAGGTCGTCCACCATGTCGCGCAGCACGGTGACCTGGGCATCCAGGTCAAAAGGGGTGTCGTTGATGGCTGCTACGAGCAGGTCGCGGCCGGTTTGCAGGGCGGCGCGGCCAACCTGCTCCTGGCGCGTGCGAAAAGCCACCTTGTAGACGCCGCGCTGTGAGGTCGAGCGGGCCTTGCCGAAGGCGGTGCGCATGCCGGCCAGGTTTTGCAACTCCAGCGTGACGTGTTCCAGGATGTGGGCGGCCCAGGTGCCTTCTTGCATGCGCTGCAAAAAGCCGCCACGCACGCCAGGACTGCATTTGTGCTCCACCAGGCCGGGCAGGTAAGCCACGAGCCGGTCGTAGAAGCCGGGCAGGGTGTTGGACGGGTAGTCTTCCAGTGCACCGATATCCACCCAGGCCTCGATCACCGGGCGATAGGTCCAGATGTTGGGGCCGCGCAAGTGGCTGACCCGGAGGATTTCGATATTTTTCTTGTCCGTCATGGCGTGTTGAAGAGGGGGCAGTCCACCGATGTGGTGTCTTCCGCGTTGTGTATTCTCGCTCAGCCCTGCAAGGGCAGGTCTGGGCCGGGGGGCTCCAAGCGTAGTATCGTTAAGTCTGGTGCCTGCCGCAACCGCGTGTGCCCCCGTTCCAAAAGCCAAAGTAACAAGAAAATCTGTCTCCCTCAATGACCATCGAAGCCTCCGTTGCCCTATCTCTGCCCAGCGAACTGTCAGCCCACTGGCGAGAGGGCGTGCAATCACAGCTCCGTCCTGCAGAGAACGTTTTGGCCGCCCTGGAGGTTGACCTCGATACCCGGTTGCGCTTTGTCAAGGGTCTGGTCATTGCCACCAACGAGCGCCTGCTGAGCCGTGCCGCGGGCAATACCGAATGGAAAAGCTGGAGCTACCGCCCGGGGCTGGTGCTGCGGCACCATGACCATGCCGGGGTGGGGCATCTGGACCTGCAGGACGCCAACGGCCTGCTGGCCACCTGGCGCTTCACACTGGGCCAGAACCTGCATGCGATCCGTCTGGTGGACCAGTTCGATACCCATCTGGAGAGCGCCGTCAGCGGCCGCCCGCTGGTGCAGGCCCTCAAGAACGTCTGCCCCAGTTGCAAGGCGCCGCTGGAACCGGACCAGGAAGAATGCCCGATCTGCACCAAGGTTATCCACACCCCGCCCTCCACCTGGACGCTGCTGCGCCTGTGGCAGTTTGCCCAGCCCTACCGCGGGCAGTTGCTGTTGGGCTTCGTCCTCATGCTGCTGGGCACGGCGGCCAGCCAGGTGCCACCCTACCTGACTGTGCCGCTGGTCGACAAGGTGCTGATCCCGTTCCAGAATGGCCAGCATATCGAACGTAGCACCATCGCCTGGTACCTCTCGGGGCTGCTGGCCTCGGGCTTGTTGGCCTGGGTGCTGAGCTGGGCCAAGACTTATGTACTGGCGCTGGTGTCCGAGCGCATCGCGGCCGACCTGCGCACCACCACCTACGAGCACTTGCTGCGCCTGTCGCTCGAATACTTCGGCGGCAAGCGCACCGGCGACCTGCTTTCGCGCGTGGGCAGCGAGAGTGACCGCATCGCGGTCTACCTGTCGCTGCACCTGACGGACTTCGCCAGTGATGTGGTGATGATCGTGATGACCGCCGTGATCCTGTTCTCCATGAACCCGTACCTGGCGCTGATCACCCTGGTGCCACTGCCTTTCATCGGATGGATGATCCATTTCGTACGCTACCGCCTGCGCACCGGCTTCGAGAAGATCGACCGGGTATGGGGCGAGGTCACCAATGTGCTGGCCGACACCATCCCCGGTATCCGCGTGGTCAAGGCGTTTGCGCAGGAGCAGCGCGAGGCCGCACGTTTCCGCGAGGCGAACCGCCACAACCTGCTGGTCAATGACCGCATCAACAAGATCTGGTCGCTGTTCTCACCCAGCGTGTCGCTGCTGACCGAAATGGGCCTGCTGGTGGTCTGGGGTTTCGGCATCTGGCAGGTGGCCAAGGGCGACATCACGGTGGGTATGTTGCTGGCGGCGATTGCCTACATCGGCCGCTTCTACGGCCGGCTCGACTCCATGAGCCGCATCGTCTCGGTCACACAAAAATCGGCTTCGGCGGCCAAGCGCATCTTCGACATCCTGGACCATGTTTCCAGCGTGCCCGAACCTGCCACGCCGGTGCGCGTGGATAAGGTGCAGGGGCGCATCGAGGTGCGCGATGTGGGTTTCCGCTACGGCAACCGCGAGGTCAACAAGGGCATCAGCCTGAACATTGCACCGGGCGAGATGATCGGTCTGGTCGGCCACAGCGGTTCGGGCAAGAGCACGCTGGTGAACCTGATCTGCCGCTTTTACGATGTGTCCGAGGGGGCCATTCTGGTGGATGGTGTGGACATACGCTCCTATGCGATTGCCGACTACCGCCAGAACATCGGCCTGGTGCTGCAGGAGCCCTTCCTGTTTTTTGGCACGATTGCCGACAACATCGCCTACGGCAAGCCGCAGGCCACGCGCGAGGACATCATCGCTGCGGCACGTGCTGCCCATGCGCACGAGTTCATCCTGCGCCTGCCGCAGGGCTATGACTCCATGGTGGGTGAGCGCGGCCAGGGCCTCTCGGGCGGCGAGCGCCAGCGCATCTCGATAGCGCGTGCGCTGCTGATCGACCCGCGTATCCTGATCCTGGACGAGGCTACCTCGTCGGTGGACTCCGAGACCGAAAAGGAAATCCAGAAGGCGCTGGAAAACCTGGTGCAGGGCCGGACCACCATTGCCATTGCGCACCGCCTCTCCACCCTGCACCGGGCCGACCGCCTGGTGGTGCTGGACCGCGGCCGCGTGGTGGAAGAAGGCTCGCACGACGTGCTGATGGCCAAGGAGGGGGCGTACTTCAACCTCTACCAGGCCCAGGCACGCAATATGGACATGGATATGGATGACGCGCAATGAACGCACGCACGACAAGCAACCAGACAACCAGCTTCACGCTGGTGCGCAACCCCTTCGGCAAGCTGGTGCTTACCACGGCCGCCGGCGAGCGTTTCGAGGGTGTGGCGCCGGTGCGTGCCTTTCCGATCCAGTCGCCGGACAACGGCATTTCGCTGGTCAGTGGCGAAGGGCGCGAAGTGGCTTGGGTGGATGCCCTGGCGGCCGTGCCCGAACCGGCGCAGACGCTGATTCGCGAGGAGCTGGCGACGCGCGAGTTCATGCCTGTGGTCGAGGCGATTGTGGCGGTGACCAGTTTTTCCACACCCTGCACCTGGAAGGTCCGCTCCGACCGCGGCGACACCGAGTTTGTGTTGCGCGGCGATGAGGACATACGCCGCATTGGCACGGGTGGCAGCCTGTTGATTGCCGATGTGCATGGCATCCAGTACCTGGTGCGCGACCAGTTTGCGCTGGATGCGCACAGCCGCAAAATCCTCGACCGATTTCTATGAGGCGGCGGTGCCGGGGTTGGCAACTGCCCGGCGCAGGTCTTCCCACACGACGGTGCGGTTGCGCCCCCCGCCCTTGGCTTCGTACAGGGCTTCGTCGGCGTGCTTGAGCCAGCCCGCGTAGCGGGTGGCCGCCGGGTCCGCCATGGCAACGCCCAGGCTGATGGTGAAGCTCACGGCATGCGCCCCCAGGCCCACGGTCATTCCCGCCACATGTTCGCGCAAGCGCTCTGCCAGGACCAGGGCGCCCGGCCCGTCCACGTTGGGTAGTAGCAGCAAAAATTCTTCACCACCCCAACGCGCCGAAACGTCGATGCCGCGTACGGTTTCGCCGATGGCGCGGGACAGGGCCTGGATCACCGCGTCGCCTACGTCGTGTCCATGCTGGTCGTTGATCGCCTTGAAATGGTCGATGTCCAGCATCACCAGTGCGGCGCGCTCGCCAAAGCGCTGGGTGCGCCGGGTTTGTTGGTCCAGCGCCTCTTCCATGGCGCGCCGGTTGAGCAGGCCAGACAGGATGTCGGTGCGCGCGGCCAGGTGCAATTCCCCATTGATCTTGGCCAGCGCCGCGAGCAGGTGCTCATTGGCGCTGGACCAGTGCGTGAACATGCGGTAGCCGAAGAACCCGATGAACAGGATGATCAGGGCCGAGACCCAGTAGAACACCCAGGTGGTAGCGATCATGGTGCCCACCGCCGCCTGCAGGGCCGGCAGATCGGCGCGGTCCATGGCGTTTTCGGTCGCGCGGGTGCCCAGCCAGAGGGTGAGCAGGCCGTAGACCAGTACGCCGGAGACCACCACCAGGATCAGGCGCAGGCTGAGCCGGCGTGCACCGTCCGACTCGGGATGCCATAGCACGCTTCGGCCTTCCTGCCAGCGGGCCACACGCGGCCAGGTCAGGAACAGCGCGGGGCCGACCAGCAGCGTGCTTTGCAGAAAGGCACCCAGCCACCAGCCTTGCCAGATCGGCAGCACGGCCGTGCTGTCCATGCGGTTGGTGTAGCACCAGATCAGAGCCCCGGACGAACTGAAGACTGCCGCGACAAACGACAGCAGCACGTAGAACAGCACCGTCGGCGGGGAGCGCATGTCCAGCCGCATGGCGACCGAGCGATAGCTCTGCGTCAGCACCGCAAAGCCAAGTGGATTGGCACAGGCAAACAGCAGTGCCCAGGGCACCGGCATGCCGGCGTACAGGGCCAGCGTTAAGGTGGCCAGGTAGGCCGGCACGGCACCCCAGAGCCAGCCTATGCACAGGGCCCACCATAGGCAGATCAGCAGCGGAGGGTAGAGCGTGATGTAGACCTGGACCCCGCCGAAGTCCAGCGGCAACCCCGACCAGCGGTAGATGACGGTGGCGAGGCCCGATGCAATGCAGATGGCCAGTGAGAGCAGCCAGCCGCCCAGCAGCCAGCGCTTTTCCGCTGCGCTGCCGTGCCGCCACAACTGCTTCAATGACAGGCCACGGTAGGCCTGTACTGTGGGCGGTGCTTCCGCGAGGAAAGAACTGGAGCGCATGGATGGTGGTGGATGGGAGCCTGCGCAACGATTCTGGCGGCAAAGCCTAACAGCGTCCAGAGGACCCGCCGTGCTATGCCGTGGTTGCACACCGCGACTATACGTGAGGCTCTATGGGCCGCATCCGTGTTGGCGTACGCAATGGCGCTCAGCGGGTGGGCTTGGTTTGCTGCAATTGGGCGCGGCGTTCCGAAGGTGCACTGCCCACCACGGTCTGATGCCAGCGCGAAAAGGTGCTGGCAGCGCCGAAGCCCAGCATGAGTGCGATTTCTGACAGAGACCGGCCTGGGTGCTCCAGGTAGCGCTCGCACAACGCCGCACGCGTCTGGGCTACCAGGGCCGAAAAGGTGGTTTGCTCCGCAGCCAACTGGCGGTGCACGGTGCGGCGGTCCTTGCCCAGGTGCCGCGCCACCTGTTCCACGTTGCAGCGCCCGGTGGGCAGCAGGATGAGGATGAGCTGATGCACTTCACGCGCCACGCTGTCGTCGGGGCGCACCAACTGGGCCTCGATCTGCCGCTTGGCGTAAGTGGCCATTACCGGGTCCGAAGAGGCAATGGGCGTGTCCATGTCGCTGCTGCGGCAGATGATGCCATCGAACTCGGCACCGAATTCCAGGGAGGTGCCAAACAGGCGGCGGTGCAAGCTGGCTTCGGTGGGACTTTGATGCACAAAGCACACGCGCAAGGGCTGCCAATCTCCTCCGAGGTAGATTTTCATGATGCGCATGAGCGCGCCCAGCGTCAACTCAACCGACTGGCGCATGCCCGCTTGTCTTGGCACCACCAGATCCTGGCGGATCGTGCAATAGCCCTCGGTGTCCTCGAGATGCAGCAGCAGCGATTCGTTGTGCATGCGCATGTGGGTGATGACGGTGCCCAGCAGGACGCGCATATTGGGCGCATCGCGTGCGGCAATGCCCAGCGGCCCCAGGATGGACAGGCGCCGTGTTTGTGCCATGCGCAGTCCGAAGTTTTCTACCCGCGACAGGGTGGCCGAATCCTCCAGTAGCCGCCGTACGGGTTCGATCGGTATCTTGATATCCCGCTCGGCCAGGCAGGCGGGGCTCAGTCCCACGGACTGCACCATTTCAAACGGGTCCAGGCCCACGCTACGGGCGACTTCGGCGTAATTGGTCAGGACGGCACTGCGAACAAGAAGTGTCATGGGGCGCCATGGATATGTCCCGAAATGCTAAGTCCATGGCCCGAAATGTCAAGCGAAAACGGGGAGCCTTTCGAATAATCGCGCCATCACCACCCAGGAGACAGCATGCAATCCGACGCCATCCGCACTGCCGAAACTTCCACCCCCTTGAGCGACCAGCTACGCCGCAGCGGTCAATGGAACCCCAACTGGACCCCGTTTGCCGAACTCGACCCAGAGTGGACCGAGCGTTTCATGGCCATGGGCCTCAAGCCCATGCTGTCCGGCGCGCTGGATGCCAAGACCATCGAGTTCATTGCCATCGCGGTGGACGCATCCTGCACCCACATGTACGCACCGGGCGTGCGCCGCCATATCCGCCGCGCGCTGGAGCTGGGCGCCACCCAGGAAGAAATCACCGCCGTGCTGCAGTGCGTCAGCGTGCTGGGTATCCACACCATGAGCCTGGGTGCACCCATCCTGCAAGAAGAGCTGGCTGCCGCCAAGACACGCGGCAACGCAGCGACCAAGTAAATCCCTTTCACATCCCACGAAAACCCAAGGAGACCACTATGCAATTCCTCGACGACTCCCTGCTGCCCGAAAACCAGGAGCCCCTGGTCATCCAGGTCGCACCCTTCGGCCCGCAATTCCTGCCCAGTGATTCCGACGACATCGCCGTCACCATGGACCAGCAGATTCAAAAGGCCGTGGACTGCTATAACGCTGGCGCCACCGTGTTGCACGTGCACGTGCGCGAAGAAGACGGCAAGGGCAGCAAACGCCTGTCCAAGTTCAACGAAATGCTGCAGCGCCTGCGCGAGGCCGTGCCGCAGATGGTGCTGCAAGTCGGCGGCTCGATCTCCTTCGCGCCCGAAGGCGAGGGCGAGGCCGCCAAGTGGCTCAGCGACGACACCCGCCACATGCTGGCCGAGCTTACGCCTAAGCCCGACCAGGTGACGATTGCCATCAACACCAACCAGATGAACGTCACCGAGCTCCTGAGCCCGGACGATTGCGGCAACACCACGCTGGGCCAGCCGGCCTACTTCAACGCCTACAAGGAAATGACGATTCCGTCCGGCCCGGCCTTTGTGGAAGAGCACCTGAAACGTCTGCAGGCCAACGGCATCCAGCCGCACTTCATGCTGGGCGACATCGGCCAGCTGGAGTCGGTGGAGCGCTATATCCGCCGCGGCCACTACATGGGTCCATTGATCCTGAACTGGGTCGCTATCGGCGGTGGCGCCGACGGCCCGAACCCGCGCAACCTGATGGAGTTCATCAACCGCTGCCCGGAAAATGCCGTGCTGACCGTGGAAGGTCTGATGCGCAATGTGCTGCCGCTCAACACCATGGCCATTGCCATGGGCCTGCATGTGCGCGTTGGCATCGAAGACAACCTGTGGGGCCGCCGTGGCGAAACCATGACCTCGGTGCAGCAGGTCGAGCAGGTGGTGCGCATTTCCCGCGAGCTGTACCGTGACGTGGCCAGCGGTGCCGATGCCAAGCGGATCTATCGCATCGGCGAGCAATACCGCAACACCGACGAGACGCTGGCCAAGCTGGGCTATTCACCCAACCGCCGCACCGGCGAGCGCGGCCAGCCGCTGCGCCTGGCTGCCTGACCATGCATGGGACGCGAGGAGACACCATGAACTGGAAAAATAAACCAATGGCCGTACTGGCAGGCTTGCTGCTGATCCATGTATTGGCTCATATCGACCGCAACATGCTGTTGGGGTTCTCTCCGCAGATCACGAAAGACCTGAATCTCAGCAACGTTCAGTACGGCTTCCTCACCGGCGCGGTCTGGGTGCTGAGTTTTGGCTTTATGGCCGTGTTCATGGGCACGCTGGCCGACCGCTTCAGCCGTACCAAGGTCATGGCCTTTGGCGTGCTGGTGTGGAGCGTCTGCACCGCCGCTTCGGGCTATGCGCAGACTTTCGAGCAGATGGTACTGGCTCGTTTTTTCGTCGCCACCGGCGAAGCAGCGCTGGTGCCCGCAGCCATCTCCCTGCTGGCCGAAATCTTCTCGGCGCAGCGCCGCAGTACTGTCGTCGGTGTGTTCTTCATTGGCATTCCGCTGGGCATTGGCCTGAGCTTTGTGATCGCCGGCACGCTGGGCGCCCAGTATGGCTGGCGCGCCACCTTCTTCCTGCTGGGGGCCATCGGCGTTGCCATCACGGTGCCCTTGTCATTCATGCGCGATGCGCGGCAAACTGCTGGCAGTGTTTCCCAGGAGCGAGGTGCACCCTTTGCGCAGCAGGTACAGGCCTTGTGGCAAGCCTTGTCGGCCAGCCGTCCGCTGCGCCAGACGGTGGTGGGATTTGTGCTGATCCACTTCGCCTTTGCCGGCCTGAGCTTTGTGCAACTGTGGCTGGTGCGCGAGCGCGGCTTCGATGCGGCGGCGATTGCCAAGCAGATGGGTGGCTTGCAGATCGTCTTCGGCACGCTGGGCGCCGTGTTGGGCGGCATCGCCAGTGATCGCTGGTCCCGCCGTTTCGCCGGTGGCCATGCCACGGTGCTGGCGCTGATGGTGCTGGTCTGCGCGCCGTTGATGCTGGCCTACCGTTTTGCGGTGCCGGGATCGGCCCTGTTCTTTGTCGGCATGTGCGCAGGCTTCTTTCTGCCCCTGGCCACCTACGGCCCCGCCAACGCCCTGATCCAGGCCCTGACGCCCGCTTCCATGCGTTCCACCGTGACCGGCGCCACCATGATGCTGATCAACGTCTTCGCCATTGCGCTGGGCAATCTGGCGGTGGGCGCTATCAGCGACCGTCTGCACACCCAGGGGAATGCCTACGCTTTGACCGCAGTGCTGGTGGTGACTGACCTGCTGGTGGCGCTGGCGTTGTGGTTCTTCTGGCGCGCTGCGGGCAGCCGCGACCCGCGCTTGTCGCTCAAGGTCGAAAATGCCGTCGCCGCACACTGATGAAACAAGGAACGAACATGACTTCTCTAACCAACAAAGTTGCAGTGGTCACCGGCGCGGCCGGTGGTCTGGGTCGTGCGATTGCACTGGCCTTGGCGGACCACGGTGCCACCGTGGTGGCCTGTGACATCAACACGGCCGGTCTGACCGCACTGTCGGCCGAACTGGAGGGGCGTGGCGCCGCGCATCTGTGCCAGACCTGTGACGTGTCCGACAGCGTTGCCGTGGCTGCATTGTTTGCCAAGGCGAAAGAAGTCTTCGGCAGCGTGCACATTCTTGTGAACAACGCAGCGCTCGTGCCGAGCCGACCGGAAGACACCGTGCGGCGCAACAAGCACTACGGTTACATCACCACGCCGGTGCCCCGGCAGTCACTGGGTTTCACCAGCAACATGAGCGACGAGGATTGGCACCGCTACTGGGGTGTCAACGTGCATGGTGTTTTCTACTGCACGCGCGAGGCGCTCAAGCTGATGGAACCTCAGCGCGAGGGCAAGATCATCAACGTGGCCTCGGTCGGCGGCTTTTCGCCCATGAGCGCGCATAGCCCGCACTACAGTGCGACCAAGGGGGCGGTGATTGCTTTTACCAAATCCGTGGCGGCAGAGGTGGCCGGCGCCAATATCTTCGTCAATGTGATGGCACCGGGCGGTGTGCAGACCCCTGAATTCACCGAATACCTGGAACAGATTGGCGAAGAGCAGCGCAACCGATTCTGGCAGGTGGTTCCGGCCGGCCGCCTGGGCACTTTGGAGGAATATGCCGCCACGGCGGTCCATCTCGCGGGCTCGCACTACATGGTGGGCCAGGTGATCAGCCCCAATGGCGGCTTGGTGATCTGATGCTGGCATTGGCACCTTTGAGCGACATTCCTGCGGAGCGTGGTCTGCGGGTTCGCGCTGGCGGCAGGGACATTGCCCTGTTCCGTATTGGCGACACCGTCCATGCCATGGACGACAGCTGTCCGCACCATGGCGCGTCGCTCAGCAGCGGGCGCCTTCAGGTTGCCATCGTGGCCTGTCCTGCCCATGGCCTGAAATTTGATGTGCGCACCGGGTGTGGAACGACACAACCGCCTTTGCAGAACGCGTGCCATCGCGTGCAAGTGACCGACGGCGTGGTGATGCTGGACCTGCCAGCGCAATAGGGAAATGCCTTGTCCAATACCCTTCTCGTAGCGTGGCGCGGCCATGCTCAGGCCTGGTTTCCAGGCCTGATGGCCAGCGGCACCGTGGCTTCGGCTGCAACTTTCCTGTCGCAGCACTACGGCGCACCGGTCATGCTGTTTGCGCTGCTGCTGGGCATGTCCATGAATTTCCTTTCGCAGCAGGGTCCGTGTCTACCGGGCATTGAAATCGCCGCCAAACAGTTGCTGCGTCTGGGCGTGGCGCTGCTGGGCCTGCGCATTACCTTCGGACAGATCGTCGCCCTGGGCTGGATGCCGGTGCTGCTGGTGGTCGTCTCGGTGCTGGCCACCATGCTGTGCGGCGTAGTGTTGGCACGCTTGGCGGGTTTCAAAAATCCGTTCGGTTTGCTGACAGGCGGATCGGTGGCCATTTGCGGCGCGTCAGCGGCACTGGCGCTGTCCACCGTGCTGCCGGCCCACCCGATGAAAGAGCGTGCGACGCTGTTCACTGTGATCGTCGTCAGTGCGCTGTCCACGCTGGCGATGGTGTTCTATCCCATGCTGGCGCATGCGCTGGGGCTGGACACCCATTTGACCGGCATCTACCTGGGCGCCACCATCCACGATGTGGCGCAGGTGGTGGGGGCGGGCTACGGCGTGTCGCAGGAGGCGGGGGACACAGCCACCGTGGTCAAGCTGATGCGTGTGGCCATGCTGCTGCCAGTCATCGTGGTGATGGTTGCGCTGTACCGCGGCCAGCAGGCGGCGGATGAACCCCGGCCGCCGGTGTTGCCCTGGTTTGTTGCGGCCTTTGCGGCATTGGTGGTGGTGGGCAGTCTGGGCTGGGTGCCTGCTGCCGTGCAGTCCTGGGGCAACGACGCTTCGCGCTGGTGCCTGGTGATTGCGATCTCGGCCATCGGCCTGAAAACCCGCATGCAGGAGGTGATGACCGTGGGCGTGCGGCCCATCCTGGTGATGGTGGGCGAGACGCTGTTCCTGGCCGTGCTGGTGCTGGGCGTGCTCTGGCTCACGCGCTGACCTGCTGCGGAGCCAGACGCTCAGACTTCCATGTTGTCGATCAGGCGTGTCGTGCCCAGGCGGGCGGCAGCCAGGACCACCCGCGCATCGCCGGATTGCGGTGCCTGCAGGTCGGCCTGGCGGCGCACGGCCACGTAATCGGGCATCCAGCCAGCGCTGCGCAGGGTGTGCATGCCTTCTGCTTCGAGGGCCGCGATGTCCGTACCGCCAGCACGCAGGGCCGCCACGATTTTCTTCAACGTGGCCGACAGCAGCAGCGCCTCTTCGCGCTGCACCGGGCTCAGGTAGCCATTGCGGCTGGACAGAGCCAGGCCGGCTTCGTTGCGCTGGGTCTCGCCGCCCACCACGTCGATGGGCAACGCAAACTGTTTGACCATGTTGCGGATCACCATGAGCTGCTGGTAGTCCTTCTTGCCAAACAGCGCCGTGCGCGCTTGCGTCACGGCCAGCAGCTTCATGACCACGGTGCACACGCCGATGAAAAAGCCGGGGCGGAAGTGGCCTTCCAGAATGTCGGCCAGTTCGGCCGGCGGATGCACCTTGAAAGTCTGCGGCTGCGGATACAGCTCGGCTTCTTTGGGTGCAAAAACGATGTCGCAGCCAGAGGCCTCCAACTGCGCGCAGTCGGCTTCCAGCGTGCGCGGGTAGGTGTCAAAGTCTTCGTGCGGTGCAAACTGCAGCCGATTCACAAAGATGGTGGAGACGGTCACATCGCCCAGCGGCTTGGCCTGGCGTACCAGGGCCAGGTGGCCGGCGTGCAGGTTGCCCATGGTAGGGACCACCGCAGGGTGGCGGTAGGCGTTCAGTGCCGTGCGCAGCTCGGCGATGGTGTGGATGACTTGCATAGCTAAGAGGTCGTGAAGATCACCAGGCGTGGATGGCGTCGTCGGGGAAGCTGCTGTTTTTCACCGCAGCCACATAGGCTTCCATGGCGCCGCGGATGCTGGTGGCGCCCTCCATGAAGTTGCGCACGAACTTGGGGTTCTTGCCCAGGTTCACGCCCAGCATGTCGTGCAGCACCAGCACCTGGCCGGCCGTGCCCTTGCCGGCACCGATGCCGATGGTGGCGCAGTGGGGCATTTCGTGCGTGAGCTCGGCCGACAGCGCGGCAGGCACCATTTCCAGCACCAGCATGGATGCGCCGGCAGCTTGCAGCTCCAGCGCGTGGCGGCGCATCAGATCGGCGGCGGCATCGCCGCGGCCTTGCACCCGGTAGCCGCCCAGCGCGTGCACCGTCTGCGGCGTCAGGCCCAGGTGCGCGCACACCGGAATGCCGCGCTCCACCAGGAAGCGCGTGATCTCTGCGGTCCAGCCACCGCCTTCGAGCTTGACCATGTGGGCTCCGGCCTGCATCAGCACCACGGCGCTGCGCAGTGCCTGTTCCTTTGATTCCTGGTAGCTGCCAAACGGCAGATCGCCGATCAACCAGGCGGTGCCCTGGATGCGGCGCAGGCCACGCGAAACGGATTCGGTGTGGTAGGCCATGTCGTCCAGCGTCACGCCCACGGTGCTGTGGCGGCCCTGGCAGACGTTGCCCAGCGAGTCGCCGACCAGAATGCACTCAATGCCGGCGGCATCGGCCATCGCGGCGAAGGTGGCATCGTAGGCCGTAAGCATGGTGATCTTCTCGCCGCGACTGTGCATCTCCTGGATGCGCGGCAGGCTGATGGGCTTGCGGCTGGCCGGCAGCGAGGCGGGGGGCAGCGTGCCGTAGGGGGATGCGGCGGTAGAGGCGTTGCCAGCAGGTTCTTGGGCCATGGGAGGGGACTCCGTCAACAGGGTTGGGGTGCTTGCGGCCCGAATACTAACCGCATCGCGCGGAGGGCATGAATGCCAAGCTTATGTAGGGGAATAGGAGAGGCGTACGTAGATCGGCGCGAAGGCTTCGGCCTGGGTGATCTCGATCAATGTTTCCTTGGCCAGTTCGAGCAGGGCGATGAAGGTCACCACCAGCACCGGCGCACCCTGGCTGGGGTCAAACAGGTCTTCAAAACCGACAAAGCGCTTGCCCTGCAGCTTCTTGAGCACCACGCTCATGTGCTCGCGCACCGAGAGCTCCTCGCGGCTGATCTTGTGGTGCTGCACCAGCTTGGCACGCTTGAGGATGTCGCGCCAGGCTTCCTGCAGGTCGACCAGGTGCACATCGGGAAAGCGCGGCTGCAGGCTTTGTTCGATGTAGACGTTGGCCTTGAGGAAGTCGCGTCCGTACTGGGGAATGGCATTGAGCCGCGCGGCGGCCAGCTTCATTTGCTCGTATTCCAGCAGGCGGCGTACCAGTTCGGCACGCGGGTCTTCGGCCTCTTCGCCCTCGGCCACCTTCTTGGGTGGCAGCAGCATGCGCGATTTGATCTCGATCAGCATCGCCGCCATCAGCAGGTATTCAGCCGCCAGCTCCAGATTGCGCTTGCGGATCTGGTCCACATAGACCAAATACTGCTTGGTCACGCTGAGCATGGGGATGTCCAGAATATTGAAATTCTGCTTGCGGATCAGGTACAGCAGCAGGTCCAGCGGGCCTTCGAAGGCCTCCAGAAAGACTTCCAGCGCGTCCGGCGGGATGTACAAATCCTGCGGCATCGCAAACAGCGGCTCGCCATACAGGCGCGCCAGCGCGACCTGGTCCACGACCTCGGGGCCGCTGGGCAGGACCACCACATCGCCGTCGGCTGCGGGTTGGGTCATGGAATGCTATGAAAAATGGAGCTGCTTGCGCAGTCTGGATGCGGGCTGCAGGCCAAAATGGCCCTTATTTTCCTTCGGTCTGGTAGACGTAGGGCTTTTGCGGCACCCGGGCTTCGCCGTACTCTTTGACGGCCTGGCGGTCCACGGCCTTGTCCCACAGCAGTTCGCGGCCTTGGCGTTGCTCGGCCTCCAGGGTCGGCTTGGCCGTCTTGAGGTGGTCAATGAACTGGGTGACTTCGGATTGGTAATCGGGGCGGCGGAAGATATTCATGGGGGTTACCTCGTTATGTCCATTTTACGCGGGCGGCTTACCCCTACGCCCGCCCGCAGGGGCGGGGCAATGCCGTTATCCTTCTGCCCCTATGAGCAATTTCGATTTTTCCCCTTCTGCCATCGCCGCCCTGGCCCAGGCCGACGTGGCCCGTGCCCTGGCCGAAGATGTGGGGGCCGGCGACCTGACCGCCGCCCTAGTGGACCCGAAGCGGCGTGCCCGCGCCCGCGTGCTGGCCCGCGAAGCGGCCGTGATCTGCGGAGAAGCCTGGGCCACCGCAGCGGTGCGTGCACTGGACCCTAATGCTTCCATCGTCTGGCATGTGCGCGAAGGCCAGCGCTGCCAGGCCGACCAGGTGGTGCTGGAGATTGAAGGCAACGCCCAGGCCCTGCTGACGGCCGAGCGCACGGCGCTGAATTTTTTGCAGCTGCTCAGCGCGGTGGCCAGCAAAACCGCGGTGTTTGTGGACGCCGTGGCCGGCGTGCCAGGCAACCGCGCTGCGATTGTGGACACGCGCAAGACCATCCCCGGCCTGCGCCTGGCACAGAAGTACGCGGTGCGCATGGGCGGCGGTACCAACCACCGCATCGGTCTGCATGACGCGGTGCTGATCAAGGAAAACCACATTGCCGCAGCCGGTGGCGTGACGGCGGCGCTGGCTCGCACGCAGGCGGTCGCCGCCCAGGCTACTTTCATTGAGATCGAAGTGGAAACGCTGGAACAACTGCGTGAAGCCCTGGGTGCCGGCGCGAAGATGGTGCTGCTGGACAACATGACGCTGGCGCAACTGCGCGAAGCCGTGGCCATCAACGCCGGCCGCGCGATTCTGGAAGTGTCAGGCGGTGTGAACCTGGATACGGTGCGTGACATTGCGGCCACCGGCGTGGACCGCATCTCGATCGGTGCGCTGACCAAGGACGTCAAGGCGACGGATTTTTCCATGCGTTTTGAGGAACTGTGATGGCAGCCACGGATGTGATCGACGTTGAATACGAGCAGCCGGCCTGCAGCACCAAGCACGCCTGGGCGCGGGTGCCGGTGGAGCCCAGCCCCGCCGAGCGCACCGCGCTCAAGGACAAGATCAAGCGCCTGCTGAAGGAAAAAAACGCCGTCATGGTGTCGCACTACTACGTGCACCCGGACCTGCAGGACCTGGCCGAAGAAACCGGCGGCCTGGTCAGTGATTCGTTGGAGATGGCGCGCTTTGGCCGTGACCATGCGGCGCAGACGCTGGTGGTGTCGGGCGTGAAGTTCATGGGCGAGACCAGCAAGATCCTGTCACCGCACAAGACGGTGCTGATGCCCGACCTGGATGCGACCTGCTCGCTGGACCTGGGCTGCCCGATCCAGGAGTTCAACGCGTTCTGCGACGCGCACCCGGACCGCACGGTGGTGGTCTATGCCAATACCAGCGCCGAGGTGAAAGCCCGCGCCGACTGGCTGGTCACCAGCAGCTGCGCGCTGGACATCGTGCGTGCGCTCAAGGACAAGGGCCAGAAGATTTTGTGGGCCCCCGACAAGCACCTGGGCGGCTACATCCAGCGCGAGACCGGTGCCGACATGGTGTTCTGGGAAGGCGCCTGCATAGTCCACGACGAGTTCAAGGCGTTTGAGCTGGAGGCGCTGATCCAGGAGCATCCGCAGGCCAAGGTGCTGGTGCACCCGGAGTCACCCAAGGACGTGATTGCGCTGGCGCATGCCGTGGGTTCGACCAGTGCCATCCTCAAGGCGGCGCAGACCTTGGATGCCACGGAGTTCATCGTCGCCACCGACAACGGCATGTTGCACAAGCTGCGCACGCTGAACCCGGGCAAGACATTTATTGAGGCGCCCACGGCGGGCAACAGCGCCACCTGCAAGAGCTGTGCGCATTGCCCCTGGATGGCCATGAATGGTCTGGCCGGTGTGGCGATGGTGCTGGAGCACGGCATCAACGCCATCCAGGTCGACCCCGCATTGGGGCTGCGCGCGCGTTTGCCGATTGACCGCATGCTGGCGTTTACCGCCGCGCTGAAGAATGGCCAACCGGTCGGCGGGCTGATCCCGAATATCGGGGCCGCCTAAGGGCTGTTTACATCTGCTGCGTCGCCACCTTGTGGCGCAGTTCGGTCTGCCGGTTTTTGTCGTCGACAAATACCAGCTGCGGCTGGTGGCCGGCCACCCGGTCTTCATGCACCTGGGCAAAGGCCGCGATGATGAGCAGGTCGCCATTGGAGGCACGCCGTGCCGCGGAACCGTTCACCGAAATCATTCCGGAACCACGCTCACCCTTGATGGCGTAGGTGACAAAGCGCTCGCCGTTGTTGATGTTCCAGATGTGGATCTGCTCGTTCTCGCAGAGGTTGGCGGCGTCCAGCAGGTCTTCGTCGATGGCGCAGGAGCCTTCGTAGTGCAGTTCGCAGTGCGTGACGGCGACGCGGTGGATCTTGGATTTGAGCAGGGTACGGAACATGGGGGGTCCAAAGTGGTTGCGGGCGGATTCTAGTGCGTTGTCCGTACCTACCGGGCCGCCAGGTGGACACCGGCCAGCATGCAGCGCACCGAGCCGCCCGCCAACTCGATGGTGGGCACCGCCAAAGGCACCAGGTGCACGCTGCGTGTCAGCACGGCGATTTGCGCGGGTTGCAGGCTGGCCAGGGCGCGCGCGGACAGTGCCAGCAGGCGCTCGCGGCCATTGCTGAGTTCCAGTGCATTGCCGGCAAATTCGCCAATCTGGTGGGCACTCAGGGCAATCACTTCGCGCCCGGTTTCTTCCAGCCGCTGCCGCACCTCGGCACGCCGCGCGGCATCCGGGATCAGCTCCAGCCCCACCAGCGCAAATTCGGTGGCCACGCACATCAGCACATTGGTGTGGTAGACCGCGCGGCCCTGCGCGTCCACCGCGTCAAAGGCCATGGGCTCGTAGTTGAAATGGGTGGCAAAGCGCTCTAGCGCAATGGCGTTGGCGCGGTTGCTGCGCGCGGTGTAGGCCACGCGGGCCACATGGTCCAGCACCATGGCGCCGGTGCCTTCCAGAAACAGGCCGTCCGCTTCCAGGCCCGAGTAGTCGATCACGTCCTGCACGCGGTACTGCGCTTTCAGCATCTCGATGACGTCCATGCGCCGCTCCAGCCGCCGGTTGGGCGAGTACATGGGGTACAGCGCCACGTGGCCGCCGGCGTGGGTGGAAAACCAGTTGTTGGGGAACACGGCGTCGGGCGTGCGGCCTGGCACCTCGTCTTCAAACAGATGCACCTGCACGCCATGCGCTTGCAAGGTGCGCGCAGCCTCGGTCACCTCGGCATAGGCCTGCTGCGCCACCGTGCTGGGCGGGCGGCTGGCGTCGCTGCGCTGGAAGGCGTTGTCGGCCGCAGTTTGCGGGTTGGGCGTGAAGTGGTGGGGGCGCACCATGACCACGGCACGGGGGGCTTGGGGGAAGATGCGGTGTTGCATGGGCCCATTGTTCCGCGGGACGCCGCCAGGCAGAAGCACACAAAATGGGCAAAAAGTTCAATTCATGGAGCAAAATGCCAAGTAAAAATGGCACTCTGAAAGAACCTTCATGGACGATACCGACCGCGAATTGATAGGCCTGCTGCGCGATAACGCCCGCCTGTCTACCGTGGCCCTGGCCGCCAAGCTGCGTGTGGCGCGTGCCACGGTGCAAAACCGCATGGCCCGGCTGGAGCGCGAAGGCACCATCGTGGGCTACACGGTGCGTCTGAAGCCCGCGACGGAGGCAGCACGCGTCCGTGCACTGATGAGCGTAGCCGTGGAAGGCAACCGCGCCATGGAGGTGATGACCACGCTGCGCGGCCACCCGAACGTGCAGGCCCTGCACAGTACCAACGGGCGCTGGGACATCGTGGCCGAACTGCGCGCCGATTCGCTGGAGGCGTTTGATGCGGTGCTGCGCACCATCCGCCAGATCGACGGCATCGCCACCACCGAGACCAGCCTCCTGCTCTCTACTTACAAGTAAAAAGTGCCGCTAGCAAGTGTGGATAGGGCGCAGGCAGCTCCTGGTTCAGGAGCAAGCCGGCGCGTCAGGGGATCAGTGTGGTGGGGATGGCCCGGTCCAGCAGCCCGACGTAGTCCCGGCTGAAATGCAGGCCGCGGCTTTCGTGGCGGGCCTGGGCGCTCTTCACAATCAGGTCGGCCACCTGCACCAGGTTGCGCAGTTCCAGCAGGTCGCGCGTGACATGGAAGTGCGCGTAGAACTCCTGAATCTCGCCCTGCAGCAGCGCTATGCGGTGGGCCGCGCGCTCCAGCCGCTTGTTGGTGCGCACTATGCCCACGTAGTCCCACATGAAGCGGCGCAGTTCGTCCCAGTTGTGCGAGATGACGACGGCTTCGTCGGCATCGGTGACGCGGCTGTCGTCCCAGGCGGGCAGGGGTTGGGTGCCCTGGGTGGCGCTCTGTGGCAACGCATTCGCTATTAAATCTGTAGCTGCTCGCGCAAATACCATGCACTCCACCAGTGAGTTGGATGCCAGACGGTTGGCACCATGCAGGCCGGTACACGCCGTCTCGCCCACGGCGAACAGGCCTTGCACATCGGTGCGTGCCGACAGGTCGGTGCGCACACCGCCGCAGGTGTAGTGCGCGGCGGGCACGACCGGAATGGGCTGCTTGGACATGTCGATGCCCAATTCCAGGCAGCGTGCGTAGATGTTGGGGAAATGTTCCAGGATGAAGGCCAGCGGCTGGTGCGAGATGTCGAGGTAGACACAGTCAAAGCCGCCCTTCTTCATCTCGAAGTCGATGGCGCGCGCCACCACGTCGCGCGGCGCCAGCTCGGCACGGGCGTCGTGCGCGGGCATGAAGCGGGTGCCGTCGGGCAGCAGCAGGCGCCCGCCTTCGCCGCGCACGGCTTCGGTGATCAGGAAGGATTTTGCGTGGGGGTGGTATAGGCAGGTCGGGTGGAACTGGATGAATTCCATGTTCTGCACCTGGCAGCCCGCGCGCCAGGCCGCAGCAATGCCGTCGCCGGTCGCCGTGTCGGGGTTGGTGGTGTAGAGGTAGACCTTGCCAGCGCCGCCGGTGGCCAGCAGGGTGTGCGGGGCCTGGAAGGTCAGCACCTCGTCGGTGTCGTCGTCCAGCGCGTACAGGCCCAGGCAGCGGTTCGGGCCTGTTTGTCCCAGCTTGGAGGTGGTGATCAGGTCCACCAGCGTGTGGTGCTCGAACAGCGTGACGTTGGGCGCGGCCTTGACCTTTTCGATCAGGGTTTGCTGCACGGCGGCGCCGGTGGCATCGGTCACATGCACGATGCGCCGCGCACTGTGGCCGCCTTCGCGCGTGAGGTGCAACTGGCCGTCTTCCTGCGAAAACGGCACGCCCAGCTTTTGCAGCCAGGCAATCGCCTGCGGGGCCTGCTCCACCACAAACTGCGTGGCGGCCAGGTCGCACAGGCCGGCGCCGGCCACCAGGGTGTCGTCCACATGGGCGGCAAAGCTGTCGTCCTTGTCCCACACGGCGGCAATGCCACCCTGGGCCCAGCCACTGGAGCCTTCGCGCACGGCGCGCTTGGTGAGGATGGCCACGCGGGTGGTGGCGGGAAGCAGCAGCGCGGCAGAGAGGCCGGCCAGGCCGCTACCGACGATGAGTACATCAAAGGACAGCGCGGGAGTGGATGATTCAGGGGGCATGGAGGGCGTGGGGTGCAGTCGTGTGTGTGGGGGGGCTCATTGGGTCGCTATTGCGATGGCCTCGGGCATGGTACGGCATTGGCTGGAGGCACCAACGGCCGTGACGAAGCCGCAGCGTGTCAGGATATCCAGCGGCTGGAACAGCAGTCCGCACACCACCAGCCGCACGTCATGTTTGCGGCAGGCATGCAACAGGTCCATCACGGTATCGGCGCCCGAGGAGTCGATGTAGAGCACATTCTTGAAATCCAGCACCAGCACCCTGGCTGGCAAATGGTCCGCCATGTGCTCAATGAGCTTGACGGCGCCAAAAAAAATGGCCCCGTGCAGGCGGAAGGCGTGGATGTCCTGGTCGCGTCCCTCCAGCGCCGCATAGTCGGCGCCACTGACACGGTCTGCGCGCGACAGGCTGGAGATGCGGTAGATAAAGGTCAGGCAGGCGGCCACCAGGCCCACTTCCACCGCCACCGTGAGATCCACGATCACCGTCAGCGCAAACACCGACACCAGGGTCAGGCGGTAGGGCATGCGGAAGTTGCGCAAATGCGCAAACTCGCGCCACTCGCCCATGTTCCAGGCCACAAACATCAGGATGGCCGCCATGGCCGCCAGCGGAATGTCATCCGCCAGTGGCGCCGCCACCAGCATCACCAGCAGCAGCGTGACCGCATGCACCATGCCGGCAACGGGGCTGGACGCGCCGCTCTTGGCATTGGTCATGGTGCGCGCCACGGTGCCGGTGGCGGGCATGCCGCCAAAGAAGGGCGTCACAAAATTGGCAATGCCCTGCGCCATCAGTTCCTGGTTGGGGTCATGGCGGTCGTCAATGAGGCCATCGGCCACCCGGGCGCACAGCAGGGACTCGATCGCGCCCAGCAGGGCCAGAGTCAGCGCAGGTATCAGCAGGAACCGCACCGTGTCCCAGGAAAAGGCGGGCCAGCTCCAGGCGGGCAGACCCGAGGGGATGCCACCGAAGCGGCTGCCAATGGTCTCCACCGGAAGCCGCCACAAGGCCACCGCAGACGTGGCCACCACCAGTGCCACCATCGATCCAGGAACCAGCGCCAGGCGCGCCGCCCAGCCAAAACGCGGGCCCCAGTGCATGGAGCCCCAGCGCCAGGCGATGATCAGTGCCAGACAGGCCAGTGCCAGTGCGGCCGCGTGCCAGTTCACGGTATGCATGGCGCTGCCCAGGGTTTGCAGAATGCCAAAAAAGTTGGCGGGCATGGTTTCCGTGTGCAGACCCAGAAAATCCTTGACCTGTGAGAGCGCCACCAGCACGGCAATGCCATTGGTAAAGCCACTACCCCCCGACACCGGAATAAACCGCCCCAGCTTCCCCAGTTTGAACAAGCCCATGGACAAACGGTGGACCCCCGCCCTGGCCGTGGCC
>JACXTT010001302.1_pt1 | contig 42011 bp, 43 predicted proteins | sample 9270951 | NCBI WGS metagenome assembly JACXTT01 (sample SAMN15532306, study PRJNA645909) | rock metagenome | isolation source: weathered quartz diorite | place: Puerto Rico | collected 2017-06-21
GCGGCGATCCGCCGTTGGCGCCTGAAGCAATCGCTGGGACGGACCTGGTTGCGGCGTCCCGACCTTTTGGCGCAGCGCGCGCTGGATGCGGAATCCCGAGCGCTGTTGGATGAATTCCGCCGTGAGCATGCGATGCAGGCCCGGCACGACGATATGGCCCAGTAAGGGCTTAGTGAACAGACAGGTGTTGCCATGAACAAGATCATCGAACAGTTCGAAGCCGAGCAGATCACCCGCCAGCTGCCGGAATTCGGCCCTGGTGACACCGTGGTGGTCAACGTGAAGGTGAAGGAAGGTAACCGCGAGCGCGTCCAGGCGTTCGAGGGCGTCGTCATCGCCAAGCGCAGCCGCGGCCTGCATTCGGCCTTCACCGTGCGCAAGATTTCGCACGGCACCGGCGTGGAGCGCGTGTTCCAGGCCCACAGCCCGGCCATCGACTCGGTCGAAGTGAAGCGCAAGGGCAAGGTGCGTGGCGCCAAGCTGTACTACCTGCGCAACCTGGAAGGCAAGGCTGCCCGCATCAAGGAAGACGTCGCCGCCGTCTCGGCCGCCAAGGCCGCGAAGAAGGCTGCTGCCGCCGCGGAGTAATCCCGGCGCGTCTTGCCAAGACACCAAAAACCCCGCGGAGCGATCCGCGGGGTTTTTGTTTGGGCCTTCGGTACGCATGCCTTGAGGCAGGGAGACTCCCTCCTTGCCTCTGTGGGAGCGCACCCTGTGCGCGAGGCCTTTCGCGCCGGTCTTCATGTTCTCCGTTCTGGGGATCTCGGGGCTTGGCCTTCAGTAGCCCCGTTCCCGCCAGGGTGCCGCCTACGACCAGAGGGAGTCCCCGTGGGACGCGGCGGGCGTTTCGATCCCCTGCCGGCGACGCGCAGCCAGTCCCCGTGGGAAGCTCGAGTCACTTTTCTTTTGCTGGCCCACGCACGCGGGGAGGCGCCATGGATGGCGCCGGCTTTGAGGAGCGAGGAAGGGCGGAGGGCGAGTGCCCGGAGTCAAAGTCCCACGGGATTAGCTTCGCGTCAAAAGCAACCCAAAGAAAATGGTCTTCAGAGCTGGCAGCCATATGCAGGGAAAAGCCCTGAAGGATCAGGAGCCTTGATTGCGACCGCCTCCGCCGATAGCGAGCGGCTATACCGCGATGCGCCAAAGCGCTGAGGACTTAAGGCGTCGCTCGCTACGCGCCCTCTCCCCGTCAGGGAGAGGGCTGGGGTGAGGGGCGGGTGCTCGCGGCGGCGCTGCTTATTGCTTGTAGGAGCGCACCCAGTGCGCGATCGGCGTAGGGGAACATGTTGCCGAGACTAAAGAAAAGCCCGCCATGAGGCGGGCTTTTGCGTTCAGTCGAGACCGCGGTTCTACCGATCGCGCACTGGGTGCGCTCCTACAAAGGGCCGGCCGGGCGTCAGGCCAGGCGCTGCGGCTCCTGCAGGAAGTTGCCCTGCACGAAATCCACGCCGCAGGCGAACAGCAGCGAGGTGCTGGCGGCGTCTTCGACCCACTCGGCGATCGTCTGCTTGTTCAGTTCGCGTGCCTGGCGACAGATCTCGGCCACCTTCTTCTGGCTCTCCACCTGCTGCGGCAGGTCGGCCATGTAGCTACGGTCGATCTTCAGGTAGTCGGCGTCGATGTGATTGAGCAACTGGAACGAGTTGAGGCCCGAGCCGAACTGTTCCAGCGCGAACTGGCCACCCAGCTGCTTCCAGGTCTTGATGAATTCCTGCGCGGGGCGCAGCGCGGTCACCACCTTGCTCTCGGTGGTCTCCAGCACCAGCTTGCCGTTCTTCAGGCCCGCCTGCTTCAGGCGCTCGCCCAGCCAGGGCAGCAGCTTGGTGTCTTCCAGCGAGCTGGAGGTTAGCTTGACGAAGAAGGTGCTGGGCGAGCCGCTGCGGTCGCGGGCGCGCAGGTGCTCGATGGCCTGGTTGAGCACCCAGCGGTCGATCGCCGGGGTGAGGTTGTGCTTCTCGGCGATGGGCATGAAGAAGCCCGGCAGCACCTCGCCCTGGGGGCCGTTCAGGCGCAGCAGGATTTCCGAGAACTCGCCCTCGGCGTCCTGCAGGCTGATGGTCTGCTGGTGATAGAGGACGAAATCGTCCTGGGTCAGCGCCTGCTTCAGCACGCCCAGCCAGTAACGCTCGCGCTCCTCCTCGGCCTTCTCGCGCGCGGCCGGGTCATGCAGCTCGCTGCGGTTGCCACCCTGGCTCTGCGCGTTGCGCAAGGCCTGGCTGGACTGGTTGAGCAACAACTCGGTATTGGCGTTGCGTTCGCCCAGCAGGCTGCCGCCGATGCTGGTGGTGACGGTGATCGAATGGCTGCCCAGGTCGAAGATGCCGCCGGCGATGGCCTGCTGCAGGCCGGTGATCCACTGCTTGATGGCCTCGTCGTTGCGCGTATGCAGCAGCACGCCCACGGTGTGTTCGGCCAGCAGGCCCGCGGTGTCATGGGCGCCGAGCTGGCCTTCCACGCGGTTGGCAAAGGCGGCGAGCAGCTCGTCGGCCTTGGCCAGGCCCACGCCGCCCACGATCGCCTGCCAGTTGTCCGGCTCGATCAGCAGCAGCGACTGGCCCTTGGTCCCTTCGGTCGCCGCAGCCACCGCATGGTCGATGCACTCAAGCATGCGGGCGCGGTTGAACAGGCCGGTGACCGGATCGCGCTGCAGCTGTTCGATCACGCTGGCGTCGACCTGCTGGCGGCGGAACACCACCTGCAGGCAGGGCTCGCCTTCGAAGGTGGCGTGGGCGAACTCCACGCTGGCCTTGAAGCTGGTGGCGTCGGCGCGGCGGGCCTGCAGTTCGACCGGCGCGCTGGGCTTCTCGCCCCGCGACAGGCCCTTGAGGGTGTTCTTGAACTCGTCGGCGTCGGTCGGCCCGATCATGTCCAGCACGGGAAGGCCGAGCAGGTCGTCGAATTCGGTGTAGCCGAAAGTGTCCAGGTAGGCCTGGTTGGCGCGCACGTGCATGCCTTCGTGCACGTAGGCGATGGCATCGGTGGAGGAGTCCAGCAGGGCGTCGCAGCGGCGCTCGGATTCACGCAGCGCGGTTTCCAGGCGGCGCAGCTGGCGGCGCGTGTTGAGCGAGTCGAACTCGCGCTGGATCACCGCCATCAGCTGGCGCGGCTGCGAGCGCAGGGCGACGCTGCGGGCACCGTTGACGAACAGTTCGGTGACGCCGGCATTGTCGACCTGTCCGACCAGGGCGACCAGGGAAAGGTCACGGCCATGGGCGTCCAGCATGCGCGATACCTCGCGCAGCTCCAGGGTGCCCACGGCGGGGTCGAACAGCACGATGTCGGGGCCCAGTTCGTCCAGCGCGGCGGTCACCTGCTCGGCGCTGGTCGCGCGGGCGGGACGAACGGCAATGCCGTTGTTGCGCAGCAGGCTGATGATCTGTTCCGCGTCTTCGACTGACTTCTCGATGAAAAGGATCTTGATGACCTGGTCAGTTTTCATGGGCACGTCGAGCTATCCATTGTTCGCCGCTGCTGTGGAGCCTGCCATGACAGCAGTGCGCGGGCCACCCGTGGTTTTAGCGGATTCCGCGAGTCACGGCTAGCGGAAATATTCCTGAAGTGACCGTGCACACACTGAGCACGGCCGCACATGTCGAGCGCATTACAGGGGACGCTTGGACGCTTCGCCGCCCACCTCGCGCACCAGCTTGGGCACCAGGTAGCCGGGCAGGCGGTGGCGTACGGCCTCCACCAGGGCCAGGGCGCGCGCGTCGTCCACCTCGAAATGCGCCGAGCCCTGCACCCGGTCGAGCTGGTGCAGGTAGTAGGGCAGCACGCCGGCCGCGAACAGGCGCTCGGACAGCGCGGCCAGCGTCCCGGCATCGTCGTTGACGCCGCGCAGCAGCACCGACTGGTTGAGCAGGGTCACCCCGGCCTCGCGCAGACGGGCGCAGGCCGCGTCGACCGAGGCGTCGAACTCGTTGGCGTGGTTGGCGTGGAGCACCACCATCTTCTGCAGCGGCAGCCCGGCCAGCCACCCGGCCAGGGCATCGTCTACGCGCTCCGGGAGTACCACCGGCAGGCGGGTATGGATGCGCAGGCGGGTGACATGGGGGATGGCCTCCAGGCCCTGGCTCAGCTCTTCCAGCTTGGCCGTGGCCAGCGACAGGGGGTCGCCGCCCGAGAGGATCAGCTCGCTGATCGATGCATCGTGCTGCACGTGGGCCAGCGCCTTGCGCCATTGGCCGGCGGCGGCCATTTCGTCCCCATAGGGGAAGTGGCGGCGGAAGCAGTAGCGGCAGTTGATGGCACAGCTGCCGCTGGCTACCAGCAGGGCGCGGCCTTCGTACTTGTGCAGGACGCCCTGGGCCGAGCGGGCGGCCATGTCGCCCACCGCGTCCGTGCTGAAGCCCGGCACCCGCTGCGTCTCCGCCAGCTGGGGCAGTACCTGCAGCAGCAGGGGGTCTTGGGCATCGCCATGGCGCATGCGGGCCACGAAGCCACGGGGAACCCGCAGGCTGAAGCCGGCATCGTCGGCAGGCAGCGAATCGGCGAGGCGCTCCAGGCCCACCAGGGCCAGCAGTTCATGGGCATCCGTGACGGCCCCGCGCCACAGCGCGCGCCAGTCGGATCCGGGCGGAGATAGGCGGGCGGCGTGGCTTGCGGTTATCATATTGGGTCTTGAATCGGGCCAACGGCCCGGGAAACCCCATATTCTAGCCGCCTGTGGGCGGCGCTACATCTGGAGCATAGCGCATGGCCACCGCCGGTCTTAACGACGTCAAGAAGGGTATGAAGATCCTTCACAACAATGACCCCTGGGTCATTACCGACGCCGACTTCATCAAGCCCGGCAAGGGGCAGGCGTTCACCCGCATCTTCATCCGCAACCTGAAGAACGGCCGCACCACCGAGCAGACCATGAAGTCCAGCGACAGCTTCGAAGTCGCCGACGTCGTGGACACCGACATGCAGTACCTCTACTCCGATGGCGAGTTCTGGCACTTCATGCACCAGGAAAGCTTCGAGCAGCACCAGGCCGGCAAGGCTGGCATGGGCGATGCCGTGAAGTGGCTCAAGGGTGAGGAAGAGTGCGTGGTCACGCTGTTCAACGGCGAGATCATCTCCGTGCAGGCGCCGAACTTCGTCGAGCTGAAGATCACCGAGACCGACCCCGGCCTGCGTGGTGACACCTCCGGTGGCGGCGGCAAGCCGGCCACGCTGGAAACCGGTGCCGTGGTGCGCGTGCCGCTGTTCGTGACCACCGACGAAGTGATCAAGGTCGACACCCGCACCGGCGAATACGTCAGCCGCGTCGGCAAGTGACGAAACGGCGCGCGGGCGACGCCCGCGCCTTTGCCGGTTCGTCATCCCTGCGAAGGCAGGGATCCAGTGAGGCATGCTGTGCGAAGCACTCGAAATCGGTTTCGCACCGCTACGGCAAGAGTCACTGGGTTCCAGCCTGCGCTGGAACGGCGATGCCTGAGGCGTCATGAAGTCAGGCAACCATGGGGCGGCCACCGCGAGGTGATCCGCCCCATGTCGTATCCACCATCGAAAAAGCGAGCCTAAGGATGAGCCAGACCGCCCCGCAAACCGTCGACCTGCTGATCGAAGCCCGTTGGGTCGTGCCGGTGGAGCCGCACGGCGTCGTGCTCGAGCATCACGCCGTGGTCGTGGACAAGGGCGCCATCGTCGCGCTGCTGCCGACCAGCGAGGCGCGCGCCGCGTATGCGCCCCGCGAGCGAGCCGAACTGGGCGAGCACGTGCTGATTCCCGGCCTGGTCAACACGCACACGCACAACCCGATGACCTTGCTGCGCGGCCTGGCCGACGACCTGCCGCTGATGGTGTGGCTGCAGAAGCACATCTGGCCGGTCGAGGGCCAGGTGATCGGCCACGAGTTCGTGCGTGACGGCGTGGAGCTGGCAGTCGCCGAAATGATCCGTGGCGGCACCACCTGCGCCAACGAGAACTACTTCTTCCCGGATGTCATCGGCGCCACCTACAAGCACATGGGTTTCCGCGCGGTGGTCGGCCTGCCGGTGATCGAGTTCCCCACGGCCTGGGCGAAGACGCAGGACGAATACTTCGATCGCGCCATCGAAGTGCACGACAGTTTCCTCGGCGATGCGCTGATCGGCACCTCGTTCGCGCCGCATGCGCCGTATACCGTGTCGGACGAGAGCTTCGAGCGCATCCGCGTGCTGTCCGACCAGCTCGACATCCAGGTGCACCTGCATACGCACGAGACCGCGCACGAAGTGGAAGAGGAGAAGGCCAAGAGCGGCCTGCGTCCGTTCCAGCGCCTGCAGAAGCTGGGCATCGTCAACGATCGTCTGATCGCCGTGCACATGACCCAGCTGACCGACGGCGAGATCGCCGCCTGCGCCGAAGCGGGCGTGTCGGTGGTGCATTGCCCCGAATCCAACCTGAAGCTGGCCTCGGGCTTCTGCCCGGCCGAGAGGCTGCGCCAGGCCGGCGTCAACGTGGCGATCGGCACCGACGGCTGCGCTTCCAACAACGACCTGGACATGTTCGGCGAGATGCGCACGGCGGCCTTGCTGGCCAAGGCCGTCGCCCATGACGCCGCGGCCTTCGACGCTGCGTACGCCCTGCGCGCGGCAACGCTCAATGGTGCTCGCGCCATGGGCCTGGAGGATCGCATCGGCTCCATCGAGCCCGGCAAGCAGGCCGACTTCGCAGCCGTCCGCTTGTCCGATCTCGAAACGCAACCGTTGTTCCATATTGCATCGCAGCTCGCCTACGCCACCGGTCGCCACCAGGTCACCGACGTGTGGATCAACGGCGTGCGCAAGCTCGCGGGCCGCGTGCTCACCGATATCGACACCCATGCCGTGCTGGCGAAGACGCACGCGTGGCGCGAGCGCATCGCCGCGATCGACGCGGGTTGAGCGGACCGACGACATGAATCGTTACCTGGTTATGGCCATGCGGCGCCCGCATTTCGATCCGGCGATGGTGCAGCCGCACCTGGATTTCCTGCAGGGACTGCGTACGGGCGACCGCCTGGAATTGTCGGGGGGCTTCAGCGACAAATCCGGTGGTGCCTACCTCATGCTCGCCCAAGACATGGACGAAGCGCTCGCCATCGCCCACCAGGACCCCGCATACACCAGCGGCGGCTGGGAAATCACGGTCTACGAATGGCAGGCGCGTTAAGCTCCGCCACCAGTCATTGAGGATGCAATCGATGCAAGCAGCTGCGAATGTCAGCCCCGAGGAAATCGCCCGTTTCGGCAAGCTCGCCGCGCGTTGGTGGGATCCGGATGGCGAGTCCCGTCCGTTGCATGACCTCAATCCCGTGCGCGCCGCCTACGTGGCCGCGCGGGTGCAGCTGCCGGGCGCGCGCGTTGCCGACGTCGGTTGCGGCGGTGGCCTGCTCAGCGAGGCGCTGGCGAAGTCGGGCGCGCATGTCACCGGCATCGACATGGGCGAGAAGGTGATCGAGATCGCGCGCCTGCACCTGCATGAATCACGGCTGGAAGCGCCGGACCTGGACGTCGACTACCGCGTGCAATCGTCGGCCGAACTCGCCGCCGCCGAAGCGGAGAGCTACGACGCCGTCTGCTGCATGGAGCTGATCGAGCACGTGCCCGATCCCGAGGCGCTGGTCAACGACCTGGCGCGCATGGTGAAGCCGGGTGGCGTGGTGGTGATGTCCACGCTCAACCGTACGCCTGCCGCGTTCGGGGCGGCGATCCTCGGCGCCGAGTACCTGATGCGCATGCTGCCACGCGGCACGCACCACTACGCGCAGTTCCTCAAGCCGTCCGAACTGGGCCGCCTGATGCGCCATGCCGGTCTCGAGGTGGACGATGTTTCCGGCCTGGGTTACAACCCGGTCAACCGCAAGGCATGGATCAGCCGCTTCACGTCGGTGAACTACCTCATCAGCGCCCATAAGCCCGCATGAAGCCCTTTCCCCAGGACATCCAGGGCGTGTTGTTCGATCTGGACGGCACGCTGCTCGACAGCGCCATCGACCTGCACGCCGCTTTGGCGACGCAGTGCGAGGAAATGCAGGTTCCGACGCCGCCCTTTGCCATGGTGCGCGAAGTCGTGTCGCGTGGTTCGCGGGCGATCCTGCGTTGCGCCTTCCCCGACCTCGGCGACGATGCGCTGATAGCGCTGCTGCCCCGCTACCTGGAGCTGTACCAGGGCGTGATGGCCGAGCGTACGCATCCGTTCGAAGGCATCGATGAGCTGCTTGCCGTGCTGGAGGCCCAGGGCATCGCCTGGGGCATCGTCACCAACAAGCCGGGCTTCCTCACCGACGACCTGGTGCAGCGGATCGGCTGGGCCGAACGCGCGGTCGCGGTGGTGTCCGGTGACACCTTGACGGTGAAGAAGCCCGATCCCGCCCCGGTGCTGCTTGCCTGTGAGCGCGCGGGGCTCGATCCGGCGCGCTGCCTGTTCGTCGGCGACGATCGCCGCGACGTGCTGGCGGGCGGCGCTGCCGGTGCCTACACCGTCGCCGTGCGCTGGGGGTACCTCGACGGTGGTGATCCGGAGCAGTGGGGGGCCGACCTCGTGATCGATCGCCCGGTCGACCTCACGGCCCGCCTCCGGGTGACGGCATGAGCGATACCGCGCTGCAGAGCTACATCGACAAGTGGTTGGCGGTGCAGCCGCAGCAGCGCATCGCGCTGGCCTTCGTCGATGGGAAGAAGTATCCCGGCCATATCGCGCTGGCGGCGCTCGAGCAGGAATGGCTCGCCGCGGCGTATGGCATCCGCGAGCCGCACGTGGCCGCGACCAAGCTCAACTGGTGGGCCGAGGAGCTGTCCGGTGCAGCGGCCAGCGGGGGGCGCCATCCGCTGACCCAGGTGCTGTTCGACCAGGATCGGGCGCATGCGTTGCCGAACGAGTTCTGGGTGGCGCCGGTGCTGGCCGCGATGGCCCAGCTGGAAGAGGGTACCGCCGCCGATTTCGAGGCCCAGGTGTCCGCGGCCTCCCTGTTGCACGGCGCCATCGCCGAGCTGGAGACCACGTGGTGGTTCGGCAACGGCGCGTTCTCGGCGCGTGCCGCCCGCGTTGCCACCTTGTCCCACCTGCTGTTTTCGCTGCTGCGACTGGAAGAGGATGCCGAGCGCGATCGCCTGGCGTTGCCGATGGCGCGCCTGGCCCGGCACGGCCTGAGTCGCAGCGAGCTGCGCGCGCCCAGCCCTGCGCGGGAAGAGGCCATCCGGGCCCAGCTCGAAGACCTGCACGTGGCGTGGCGCGAGGCCGATCGCCTGCCGGGGCCGCTCAGCGCCTTCCGCGGCCTGGAATCCCGCCATGGCCGCAGCCTGGTGGCCGCGGCCCGCAAGGCGGCCGATCCGCTGGCCGTGTTGCGCCAGGGCCAGGGACGCCAGGGGCCGGCCGTCGTATGGCAGGCCTGGCAGGCGGCGCGGGCCTGGCGAAAGCAGGTCGATTGAGACGCAGCGTTTCCTTGACGCCACTATTGCGAGGCCACCGGCCTGCCCCAAGATTGATGGGCCACGGCGCCGAGGCGCCTGCCGGATCACAGGATTCACCATGTATACCGAGGAAAACACTGCCCGCCTGATGCCCGACGTGGCCCACCATGCCCAGCCGCACCTGGCAGGTGAGCTGGACTGGGTGGGCATGGACGGCATCGAAGTGCCCGTGCGCTTCGACGCCGGCGATGGTGATGCGCAGCGTGCCAGCGCGCGCGTCGGCGCCTTCGTCAACCTGCGTCGCCCGGACAAGCGCGGCATCCACATGTCGCGCCTGTACCTGCAGGTGGAGCAGGCCCTCAGCACGCAGACGCTCAGTGCCGCTTCGTTGCGCGAGCTGCTGCGCGGCTTCCTTGATTCGCACAAGGACCTTTCCGATCGCGCCTGCGTGAGCATCCGCTTCGAGCACCTCGTGCGTCGCCCCGCGCTGCGCAGCGGCAACAGCGGCTGGCGCGCCTATCCCGTGTGCATCGAGGCCAGCCTGGTCGGCGATGAATTCCTGCTCGAGCTGGGTACCGAGGTGGTCTACTCCTCGACCTGTCCCGCTTCCGCGGCGCTGTCGCGCCAGCTGATCCAGGAGCAGTTCGCGAAGGATTTCGATCCCGGCCGGTCGATCGACCACGCGGCCGTGCTGGCCTGGCTGGGCAGCGAGAAGGGCATCGTCGCCACGCCGCATGCCCAGCGCAGCGTCGCGCGGCTGCGCGTGCGCCCCGCCGAAGGCGCCCGCTTCGACCTGATCAACCTGATCGACCGCACCGAACAGGCCCTGGGCACGCCGGTGCAGACCGCGGTGAAGCGCGAGGACGAGCAGGCCTTCGCGCTCGCCAACGGTGGCAACCTGATGTTCTGCGAGGATGCGGCCCGCCGCATCCAGAAGGCGCTGGACGCCGATGCCGGGCTCAGCGACTTCCACATCCGCGTGGAACACCAGGAAAGCCTGCATCCCCACGATGCCGTGGCCTATGCCAGCAAGGGCGTCGAAGGTGGCTACGCGGGCAAGGGTTGCGCCTGAACCGGAGTTCGGGCGCCGCCTGCTAGCATGCCCGGAGCCCCCACCGGGCTCCCCAGGAGATTTGCATGCTTTCCCGTCTTTCGTTGCTGGCCGTCGCCGTCGTGGCGCTCGCCGGCTGCTCGATGTTTTCCCGTCATGCCAGGGACGAGGCGCCGGCCACGGCAGCGACGCCAGCGCCCGTGCACCAGTCATTGATGAAGTCGCTTACGGGAGACATCCGCTACGAGCTGCCGCAGGCCGTGCCCGCTGACGCCTATCTCCTGGTGACGCTGGCCGACGTCAGCCGGCAGGATGCCCAGGCGCGTACCATTTCCAAGGAACGCATCCAGCCCGTGGGCGCCTCGCCGGTGGATTTCCTCATCAGCTACGACCCGTCGGAGCTGCGTGACGGGGTCGACTTCGCCATCAACGTCCGCCTGCAGCAGGGCGACAAGCTGCTCGCCATCAATGACACGCGCACCAGCGTGCTGGGGCGTTCCGGTGAAAACGGCCCGGTCAGCATCACGCTGAAGGCCGTCCCTTGAAGTGAATCCACCGTGGGAGCGCACCCAGTGCGCGACAAGCGGAGCCCGTGGTTCACCGGGGCGCCGCGATCGCGCACAGGGTGCGCGCCCGCGGGAACATGGAGACTACCGGGCGAAGGTCAGCCGCTGGCCGCGCACGCTGCCATCCACGGTCTTGCCATCCCATACGCGCTGCCCGTTGACGAAGGTGGCGGCGATGGAGCTGTTGAAGGTATAGCCCTCGAACGGCGACCACGCGCACTTGGACAGCACTTCCTCGCGACGGACCGTGTGAGGCCGGTTCGGGTCGACCAGGACCAGGTCGGCGGCATAGCCCTCGCGCAGGAAACCGCGTTCCTTCACGTCGAACAGGGTGGCCGGCGCGTGGGTCACGGCTTCCACCACGCGCTCCAGCGTCAGCTTGCCTTCGAACACGCGCTGCAGCGCCGCCTGCAAGGCGAACTGCACGAGTGGCAGGCCGCCGGGCGCCTTGTCGTACAGCTGGCCCTTTTCCTCGAGCAGGTGGGGGGCATGGTCGGTGGCCAGCACGTCCAGGCGGCTCTCGGCCAGCGCCTTGGTGATGGCCTCGCGATCGGCAGCCATCTTGATCGCCGGGTTGCACTTGATCAGGAAACCCAGCCGCTCATAGTCGCGGTCGTCGAAATGCAGGAAGTGCACGCAGGTTTCTGCGGTGATGCGCTTGCCCTTGATCGGGCCCGGCTCGAACAGCGCCAGTTCGTCCGCCGTGGAGATGTGCAGCACGTGCAGGCGGCTGTTGTGGCGCCGGGCCAGTTCGATGGCCAGGCGGGTCGACTTGATGCAGGCCTCGCGCGAACGGATCAGCGGATGTTCGCGGGGCGGGATGTCGTCGCCGTACTTCTCATGCGCCTTGGCGAGGTTCACGTCGATCATCGGCGTGTCTTCGCAATGGGTGATGATCGGGGTGGGGGCTTCGCGGAAGATGCCGTCCAGTACCTCGGGGTTGTCCACCAGCATGTTGCCGGTGGAGGCGCCCATGAACACCTTGACGCCGGGGGCCGCCAGCGGGTCGAGGCGGCGGATGGCTTCCAGGTTGTCGTTGCTGGCGCCCATGTAGAAGGCGTAGTTCACCGCGGACGTTTCCGCGCCGCGGGCATACTTGGCTTCCAGCGCGTCGCGGTCGAGGGCCGGCGGCTTGGTGTTGGGCATCTCCATGAAGCTGGTGATGCCGCCGGCCGCGCAGGCGCGCGACTCATGGGCGATGTCGGCCTTCTGGGTCAGGCCCGGCTCGCGGAAATGGACCTGGTCGTCGATCATGCCGGGAAACAGCCACAGGCCGCTCGCATCGACCACCTGCTCGCCCGGACGGGCATCGAGGTCTCCGGCAATGGCGTCGATACGCCCTTGCTTCACGCGCACGTCGGCATGGAAACGACGGCCTTCATTGACCAGTTCGGCGTTCTTGATCAGCCACTCAGTGGACATGCTTTGCTCCAGCGGTACGGCAACGGCGGAAGGTGAACTGCTCCGGTACGGGGTCATCGCCCCCCTCGCACAACGGCTGGCAGCGCAGGAGGCGCCAGCCGGTCAGCATGCCGCCACGCAGCGGTCCGAAGCGTGCAACGGCAATCCGTGCATAATCAGAGCAGCTGGGGTGGAAGCGGCAGCGTTGACCCAGCAGGGGGCTTAGCCAGCGCTTGTAGAGGCCGAGCAGTAGAAGTATTAGTCGGGTCACGACGGATTGACGCTGCCGAAACAGTTTGCGGCATGTAGTGTCGCAAATATTCCAGAAGCAAGGTTGCCGGTGTTAGATACATGGGCTATAACACCCGGCCGCCAAGGCCAAAATGGTGAAGGGAAATGGCGAAAACGACGCGTAGTGCGACAGCCACCAAGCCGCAGAAGGGAAAGCCTGCCGGCAAGGTGAAGGACGTCAAGACCAGCAAGAAGACTGCGACTGCGCGCGCGGCCAAGCCGGCTGCGGCTGCCAAGACCGCGGCGGCCAAGAAGCCGGCGGCCAAAAAGGCGGCTCCCAAGAAGGTGGTGGCGAAGAAAGTCGTCGCCAAGAAGGTCGCCAAGGCCCCCGCCAAGCCCGTGGCAGTGAAGAAGGCCGCTCCCAAGCCGCCGGCGAAGAAGGCCGCTCCGGCCAAGAAGCCGGTCGCGACGAAGCCGGTCGCCAAGCCGGTGGCCAAGAAGGCCGCTGTACCGGCCAAGAAGCAGCCGCCGAAGGCGGTTGCAGCACCGGCAAAGCCCGCCAAGGCAGCGCCGGCCAAGCCGGCCGCCAAGGCGGCTCCGGCCAGGCCCGCGGCCAAGGAGGCTCCGGCCAAGCATCAACCCGTCGTCGCGGCCAAGGTCGCGGCGCCGGCACCGGCCAAGGCGCCACCTCCGGCGCCGGCCAGGCCAGCGGCCCCACCGCTTGCCGGCAAGGTGGCCAGTGCCACCGCCCGACATACCCCCCTCAAGAAGCAGAAAGCCCAGCAGTCCTCGATGAACAAATCCGCAACCCTCGATAACGGCATTACACGGGAAGACGGTCGCTACGCGCTGCCTTCGACCACCACGATCGACCTGCCCAAGGGTTATCGCCCCTCGAATGACGAGGAGTACATGAACCCCAAGCATTTGGCCTATTTCCGCAACAAGCTGCGCGAATGGCGCGAACAGCTGGTTGAGGAGTCGCGCCAGACCATGGAAAACCTGCGTGACGAAGTGCGTGACGTGGGCGATGAAGCAGAGCGCGCCACCCGCGAAACCGAAAATTCGCTGGAACTGCGCACGCGCGATCGTTACCGCAAGCTGATCTCCAAGATCGACAAGGCACTGCGTCGTATCGAGGAAGGTCGTTACGGCTACTGCGAAGAGACCGACGAGGAAATCGGCCTGGAGCGTCTCGACGCCCGCCCGATCGCCACGCTGTCGCTGGACGCGCAGGAACGCCGCGAGCATCTGCAGAAGCAGATGGGCGACTGATCAGGCTGGACGTGTAGCTGTCGGACCAGCAAAGCCCCGCCTCTGGCGGGGCTTTGCGCTTGCGGACCCGCTCCGTGACGGAGCCGGTGCGCGGGCAGGGGCGTGCCTTCGTTCCGTCCCCTGCCGCCATGGGCAGGAGGGCGCGCCCGGGGATCAGGGATTCAGCGTGGCCGCCGCGTGCGCCTTGAGTTTCGCCAGCATGGCGGCCAGGCCGTTCGAGCGTGTGGGCGACAGGTGCTTGGCGAGGCCGATGGCCTCGATGAAGCGCGGTTCGGTGGCGACGATCTCGCGGGCCGAACGGTCGGAAAACACCCGCAGCACCAGGGCGATCAGGCCCGAGACGATGGCCGAGTCGCTGGCCGCCTGGAAGTGCAGCTTGTCCGCGTTGCCGCTGGGTATCAGCCAGACCATCGACTGGCATCCGTGCACGCGATAGTCCTCGGTCTTCAGTTCCTCGGGCAAGGGCGGCAGCTGCTTGCCCAGGTCGATCAGGTACTGGTAGCGCTCGGTCCAGTCACTGAAGAAGGCGAATTCGTCGACGATGTCCTGCTGCGCCTGCTCGGCGCTGGATGGGGCAATGGCATTCATGCAGCCATTATCGCGCGTTTTGCCGCATCGCCGCTGATACCCGCCCGATACCACCGGGCGGGTGCATGGCTCAGCCCTTGGATACGCTCCATCGCGTGCCTTGCGCACCGTCCTCGATGACGATGCCCATCGCCGTGAGTTCGCCGCGGATCTCGTCGGCGCGCCTGAAATCACGGGCGGCTCGCGCGGCGCGGCGTTCTTCCAGCAGGGCCTCGACCCGTGCCTCATCGACGGCTTCGTCGCCCGCTGCCTGCTTGAACCAGGCCTCCGGGTCGTGTTGCAGCAGGCCGAGCAGGGCGCCCGCGCCCAGCAGCGCGGATTTCGCGGCGCGACGCGCCCCGGCATCGCCGGCCTGGCGGGCCGTGTCGGCTAGCTGGGACAGTTCGGCCAGGGCCTGCGGCGTATTGAGGTCATCGCACAGCGCGGCTTCGACGGCCGCCGGCACCGGCAGGTCCGCGTCCGCCTCGACGTCCGCCAGGTCGCGCAGCACGCGGTACCAGCCGTCCAGCGTGCTGATGGCCTGGCTGATGGCGCCCTCGGACCAGTCCAGCGGCTGGCGGTAGTGGCCACGCAGCAACAGCAGGCGCAGCGCTTCCGGCGGATGCGCCTTGAGCAGCTCGTGCACCAGCATCACGTTGCCCAGCGACTTGGACATCTTGCGGCCGCTGAAGGTCAGCATGCCGTTGTGCAGCCAGTAGCGGGCGAACACCTTGCCGCCGTGGGCGCAGGTGGACTGGGCGATCTCGTTCTCGTGGTGCGGAAACTGCAGGTCCACGCCGCCGGCATGGATGTCGATGGTCTCGCCCAGGTGGGCCGCGCTCATCGCCGAGCACTCGATGTGCCAGCCGGGGCGACCGCGGCCCCAGGGGCTGTCCCAGCCCGGCAGTTCCGGCGTGGACGGCTTCCACAGCACGAAGTCGCCCGGGTTCTTCTTGTACGGCGCCACTTCGACGCGGGCGCCGGCCAGCAGCTCTTCCGGGTCCCGGCCCGAGAGGGCGCCGTACGCCGGAAACGAATCCACCTCGAACAGCACGTGGCCTTCCGCCGGGTAGGCGTGCCCACCGGCAATGAGCCGCTCGATCATCGCGATGATCTGCGGGATATGCGTGGTGGCATGCGGCTCCACGTCCGGCGGGGCGATGCCCAGCGCGGCCATGTCCTCGCGGTAAGCCTCGGTATAGCGGCCGGTGATGCTCTCGATGCCCACGCCCAGCTGCAGGGCGGCCGCGTTGATCTTGTCGTCCACGTCCGTGATGTTGCGGGCGTAGACCACGTGCGGGTAATGGCGGCGCAGCAGCCGGACCAGCACGTCGAACACCACCGGGCCGCGCGCGTTGCCGATATGCACGTAGTTGTAGACCGTGGGCCCACACAGGTACATCGTCACCCGGTTCGGATCGAGCGGGGCGAACGGTTCGACGCGGCGCGTCAGGCTGTTGTGGAGCGAAATGGGCATCAGTCAGGAGGTCCGGACGGTGGAAGCAGGCGCCAGGCGGCGCAAGCCGGTCGCGCATCTTAACAAGCCGCCGGGCGCCGCGCAGAGCCATGGCCCGGGCGGCATGCCCCCCAAGCCAGGTGGGTGGGCGGCGGCGGGCAGGTGCCAAGCTTCACGCAAGGTTCTAAGCGTCGATTCAGAGTGAATTTGATGCAATGGGTGCTAGTGGTGCAAAGGTGCGCCCGAATGCCGAAAGCGGAGGCCGAAGTGACCCGATGGTTGTTCCCCGCGCTGGTGCTGTCCCTGGTGACCGCCGGCGTGTCTGCGCAGGATGCGAGGTACCAGCAGTACCAGAACGACGACAACACCCATTACGGGTGGGCCGACGTCCTGCGCGTCGATCCCGTATATGGCGTGGCCCGCACCGAGGTGCCGCGCCAGGAATGCTATGACCAGCAGGTGGTGCGCTCGGCGCCGCCGCAGGGCAGCGCGGCCGGGACCATCCTGGGCGCCGTGGTCGGTGGCGTGCTGGGCAGCACCGTCGGCAAGGGCGACGGCCGTACTGCGGCCACCGTGGCCGGCGCGGTGGCCGGCGGCGCGGTGGGCAACAGCGTGTCCCGGACGGGCGGCGGCGAATACGAGGGCACCGAGACCCATTGCCGGCAGGTCAGCGCGGTGAGCGAGCAGCGCCGGATCATGGGTTACGACGTGGAATACCGCTATCGCGGGGAGGTCTACGTGTCCCGCCTCAACTATGACCCGGGCGAGCGCCTGAGGGTGCGGGTGAGTGTTTCTCCCGCCGACTGAGATCATGAAAACGCCGCCTCCGGGCGGCGTTTTCTCATCGTCGCCCCACATCTTGTTGCATGGCAGCGAAAATCCCGTCATGATGGACGTTCTATCGCCCGGTACCCCCATGTCCGCAGCCGTCTATACCGCCACTGTCCTTACCAGCGCCCGCATGGCCGCTGGCATGACGTCGCGTGCTCGCCGACCGCTGGTCCGACATTCGGCCGGGTAGGCTGTCGCACGCGTTTCATGTGTATCGACGACAAAACCCGGCCTGCAGCCGGGTTTTTTTGTTTCCGGAATCCGAAGTTTCGACAAAGGCAACCACGATCATGACTCTCCGCCACTTCTTGACCACCCAGGATTACAGCCGCGCCGAGATCGATGCGCTGCTTGAGCAGGCTGCTGCCTTCAAGCGTTCGCCCCGCGGCCAGCAGCTGGCCGGCAAGTCGGTGGCGCTGATGTTCTTCAACCCGTCGATGCGCACGCGCACCAGCTTCGAGCTGGGTGCGTTCCACATGGGCGGCCACGCCATCGTGCTGGCGCCGGGCAAGGACGCATGGCCGATCGAGTTCGAGGTCGGCACCGTGATGGACGGCGACACCGAAGAGCACATCGCCGAAGTGGCGCGCGTTTTGTCGCGCTACGTGGACCTGATCGCCGTGCGCGCCTTCCCGAAGTTCCAGGACTGGTCGGTGGATCGCGAGGACAACGTGATCAAGGCGTTCGCCAAGTACGCCACGGTACCGGTGATCAACATGGAAACCATCACCCACCCGTGCCAGGAACTCGCGCACGCCATGGCGATGAAGGAACACCTGGGCAGCCTGCAGAACAAGAAGTACGTGCTGACCTGGACGTACCACCCCAAGCCGCTCAACACCGCCGTGGCCAACTCCGCGCTGCTGATCGCCACCAAGATGGGCATGGACGTGACCCTGCTGTGCCCGACGCCGGACTACGTGCTCGATGAGCGCTACATGGAGTTCGGCTACCAGAACGCGAAGGAAAACGGCGGCTCGCTGAAGGTCAGCCACAATATCGAGGAAGCCTACAGCGGCGCCGACGTGGTCTATGCGAAGAGCTGGGGCGCGCTGCCGTTCTTCGGCCGCTGGGAGCAGGAAAAGCCGATCCGCGATGCGCACAAGCATTTCATCGTCGACGAGCAGAAGATGGCGCTGACCAACAATGGCCTGTTCAGCCACTGCCTGCCGCTGCGTCGCAACGTGAAGGCCACCGATGCGGTGATGGACTCGCCTGCCTGCATCGCCATCGACGAAGCCGAGAACCGCCTGCACGTGCAGAAGGCGGTGATGGCATCCCTGATCGGCCAGCACTGAGCCATGTACCTGCCCACGCATTTCAAGGAAACGCGCAGCGAGATGTTGCACGCGCTGATGCGTGATTATCCGTTCGCCACCGTGATCGCGCAGGGCGAGGGCGGCGTATGCGCCAACCACCTGCCGCTGGAACTGGTGAGCGACACGCAGCTGCATGGCCATGTGGCACGCGGAAACGAACTGGCGAAGCTGGACGGCGCCGAGGTGCTGGTGATCTTCCGCGGCCCGGACGGCTATGTGAGTCCGAACTGGTACCCCAGCAAGCGGGAAACCCATCGCGAGGTGCCGACCTGGAACTACGCGGTGGTGCATGTCCATGGCCGCCTTCGCGTGACCAACGATGCCGTGTGGCTGCGTCGTCTGCTGGAGCGCCTGACCGATCGCCATGAGGCCGGGCAACCGGAGCCATGGCACGTTTCCGATGCGCCGGAAGATCACATCGAGAAGATGCTGAAGGCGATTACCGGCCTGGAGATCGACATCGAACGCATCGAAGGCAAGTTCAAGCTGAGCCAGAACCACCCGGCGGCCAATCGCGCCGGTGTCGTGGCGGGTCTGCAAGAGCGCGCCCGCCGTGCCGATGCGGAACTCGTGGATCTCATGTCGCAACAGGAAGAGGGCAGGTCGTGAGCAGATCGCATCAGCACAAGTACCAGGTCGAAACCATCTGGACCGGCAACCAGGGCAACGGCACCAGGACCTACCAGGGCTATGGCCGCGACCATGAGATTCGCATCGCTGGCAAGCCGGTGCTGGCGGGCTCGTCTGATCCGCTGTTTCGCGGCGACGCCGGCAAGCACAACCCGGAGGACATGCTGGTCACCGCGCTGTCCACCTGCCACATGCTGTCCTACCTGCACCAGGCGGTGCTGGCGGGCGTGGTGGTGACCGGGTACGTCGATCATGCCGAGGGCACCATGGAAACCGACGCCGATGGCGGCCGTTTCCTCGAAGTGGTGCTGCGCCCCGAAGTAACCATCACGGCCGGCAGTGACCCGGCCAAGGCGGAGGCTGCGCATGAGCCCGCGCACCACGCCTGCTTCATCGCCAATTCCGTGAACTTCCCCGTGCGCTGCGAACCGCGCATCATGGTCGAATCGGTTTGACCATATTTCCGTTTAGCCTTCCATCCAGGATCTGCAAGCCATGAGCAAAGACATCGTCCTCGCCTTCTCCGGCGGCCTCGACACCAGCTTCTGCGTGCCCTACCTCAAGGAGCGCGGCTGGGCCGTGCATACCGTGTTCGCCGACACCGGCGGCGTGGACGCCGAGGAGCGCGCCTATATCGAGCAGCGCGCCAAGGAACTGGGCGTGGCCAGCCACGTCACCGTGGACGGTGGTCCGGCGATCTGGGCGGGCTTCGTGAAGCCCTTCGTGCATGCCGGTGAGGCCTACCAGGGCCAGTACCCGCTGCTGGTGTCCGACCGCTACCTGATCGTGGACGCCGCGATCGCCCGCGCCAAGGAACTGGGCACCAAGGCCATCGCCCACGGTTGCACTGGCATGGGCAACGACCAGGTGCGCTTTGACCTGGCCGTTAAGGCGCTGGGCGACTACGAGATCGTGGCGCCGATCCGCGAGATCCAGAAGGAACACACCCAGACCCGCGCCTACGAGCAGGCCTACCTGGAAGAGCGCGGCTTCGATGTGCGCGCCAAGCAGAAGAGCTACACCATCAACGAGAACCTGCTGGGCGTGACGCTGTCCGGTGGCGAGATCGACCATTGGAAGACGCCGGGCGAAGGCGCCCGCGGCTGGTGCAAGCCGCGCGCCGAATGGCCGTCCGAGAAGCTGTCGGTGACGATCGGCTTCGAGAAGGGCGAGGCGGTATCGCTGAACGGCGAGAAGCTGCCGGGCGCCAAGCTGCTGGCCAAGCTCAACGAGCTGTTCGCGCCGTACGGCGTGGGCCGCGGCATGTACACCGGCGACACCACCATCGGCCTCAAGGGTCGCATCGTGTATGAAGCGCCGGGCCTGATCTCGCTGCTCGCCGCGCACCGCGCGCTGGAAGAGGCCGTGCTGACCAAGCAGCAGAACCGCTTCAAGCCGGAAGTAGCGCGCAAGTGGGTGGAGGTTGTGTACGAAGGTTTCTACCACGACCCGATCAAGACCGACCTCGAGGCGTTCCTTGCTTCCAGCCAGGTCTGCGTGAACGGTGAAGTGGTGCTGGAAACCAGCGGCGCCATGGTCACCGCGGTGGAAGTGCGCTCGCCGCACATCCTCAACGCCAAGGGCGCGACCTATGCGCAGTCGGCGGACTGGGGCGTGGCCGAGGCCGAGGGCTTCATCAAGCTGTTCGGCATGAGCAGCACGTTGTGGGCCGAGGTCAACCGCAGCTGATGCTCGTCATCCCGGCGGAGGCCGGGATCCAGTGACTTTCGCCGCAGGGTGCAAAGACGCTGGATTCCTGCTTTTGCAGGAATGACGCACAAGGAAAACCCGAGGCAATCACACCACCAGACGGATCGCATGAGCGCACTACTGGACGACACCCTTCGACATCTTCGCGCGCTGGTCAGCCATGACACGCGCAATCCGCCGCGCGAGATCGGCACGGGCGGCATTTTCGATTACCTGCGGGACAACCTGCCGGGTTTCGATGTCAGCGTGACCGATTACGGCGCGGGCGCCGTGACCCTGTACGCCGTGCGTGGCAATCCCAAGGTGCTCTTTAATGTGCACCTCGATACCGTGCCCGACTCGCCGCACTGGACGGCCAGCCCGCACGAACTGCGCGTGACCGAAGATCGCGCCATCGGCCTGGGCGCTTGCGACATCAAGGGCGCCGCCGCAGCGCTGGTGGCCGTGGCCAACGTCACCGATGGCGACATGGCGCTGCTGCTGTCCACCGACGAAGAGGCGAACGATCCGCGCTGCATCGCCGGCTTCCTCAAGGACAAGCCCGCCTACGATGCCGTGATCGTGGCCGAGCCCACCAAGGGCGAGGCGGTGCTGGCGCATCGCGGCATCCATTCGGTGCACATGCGCTTCAAGGGCAGCGCGGGACATGCCTCGGGCGAGCAGAAGCCGAGCGACAGCGCGGTCCACCAGGCCATTCGCTGGGGCGGCGCGGCACTCGATTACGTCGAGAAGCAGGCGCATGAACGCTTCGGTGGACTGACCGGCCTGCGCTTCAACATCGGCCGCGTGGATGGCGGCATCAAGGCCAACATGATCGCGCCCGCGGCGGAGGTCCGTTTCGGCTTCCGTCCGCTGCCGACCATGCATCCCGACCGGCTGCTGGAGACCTTCCGCACGCTGGTGGAACCGCAGCCCGTCGAGTTCGCCGAGCTGTTCCGCGGCGATTCGCTGCCGGCCGGCGATACCGCGACGGCGGAGGCACGCCGGCTTGCCGCGCGTGATCTTGCCGATGAGCTGGACATCCCGATCGGCAACGCCGTCGACTTCTGGACCGAGGCGGCGCTGTTCTCGGCCGCGGGCTACATCTGCTTCGTCTACGGCCCGGGCGACATCGCGCAGGCGCACACCGCCGACGAGTGGGTTTCGCTCGAACAACTGAAGCACTACGCAGAAACCATCTACCGCATCATCGACAAGAGCAAGTAAAACGTGGAAGCCCACTCGCACACCCGGAAAACCATCGTCCGCCTGCTATCGAGCATGGGCAGCGCGAAGGAGATCCAGCAGTACCTCAAGCGCTTTTCGCAACTGGACGCCAAGCGCTTCGCCGTGGTGAAAGTCGGTGGCGCGGTGCTGCGCGACGACCTCCCGGCGCTGACTTCGTCGCTGACCTTCCTGCAGCAGGTGGGCCTGACGCCGATCGTGCTGCATGGCGCCGGTCCGCAGCTGGACGAGGAGCTGGCCGCTGCCGGCATCGAGAAACAGACGGTCAACGGCCTGCGCGTCACCACGCCGAAGGCGCTGGCGATCGTGCGCAAGGTGTTCCAGGAGCAGAACCTGCGCCTGGTCGAAGCCCTGCAGGCAATGGATACGCGCGCCACCTCGGTGTTGTCGGGCGTGTTCACCGCCAACTACCTGGATCGCGACATCTACGGGTTGGTCGGCAAGGTCAGCAAGATCAACCTGGCGCCGATCGAGGCCAGCTTGCGCGTGGGATCGATCCCGGTGATCGCCAGCCTGGGCGAGACCGAGGAAGGGCAGATCCTCAACGTCAATGCCGATTTCTCGGCCAACGAACTGGTTCGCGTGCTGCAGCCGTACAAGATCGTGTTCCTGACCGGTACCGGCGGCCTGCTGGACGACCAGGGCAAGATCATCGACTCGATCAACCTCAGCACCGAGTTCGAACACCTCATGTCGCAGCCGTGGATCAATGGCGGCATGCGCGTGAAGATCGAGCAGATCGCGGATCTTCTGAACGACCTGCCGCTGACCTCGTCGGTGTCGATCACCAAGCCGGCGGAGCTGGCCAAGGAGCTGTTCACGCACAAGGGCTCGGGCACGCTGGTGCGTCGCGGCGAGAAGGTGCGGCGCTTCGAGTCGTGGGAAGGCATCGACCTGCAGCGCATGCGCACGCTGATCGAGTCGAGCTTTGGCCGGATGCTCGTGCCTGACTACTTCGAGCGCACCACGCCGTTCCGCATCTACGTGAGCGAGAACTATCGCACCGCGATGATCCTCACCCTGGAGAACGGCCTGCCGTACCTGGACAAGTTCGCGGTGCTGGACGACGCCCAGGGCGAAGGCCTGGGGCGTGCCGTGTGGCAGGTGATGCGCGAGGAGAACCCGCAGTTGTTCTGGCGCTCGCGCCACGGCAACAGCGTCAACCACTTCTACTATGCCGAATCGGATGGCTGCCTCAAGCAGCCGCGCTGGAAGGTGTTCTGGTACGGCATCGAAGACTTCGACACGATCGCAAGCTGCGTGGCGCACTGCGCCCAGCGCCAGCCGACCCTGGTGGACTGAATCATGAGCACGACCCAACATCGCATTGGCATCGTCGGCGCGCGCGGCCATACCGGCGCCGAACTGATCCGCCTGGTGGCGGCGCATCCGTCGCTGGAACTGGCCTTCGTTTCCTCGCGCGAGCTGGATGGGCAGCGCGTGGCCGACCAGGTGGAAGGCTTCCAGGGCGAGTTGCGCTACGCCAGCCTCGATCCCGAGGCCGTGGCGGCGCAGGGCGCCGACGTGGTGGTGCTGGCCCTGCCGAACGGCAAGGCGGCAGCGTACGTGGAGGCCATCGACAAGGCCCGGCCGGAGACGCTCATCGTCGACCTGTCCGCGGACTACCGCTTCAACGAGAAGTGGTACTACGGCCTGCCCGAGCTGACGCGCGGGCGTTGGCGCGGCGAGAAACGCATCAGCAACCCGGGTTGCTACGCGACCGCCGTGCAGCTGTCCATCGCGCCGCTGAAGGACCTGCTGGCGGCGCCGCCGGTGAGCTTCGGCGTGTCGGGCTATTCCGGTGCGGGCACCACGCCGTCGGACCGCAACGACCCGGAAAAGCTGCGCGACAACCTGATGCCGTATTCGCTTACCGGGCACATGCACGAGAAGGAAGCGAGCCGTCATTTGGGCGTGCCGGTGGAATTCATGCCGCACGTGGCGCCGCATTTCCGCGGCCTCACCGTCACCACCAACCTGTACCTGTCGCGCCCGGTGAAGCGCGAGGACATCGTCGGTCGCTTCCATGGCGCCTATGACGGCGAGAAGCTGGTGCACGTCGTCGACGAGGCGCCGTGGGTAAGCCATATCGCGCACAAGCATCATGTCGACATCGGCGGCTTCGCCGTGTCCAACGACGGCAAGCGCGTGGTGGTGGTGGCGACGCTGGACAACCTGCTCAAGGGCGCCGCGACGCAAGCCATGCAGAACATCAACCGCGCCATCGGCGTGGACGAGTACACCGCGATCCCGGTGGGCTGATCGTCCGGCCGGCCGCGGCGACGTGGCCGGCCGATCCGCCGGATCCCCTTCATTCGCAGGACACCCCCATGACCCAGCCTCTCTGGCAAAAATCCAACATCAAGATCGACGCCCGCATCATGCAGTTCCTCGCGGGTGACGACGTGCTGCTGGATCGCGAGTTCTTCCTGCACGACATCACCGCGAGCAAGGCGCACGTCGAAGGCCTCGCCAACATCGGCGTGGTCAGTGCGGACGAGGCCGCCGCGCTGAAGCGCGAACTCGACGTGCTGGCCGAAGACTTCCGTGCCGGCAGCTTCGTGCTGGATGAGCGCTATGAAGACGGCCATTCGGCCATCGAAGCGCGCCTGACCGAGCGCCTGGGCGATGCCGGGCGTCGCGTGCATACGGGACGCAGCCGCAACGACCAGATCCTCGTCGCTACGCGCCTGTGGCTGAAGGAGCAGCTGGCGTCGCTGGAGCGGCACTGCAAGGCCATCGCCCAGGTGTGCCTCGACCGTGCGGCGCAGCCGCCGATTCCGCTGCCGGGCTACACGCACCTGCAGCGCGCCGTGGTGTCGTCCACGGGCATGTGGTTTGCCGGCTTCGCCGAAGGATTCATCGACAACGCCCGGCGCGCCCGGCAGACCGCCGCGCTGATCGACGCCAACCCGTTGGGTACCGCCGCAGGTTATGGCGTCAACCTGAAGCTCGATCGCGAGCACACCACCCAGGCGCTGGGTTTCGCCCGCATGCAGGTGTCGCCGATCTATGCCCAGCTCTCGCGCGGCAAGTTCGAGATGGCCGTGCTGGAGGCGATCGCGGGCGCGCTGCTGGACGTGCGCCGCCTGGCATGGGATCTCTCGCTGTTCACCACGGCCGAGTTCGATTTCGTGAAGCTGCCGTCGGAGTACACCACCGGCAGCTCGATCATGCCCAACAAGCGCAACCCCGACGTGGTGGAGCTGCTGCGTGCCAGCTACGCCAGCGTGGCCGCGGCGCGTACCGAGATCGAGCAGCTGCTCTCGCTGCCCTCGGGCTACCAGCGCGACCTGCAGTTCTCCAAGGGCTCGCTGTTCCACGGTTGCCGCCACGGCCTGGCCGCGCTCGAGCTGGTCCCGGACCTGCTCGCCCGCCTGGCCTGGAACGAGCCGGCGATGCGTGCGGCGATCGAGCCGGCGATGTACGCCACCGACGTGGCGATCGAGCAGGCGGCAGCCGGCGTGCCCTTCCGCGACGCTTATCGCGCGGCGGCCGATGCCGTGGCGTCGGCGGGCGAGGGGCGCACGCCCGAGGGCAGCCTGGCGGCACGCGTCTCGCCCGGTTCGGGCAACGACCTGCGGCTGGCTGAATTGAGCGATCGACTGAGTCGTCTGGACGGCTAAACGAGGATTCGGCATGGGGACTGTCAGCACAGGGAATGCCGAGCACTACACATGGGGACAGGGGTGTGACGGCTGGCATCTGCTGGCCGGCAGCGACCTGAGCGTGATCGAGGAGCGCATGCCCGCGGGGGCGGCCGAGAACCGCCACCGGCATGCCCGCGCGCGGCAGTTCTTCTACGTGCTCGATGGCGAGCTCATGATCGAGCTGGAAGGTGCGACGCACCGGCTGCGGGCTGGCGAGGGACTGCATGTCGCTCCCGGCCTGGCCCACCAGGTCCGCAACGATGCACTGGCGGACGCCCGGATGCTGGTGGTCTCCTCGCCGCGCAGCCATGGCGACCGCATCGACGCGCCGGGGGAGCAGGCCGCATGAGCGCTGCACGCATGACCAGCCAGGCCCTGCCTTCGTGGCGGCGCGCGGTGCTGAAGGTGGGCAGCAACCTGCTGGCCGCCGATGGCGGCGGCCTCACGACGCGTTACGCGGAGGCGCTCGCTGACTTCATCAGCGCGAGCCGGGCATCGGGCAGGCAGGTCGTGCTGGTTTCTTCAGGCGCCGTGGCCGCCGGGCGTGCGCAACTGCGTGCGCATGCGCCCTCCGGGAGCGACCTGGCGGCAAGGCAGGCGCTGGCAGCGCTGGGCCAGGCACCGATGATTGCGCTGTGGCAGTCGCTCAGTCCGCGACCGGTGGCGCAGGTACTGCTCACCCATGACGACCTGCGCAACCGCCGCCGTTACCTCAATGCCCGCGCCACGCTGCGCGAACTCCTCGCGCTCGACGTGCTGCCCGTGGTCAACGAGAACGACACGGTGGCGGTGGACGAGCTGAAGCTGGGCGACAACGACAACCTGGCCGCCATCGTCGCCGCCCTGGTGGACGCCGACCTGCTGCTGATCGCCTCGGACATCGATGCGCTATACAGCGCCGATCCTCGACGTGATCCCCACGCCGAGCCGATCGCGCGGGTGGATGCGCTGACCCCCGACATCCTCGCCATGGCCGGCGGCAGCGGTAGCGCGGTCGGCACGGGCGGCATGCACACCAAGCTCGAGGCGGCGGCCAAGGCGGCTGGCGCGGGGATCCCGACGGCCTTGTTCAGTGGCCGCGACCCGGCAACCGTTGGCCTGCTCGGGCAGGACCTGTTGCGCGGGACGCTGTTCGCTTCCGGGCGCAGCCGCATGCAGGCGCGAAAATACTGGCTGCGGCACGCCCCGGCGGCGCCGGGACGCATCCATGTGGATGCCGGCGCCGTGCGCGCACTGGCTGGCGGCCGGGCCTCGTTGTTGCCTGGCGGCGTGCTCGAGGTCAGCGGCGAGTTCCACCGGGGCGACCTGGTCGAGATCGTCGATGACGCCGGCCGGCACGTGGCGCGCGGTCTCAGTCAGTACGGCACGGCCGAGGCTCGCCGGCTGGCGGGAAAGCACAGCCGGGAGATCGAATCCTTGCTGGGCTACAGCTACGGCGCGGAGATCGTCCATCGTGACGACCTGGCGGCCGTGGCCGGCATCGACACAGGAGAGAGCGACGCATGAGCGACATCCGTTCGCTGGCCCGGGCCTGCCGCGACGCAGCGCCCCTCGTGGCCATGCTGGGCACCGAGGCCAAACGTGCCCTGCTGCTCGACATGGCCGCGTCGCTGGAACAACGCGCTGCGTCCGTCCTGGAGGCGAACGCGTTGGACATGGCCGCCGCCGGAAAGGGCGTGCAGGGCGCCATGCTCGACCGCCTGCGCCTGGACGAGGCGCGCGTCGCGGGTATCGCGCAGGCGCTGCGCGAGGTGGCGGAACTTCCCGATCCGGTCGGCATCGTGACGCGCCAGGAAACCCGGCCGAACGGCATCGTCGTCGAACGCGTCCGCATTCCGCTGGGCGTCGTGGCGATGATCTACGAGGCGCGGCCCAACGTGACCGCCGATGCCGCCGCGCTGTGCCTGATGGCCGGCAACGCGGTGATGCTGCGGGGCGGATCGGAGGCCATCCATTCCAATCGCGCGATCGCCGCGGCGCTGCATGAAGCACTGGCATCGCACGGATTGCCCGAGGCCGTGGTCACCCTGGTGGAAGACCTGCGGCGCGAAGCCATGGTCGAGCTGCTGCAGCTCAGCGATCTCGTCGACCTGGCGATTCCGCGTGGTGGCGAGGGGCTGATCCGCTTCGTCACCGAGCACGCCCGCGTACCGGTCATCAAGCACTACAAGGGCGTGTGCCACCTGTACGTGGATCGCACGGCCGACCTCGCGCTGGCGCTCAACCTGCTGGTGGACGGGAAGACCTCCCGGCCCGGCGTGTGCAATGCATTGGAGACGTTGCTCGTCCACCGCGAGGTGGCCGACGCGTTCCTGCCGCCCGCCGCAGCCGCGCTGCGCGCCCGCGGCGTCGAACTGCGGGGGGACGACGCGACCCGCGCGCTCGTGGCATGGGCACTGCCGGCCAGCGACGAGGACTACGCGGCCGAGTTCCTGGACCTGATCCTGGCGGTCCGGGTGGTGGATGGCCTCGATGAGGCGATCACGCATATCCGGCGTCATGGCTCGGACCACACCGAAGTGATCGCCACCCGCGACGAGTCCGCAGCGCAGCGTTTCGTGCAGTCGCTGCGTTCGGCCGTGGTGATGGTCAACGCCTCCTCGCGCTTCTCGGATGGCGGGCAGGTCGGCCTGGGTGCCGAGATCGGCATTTCGACCACGCGTCTCCACGCTTATGGGCCGATGGGCGCAGAGTCGCTCACCATCGAGCGGTTCGTGGTGCGCGGCGACGGACAGGTGCGCCACCCGGAGAGTCGCGTCGGTTGACCCCTCGTCGGGAAACGGCCCCGCTGCGCGGGCGCAGCGAAAGCGCGTTACTTGACCGGATCTTCCAGGCTGCGGTGGTCGTAGCTCACCACGCGTGTCATCTGCCACTGCCCGTCCTTGTAGCGCCAGATGTGGAGGAACTTGCCCTGGCCCTGGCAGCCCTTGCTGCCGATCTCGCAGAAGCGGTGCGTGCCGGCCTCGATCGCGCCGAAGTCCTTGATCGGGTACACCTCGAGTGGGCCCACGAGTTCGCGACGCACCTTGTGGCAGATGTTCCTGCGCGTGGCGTCGACCACGGCGTCGCGCGAGGTCATCAGGCCGCCCTTGTCGTGATAGAACTCCACGTCGTTGGCGAAGTACTTGCCGAACGTCTCGAGGTCACAGCTGTTGTAGGCGTCGAAAACCCTGGTATCCAGCTCGTTCACGGTGCGCACCAGCGCATCACCAGTCGGCAGCGGGGCAGGCGTCTCCGCGTGGGCCGCGCCGAGGGCGAACAGGGCGGGCAGCAGGCAGGTCAGGCGGGCGTGCATTACGTTGCGCATGCTCAATCCTTGGCGGGGTGGTGCCGATCATCACGCAATCGGCGTGCCGGCACGAGGGGGTGCGCAAGGCCCCGGTTCGCCCTGAAGGTCTTCGCGGTGATGGGGGGCCGGGCGGCGCCCGCGGACGGCCCGTGGCCGTCCGGACGTCCGTTTTCCTCAGCCCGGGCTGGCCCAGGCGCGCACCGCTTCGGCGAAGGCCAGGCAGTCGGCAAAGCGGTTGTACAGCGGCGTGGGCGAGATGCGGATCACATCCGGTTCGCGCCAGTCGCCGACGATGCCGTGCTCCATCAGGTACTCGAACAACGAGCGACCGCGTTCGCGGCCACCCAGCACCCGGATGGAGAGCTGCGCACCGCGACGCTCAGGCTCGCGAGGGGTCACCACCTCCAGCACGTCGCTCAGCCGGTGATGCACCAGCCATTCTAGGTAGCCGGTGAGATGCAGCGACTTTTCACGCAGGCGGTGCATGCCGGCGCGACGGAAGATCTCCAGCGACACGCGCAGCGGCGCGAGCGCGAGGATCGGCGGATTGCTCAGCTGCCAGCCGTCCGCGCCGTAGGTCGGCACGAATTGCGGGCCCATCTGGAAGCGGGTGGTCTTGTCGTGGCCCCACCAGCCGGCAAAGCGGGGCAGGGTGCTGCGCGCGTGTCGCTCGTGCACGAAGGCGCCGCCTACGGCGCCGGGTCCGCTGTTGAGGTACTTGTAGCTGCACCAGATGGCGAAGTCGGCGCCACTGTCATGCAGCTGCAGCGGCAGGTTGCCCACGGCGTGCGCCAGGTCGAAACCCACCATGCAGCCGTGGCGGTTGGCGACACGCGTGATGGCGGCCAGGTCGAACGCCTGGCCCGTGCGGTACTGGATGCCGGGCAACATCACCAGCGCGATGCGCGAGCCGTGTTCGGCCAGCACGCGATCGATCGCCTCCATCGAGATGGTGCCGTTCGGCTGGTCGCCTTCCAGTTCGATCAGGGCGGTGGCGGGATCGAAGCCATGGAAGCGGACCTGTGATTCCATGGCGTAGCGATCGGTGGGAAACGAACCCGCCTCGATCAGGATCGCGTGGCGTTCCGGCGTCGGGCGGTAGAAGCTCACCATCATCAGGTGCAGGTTCACGCCCAGCGTGTTCATCGCCACCACTTCGTGCGGCTGTGCGCCGACCACGATGGCCAGGTCGTCGCGCACGAACTCGTGGTAGTCCATCCACGGCAAGCGACCCTTGAAATGGCCTTCCACGCCCAGTTCGCCCCAGTAGTCCAGTTCCGCGCTGAGGGCGGGACGCACGGCGCGGGGCTGGAGGCCCAGCGAATTGCCGCAGAAATAATGGCTGTCGCGACCGTCGTGCGGCGGGATCAGGAACTCGTCGCGGAAACCGCGCAGCGGATCGGCGGCGTCCTGGGCCTGGGCCCAGGCAAGGGTGGCTTCGTAGCCTGCGGACATGGCAACTCTCTTCCGTGCGCCGCGCCGGTTGGCGCGGCGAGAAGCGCGCAGCTTACTTCAGTCGTGCCGCGATGGCATCGCAGCCCTTGTCGAAAGCGACCTTCCACGGGGCGCCGGCCTGGCTCTGCGAGGGCCGCACGCAGCGCAGCTGGATGGCGTGGTTGTCCTTGAACCAGTAGCGCTCGCTGTAGCTGTAGGGGGTGCCGTTTTCCTGCGCCGTGTAGACGAAGTTGTCGGCGCCCTGGCCGGTGCCGGCCTGGTAACCGGTCAGCGACTTCGCCTTGCTCATGGCGCCGGTCACGTACTGCTGGAACGCGTTGACGTCGGACACCTGCTTCACCGTCACCGTCACGCGGGCAAGGCTGCTGGTGCCCGTGGACGACGGATCGGGCACCTGGAACACGCGCACTTCCGGATCACCCTGGGTTTCCATGATGCCCACCCACTGGTCGGGCGTGCTGAAGTTGACGCTGCCGCCCGCCATGCTGACGTCGGTGGCATGCGACGTGCCGGCCAGCACGAGCGCCGTGGCGAAAACGGTATTGCGGAGGAAACTCATGCCTGCTCCTGTGGGACGGCGTTGGGTGCGAATCGGTGTAGCGGCAGCCCCAGCCATTCCAGGGCCGTGCCGTGGAAGAGCTGCGCACGCGCAGCGTCGTCCAGGCCCAAGGCCTCGATGCCGCTGCCAGGATGCTGTTCCCCCAGCGGGAAAGGATAATCGGTCCCCAGCATCACGCGCTCGACGCCGGTCACATCCAGGAGATAGCGCAGGGCCTGCGGGTCGTGCACGCAGGAGTCGAAGTACAGCCGTTGCAGGTATTCGCGGGGATTGCGCGGGTTGTCGGTCGCCACCAGGTCCGGGCGCATGCGGTAGCCATGCTCGATGCGGCCGATGCTCCAGGGGAAGCTGCCGCCGCCGTGGGCCAGCATCACCCGCAGGCGGGGCAGGCGCTCCAGCACGCCGCCGAACACCAGGCAGCAGCCGGCGCGCGACTGTTCGGCCGGCATGCCCACCAGCCAGGGCAGCCAGTACTTGGGCATGCTGGCGGCACCCATCATGTCCCAGGGATGCACCATCACCGCGGCGCCCAGGTCGGCGGCGGCTTCGAAGAACGGGAACAGCTCGGGCGCGTCCAGGTTCCAGTCGTTGCAGTGCGAGCCGATCTGCACGCCCTGCAGGCCCAGCTCGTCGATGCAGCGCTCCAGCTCGCGGATGGCCAGCTCGGGCGACTGCAGGGGCACCGTGCCGATGCCCGCGTAGTGGCGGGGGTAGGCGTCGCACAGGGCGGCGGTGCTGTCGTTCAAGTGCCGGTGCAGTTCCAGCGCCTGGTAGCCCGGCGCCCAGTAGGAAAACAGCACGGGCACGGTGGATACCACCTGCACGTCCACGCCGAAGCGCGCGTAGTCGTCGATGCGCTGCTGCGCGTCGAAGGCCGAGTCCCATACCTCTCGGAAGAACTTTCCGTCCTTGTAGATGCGGTGGCGTCCATCGTTGTGGATCATTACCGGAAAGCGCTCGTCGCCGTACTTGGCCGCCAGGTTGGGCCAGTCGCGGGGCAGGATATGGGCGTGGGTATCGATCTTGAGCATGCGCCGAGTGTAGGCCTTCGGCATGACGGCGTCGTGCCGCGGTCGCACATCGCCGTGGGACACCCCCTGAACGTGCATCCGGCACCCGATGGCGGCATGATGGGGAGCGATCACGCCGGCCCGCCATCGGAGGCAGCATGAAGTTCCTGGTCATGATCTACAACGACGACACCCTGCTCGAGGCGCTGCCCCAGGGCGAGTTCGACACCATGATGAAGGGTTGTTTCGAGAAGGCCGACGCGCTGCGCGCCGAGGGCTGCCTGCTCGACTCCATGCAGCTCGAGTCGCCATCGCAGGGCAAGTCGCTGCGCATGCGCGACAACAAGATGAGCGTGATGGACGGGCCGTTTGCCGAGGCCAAGGAATACCTCGGCGGCTTCAACCTGATCGAGGCCGAGGACATGGCCGACGCCTTGCGCATCGCCAGTGCGTTTCCCTGGGCCCGCACGGGACGGATCGAAGTACGCCCGGTGCGTGACATGGATGCCGTGAGGCAGCGGGTCGGGGCCTGATGGATCCTCTCCCGCGCGGGGAGAGGATCGTGCGTGCGCTTACGGCGCGCGGCGGACCGCCACCACGGCGTTGAGGCCACCGAAGGCGAACGAATTGCTGATGGCGACGTCCACCTTGCGCTCGCGGGCTTCGTTCGGGACGTAGTCCAGGTCGCAGGCCGGATCGGGGCCGAGGTAGTTCAGCGTCGGCGGCACGATGCCGTCGTGGATGGCGCCGATCGCGGCCACCAGCTCCAGCGCGCCGCCCGCACCCAGCGCATGGCCGTGCATGGGCTTGGTCGAGGAGATCAGCAGTTCGCGCGCATGCGCGCCGAACACGCGGTGGATGGCGCGCGTCTCGGTACTGTCGTTCGCCACGGTGCCGGTGCCGTGCGCGTTGATGTAGCCCACCTCGTCGGGTGACAGGCCGGCATCGCGCAAGGCCATGTTCATCGCGGCCGCCGCGCCGATGTCGGACGGGGCGGCGATGTCGCCCGCATCGGAGCTCATGCCGGTGCCGACCAGTTCGCAGATGATTTCCGCACCGCGCTCGCGGGCGGACTCCAGGGTCTCGATCACATACATCGCCGCGCCTTCGCCCAGCACCAGGCCGCGACGGCCCTGGCTGAAGGGACGGCAGGTGTCGGGGGCCAGCACGCGCATGGCTTCCCAGGCGCGCAGGGTGCCCAGGGTGATGCAGGCTTCGGTACCACCCACCACGGCAGCGTCGATCATGCCGCTGCGGATCATCATGGCGGCCTGCGCGAACGCGTGGTTCGACGAGGCGCAGGCGCTGGCCACCACGAAGGAAGGACCCGTGATGCCGTGCACCATGCTGACCTGGCTGGCCGGCGCATTCATCATCATGCGCACGATGCCCAGCGGGTGGAAACGGCCCTGGTGTTCGCCGTACAGCCGCTCGTAGAGGTCGTCGCGCGTGGTTTCGCCACCGGCGCCCGTGCCGATCACCACCGCCGTGCGCGAAGCCGCCTCGCCTTCGAAGCGGATGCCCGACTGCTGGATGGCCTCGCGTGAGGCGATCAGCGCGTATTCGCTGAAGGGATCGAGCAGGGAGCGGCGCGCTTCATCGAAGAAGTTCGCCGCATCGTAGTCGACCACTTCCGCGGCGATGCCGCCGTTGCGCAACTGGCCCGGCTGGATGTGATGGATGGGACCGATGCCGGAACGGCCTTCGGTCATCGCCTTCCAGACGGAAGGCGCATCGTGGCCCAGGGCGCAGATCGCGCCCATGCCGGTGATGACGATACGACGCATGGTTGGGAGGCTCTTCGCTTAGCCTTCGGTGGCCTTCTGGGCGATCTGACGTTCGATCGCCTCGACAAGCTGGCCGACGGTGCCGTTGTCGAAGTCGGTATCTTCGTTCGGCAGGTTGATGTTGAAGTGTTCTTCCAGGTCGAACAGCACTTCGATGGCGTCCAGCGAGGCGATGCCAAGGTCCTTGAGGGTGGACTCGGGCTTGATCGTGGCGATGTCGATCTTGGCCTGCTTGGCAATGATGTCGAAGGTTTCCTGCTGAACTGTGCTCATGTGTGCTTTCCTGGTTTCCATGGCGCCGGGGTGGTTCGGCATCGCTCGGATGCCTCCTGTTGAAGCCTGACCAACCGCCACGGCAAAGTCCAGAACGCCGGTGCATACGGAACGGTACGCGGGCATCGTGCCGCGGCTGCCTTTCACGAACCTTTGCCGGGGGCCGGGCCTGCCGCGAGGGCGCGCGGGGCCTTATGCTATGCGGCCTGTATCCACTGGAAGTGCCGTGTGCGGTATCTGAACCAGCTTGAGCCGGATGCCCTGGTCGCCCGCTTCGCCGAGCATCCCCCGATGGGCTTCAGCGTCCTCGAGGCGGCCGGCACGCCGGCCTTCGTGGCGCCCTTCGACCTGCTCACCACGGCGGACGCCGAGGCGCGCGACAAGGTCATGCACGCACCCGGCTACGGCTGGTGGGGTGGCCTGTTGCGCTGGCGCACGGCTTTCGTGGGCACCACCGTGTCGGAGTACGCGCTGTTTCCCCGGCAGGCCGATCCGGCGGCCCTGGCGCGCTCGTTGCGCGATGAGCTCGGCCGCCGGCAGCGCCTGTTGATCATCAAGGACATCCCCCAGGCATCGCCCCTGTTCGATGCCGCCGCGGCCGACTGGTGCCGTCGGTTCGCCGATGCCTGCGCGGACAACGGCTTCGTGTTGCTGGAAGGGCAGGCCCTGGCCTATGTGCCGATCGATTTCGCGAGCGAAGACGACTACCTCGCGCGCCTTTCCTCCGGCCGCCGCAAGGACATCCGCCGCAAGCTGCGCAAGCGCGACGACGTGGCGGTGGACGCGGTGCGCTGCGGCGATGCGGCCTTTGCCGATGATGCCGTGGTCGATGCGTACTACGCGCTCTACGAGAACGTGTACGCGCAGAGCGAGATCCATTTCGACAAGCTCAGTCGCGCGTTCTTCGCGGCGGTGCTGCGCGATGCCGCCAACGGCGGCGTGGTGTTCGTCTACCGGCACGAAGGCGCGATGATCGGCTGGAACCTGTGCTTCGTGGTGGAAGGCAAGCTGATCGACAAGTACGTGGGCTTCGCCTATCCGCAGGCACGCGAACAGAACCTTTATTTCACGAGTTGGTTCCACAACCTGGCGTTTGCACGTGAGCAGGGCCTGACCCACTACGTGGCAGGCTGGACGGATCCTGAAATCAAGTCCTACTTGGGTGCAAAATTCACCCTGACCCGGCACGCGATCTACCTGCGCAATCCGCTGTTGCGCATGCTGGCGCGGAAGCTGGGCCGGTTCTTCGAAAGCGACAGCCAATGGGCAACGCATGAGCAGGCGTGAACCGCTGATCCTGGACTTCGACGGCTCGGTGGGCGAGATACCGGGCGCGACGACGATCGCCCTGTCGGACTGGCAGGAGGCGATCCGCTTCGGCTGCACGCTGCGTACTTTCAATCGGCTGCGCACCAAGCTCGATGAGCAGGCGCCGGCCAGCTACGGCACCGTGCTGATGGGGTCGGGCGACTACCACCACCTCACCTGGCCGCTGGTGGAACGCCAGCGCGCAAGGGGCCCGTTCCAGCTGGTGGTGTTCGACAACCATCCGGACAACATGCGATTTCCCTGGGGCATCCATTGCGGGTCGTGGGTACGCCGGGTGGCCATGCTGCCCTACGTCACGCACGTGCACGTGGTGGGCATCACCTCGGGCGACATCGGTGCGAAGCACGCGTGGGAGAACTACCTTCGCCCCCTGCAGGCCGGCAAGCTCAGTTACTGGTGCATGGACGTGAACGTCGACTGGGCCGCGAAACTGGGCCTGTCCGACGCATTCCGCCGCTTTGATGATCCGGACGAGCTCACGGAGGCGTTCACCCGCCAGTTGCGACAGGCGCCGCAGGCCACCTACCTGTCGATCGACAAGGACGCCTTCAGCATCGATACGGCGCGCACCAACTGGGACCAGGGGCGCCTGGAAGAGGAACACGCGCTGGCCATCATCGAGGCGCTGCGCGGACGCATCGTGGCCAGCGACATCAACGGCGAAGTCTCCGCGTACCAGTACCGCACGTGGTGGAAGCGGCTGCTCAGCGGCATGGACGGGCAGGAGCCGATTCCGCAGAGCGAGCTCGATGCCTGGCAGGCGCAGCAGCGGGCCTTCAACACCCGCCTGCTGGCCGCGATCGCGGAAAGCAGCGTGTAATCCGCTGGCCTGGTCCCGCGGCCGGCCCGGCAGCATGCCGTGTGAAGCGTGAAGGAGTGCCGGCTCGTTCCGGCGAACGCTTGGACGATGTGATCGTCATGACCGGGCCCATTCCCTCGAGTCGTCGTGTACTGCTCTTTCTCGCGTTTGTCTATGGCATCAGCTGGAGTGCGTGGGGGGCGCTGATCGTCCTGGCGCGCAACCAGGCGACGAGCTATGGCGAATGGCCGTTCATGACGTTGTACGTGCTGGGCGGCCTGGGACCCACGCTAGCGGCCTACGCCGCCGTCTGCCTGACCCGGGCGGAGGCACCCTTGCGCGAATTCAACCGGCGCGTGCTGCGCTGGCGCCTGCGGCCCGCGTGGTACGCCGCGGCGGTCGGCCTGCCGATAGCGCTGGCCTTCGTCGCCGTGGGCATCGCCGTGGCGCTGCGTCCCGCCGCATCGAGCGAGCTGGCCATCAAGCCTTGGTATGTGTTCCCGATGTTGTTCGCGATGACCATCATCGGTGGCGGGCTGGAGGAATTCGGCTGGCGCGGCGTGGCCCAGGACGCCTGGGGGCCTGCCCTGGGGCAGGCGCGGGCGGCGTTGCTGATCGGCCCCATCTGGGCGGTATGGCACCTGCCGCTGTTCTTTCTGCCCGGGGTCAGCCAGTACCACGGACACTTCGCCCTGTTCCTCGTGGGCGTGATGGGCAACGCCCTGCTGTTCGGCTGGTTGTACAGCCGGACGCGCAGCATCCTGCTGTGCGTCTTCATGCATGCCGCCAGCAACGCCATCGTCATGCTTGGCGTGGTGGTGCCCGCCGGGCACGGGATGTCCTTGATCAGCCCCTGCCTGGTGCTCGCGGTGGGCGGGTTGCTACTGCTGTCCCATGGCAGGCAGGGTTCGCCGGCCGTTCCCGGCGCGCGCTGAGCGCTTCAGCGGGATGGCGCGACCGCGCGCTCCAGCACCGAGCAGATCGACTCGAAGGTGTCGTCGTCCAGCCACGGGCTGTTGGTGATGGTCAGCGAGCGGGCCGCGAAGTCCCGCGCGTTCGGCAGCGGCGTGTCGGGCACGATGTCGCGCAGGTAGCCGTAGTCGGGCAGGGCATGGATGAACAGGCGACTGACGCCCAGGCCCGCCGTCCAGAGCGTCTGCAGCGCCTTGTCGCGCTGGGCCTGGTCGGGAAGCGTCAGCAGCAGGAACGGCCATACGCCGCGCTGGCCCGGGACATCGTCGAACACCGTGATGCCGGCGATGTGGCGCAGGCGTGACACCCGCGGCAGGGCCTGGGTCCGGGTGGCTTCCAGGAAGGCCGGCAATCGCCTCAGCGCCCGGGCGCCGACCGCCTGCCGCCAGTGGCTGACGGTGTGCAACGGGATATCCGGCCCGAAGTCGTCGCCGACGGCGGCCACCGGGTCGCCCTCGGCCAGCGCCTTGCGCAGCGGCCGGCCATAGGCCAGCGGCAGCAGGGAGGGGCGATAGGCCAGGGTGTAGCCGATCAGTTCCAGCGCGCGCTGCCAGTCCATCCGCGCGTCGGGCCGGATGGTGGCGTCGTGGCTGGCGGCAAACGCATCGCGCAGCACCACGTCGCGCGTCATCAGCAGGCCACCTTCGAACAGGGTGAGGCCCTTGCCCACGGCAAGGCTGAAGAAGCCGGCGTCGCCGAGCAGGCCCACGCTGCGACCTTCCTGCAGGGCGCCGAGGGCCTGCGCGGCATCCTCCAGCACATAGGCACCCACGCGGTGGGCGATGTCCAGCGCGCCGTTCACGTCGGCCACGCGGCCCGCGAGGTGGGTGGGGACGATGGCGAGCGTCTTCGCGTTGCCCAGCGTCGCGAGCTGCGCGATGTCCATGTCGAAATGGTTCACCGCGAGATCGCACAGGCGCGGCTTGAGGCCGGCGCGATGGATCGCCAGCGCCACCAGCGGGCAGGTCCACGCGGGCACGATCACTTCGTCGCGCTGGGGGCGCAGGCGATGCATCGCGCGCAACGCCACCACCATGGCCGCCGTGCCGGAGCACTCGAGCTGCAGCGGGGGCACGTCCAGCCAGCGGGATACCTTCCCGGCGAACGGCGCACGGCCCGGCCACAGGTCGTTGAGGCGGAGCGGCAGTCCAGCGGTGGGCGGCAGCTCGCGCATCATGTCAGTCGCCCGCGGTCACGCCCAGGGCACCCTTCGCTTCGGTGGGTGCATCGTGTTCCGGGTGCGCGCCGCTTTCGGCGAAGGCGAGGCAGATGATGCCGGCGACGATGGTCGCCGCACCGATCACGCGGGCCCAGGTCAGCGGTTCCTGGAACAGCCACATGGAGAACAGCATCACGCTGACCACTTCGAGATGGGTGACGGCAAAGGCCGGACCGATCGGCGCGTGCTTGAGCAGGGTCATCCAGGTGAAGAAGTTGCCGACGTAGCCGATCACCGCGACATAGATCCACGGATGGCCGAACACGCGCACGATCCAGGCCCAGTTGGCCTCGGGCGGGAACGCGTGGTTGCCGGCGTACTTGAAGCTCAGCTGCACAAGGGTGTCGAACAGCACCAGGATGGTGAAGCCGATGGCGTAGAAGCGGGTGCGACTCATGCGATCAACCTCCACCCGCCACGCCGACGATCGCCACGCCCGCGGTCACCAGCAGGATGCCGGTCACGCGCAGCGGGGTCAGCTTTTCTTTGAACAGGATGCGGCCCGCGATCATGATCACCACGATGTTGATCGAGCCAAGCAGCACGCCTTCGGAAAGATCGACCAGCGAGAGGAAGGCGATCCACACCAAGAATTCGACGACGTAGGACACCACGCCGATCCAGATCCATGGGCGCGATGCCATGTATTTCCAGCGCGCCACGCCATCACCCGCACGCGGATCGCCGGCGGCCGCCTTGAAGGCGAGCTGGCCGACGGTGTCGAGGGTGACGTTCAACAGCCACAGTGCAACGACCAGGGGAGTCATGCGACTTCCTTAGGCTGCAGCGCGTGCGGCGGGTTCGTAGGTGGCGGCGACCTGCTGGAAGAATGCTGCGGAACGATCGATCAGCACGCGACGTTCGCGGTCGATGGTGATCATGTGATAGCTGTCTTCGAGCCACAGCGTCTCGACCGGGCCGGACACCGAGCGCTCGACCAGGTAGGCGTTCTCGATGCTGGCGATGTCGTCTTCCGTGGCGTGCGCGATCAGGCAGGGCGCGTTCACCTTGGTCAGGTCGCGGCGCACCACGGCTGCCATCTTGTACATCTCGGCCAGCGACGGCCACGGGTTGCCCGGCAGGCCGGCGGCGGCACTGTCGCCGCCCAGCATCAGCGAGCTGATCTGCTGGCGCAGGCGCTCGTCGCGCAGGCCATAGGGCTCTTCCTCGTGCACCATCCAGTTGCGGCCGATGCCCAGGCTGTCGATCAGCGGCAGCAGGAAGGAGAACTTGCCGTACCACGGCGTGGCCCAGCCGTCGTACTTGAAGGTGGCGCCATACACGCCCACGCCCTTCACCCAGTCGGGATGATCGGCGGCGAGCTTGAGCGCGAGCACCGCGCCCATCGACAGGCCGGCCACGAACAGGTGGTCCACTTCCTTGCGGAATGCCTCGGCGGCCTTCACGACGCTGGCGTACCAGTCCTGCCAGTTGGTGGCCAGCAGGTCCTTCGCATCGCCGCAGTGGCCCGCCAGCTGCATGCCGTACACGCTGAAGCCGGCGCGGTTGAGGCCCTTGCCGACCAGGCGCATCTCGGCCGGCGTGCCGGTGAGACCGTGAATCAGCAGCACACCGCTGCGGCCGCCCTCGAAGCGGAACTCGACGTTCTGGATCACAGGGAAGCTCCGGTGCAGCAGGACGGGGACGTGAGGCTAAGCGACTGGCGCTTGGGGAAATTGCAGTAAACCATGGGATCAGTCTGGGGGGACTGCCTTTCCAAGATCTTTCGACCCGCGGAGGCCGCCAAATGGCGGGTTTTCCGCGTCTTGGCGGGCCTGCGCCGGATGCCTGCCGCAGCGTGCCTGGACGGCAGGGCGAGCAGGGCGCGGCGCGGGATCAGTGACCGTAATGCGAGCTGGTGCCGCCCACCGAGATGCTCATGCCGCCGGTGGGGTGCTGGCAGCTGCCGAAGGCCTGGCTGAGCGTGACGCCGCCGCCCGTATAGCTGCTGCTGACGTGCCGGCCCGACATCACGCCCATGCCGACCTCGCCATGCACCTGCGGCTGGTTGTAGGTGGCGTCGTCGCAGGTGACGGCCGGGGGCTGGCCCAGGGCGGCCTGCGAGTCGCCCAGCCGGCCGCTGGTATCCCCGTAATAGGTGCCCGGCGGGTCCTTGGCGTAGGCGCTGTTGCCACCGCTGGCCTGGGGCGCTGGAGCGGCGGCGGTCGTGCCGGAGGCGGCGCGGCCGGCGTCGGTGACGACGGGCGTGGCCGTGCTGGCAGGGGCGGCCGGCACGTTGGCGGGAATCTTGAGATTCAGCGGCGCGCCACTGCTTTGCGCCCATGCGGTCGCAGACAGCAGGCAGGCAGCGAGCAAGGCGGTGGTGCAGGCGGTCTTCATGGGAGAACTCCGGGGACGTATCACGTCTAACGCGCCACCGTCGCCGGTGTGCACACGTTTCCCTTCGATCTCACGCGCCATGACGAAGTTCCCCCTCGCACAAGGAAGGCCAACCGAAGCCTTGCCTGCAGGAGCGCACCCTGTGCGCGAAAAGCCAACAGGGCGGAATAGCCGTACGGCCTGTTCCCCATCGGTAGCAGCGCCTGCGCGACCGCGGCACATCAACGCGCCGCGGCCGCTCACGCTGAGCCGTTCGTTCAGCCCGTCGTTTCGATGCGCTCGACGCGACGCAGGCCCTGCGGCAGCAGACCACCGCGGGTGGCGCGGTTGCCACCGTATTCGACCAGGCTCGACCACTTCAGCGTGAGCTTGCGCTGGCCGGCGTAGAGCGTCACTTCGCCCTTGCCCTCGGTGACCACGGCGACGCCGACGACCTTGATGCCCGCACTGAGCTTGGCCTTGGGCACGTCGATCAGCTTGTTGCCCTTGCCCTTGTCCAGTTCCGGCAGCTCGGCCACCGAGAACATCAGCAGATGGCCTTCGGTGGTGACCACCACGATGCGGTCGCGCGCCGGATCGGCGCTGACCTGCGGCGCCAGCACCTTGGCCCCATCGCCCAGCGTGATGATCTGCTTGCCGGCCTTGTTGCGGCCGGTGAGCGCCTCGAAGCGGGTCACGAAGCCGTAGCCGTGGTCGGTGGCGAGGATCAGGCGGGTGTCGTTGTCGCCGGCCGCGAGCGCATCGAAGCTGGCGCCCGAGGGCGGGCTGAAGCGGCCGGTCAGTGGCTCGCCATTGCCACGCGCGGACGGCAGCGTGTGTGCTGGCGTGGAATAGCTGCGGCCCGTGGAGTCGATCACCGCGACCTGCTGCGTGGTGCGCGCCTTCACCGCGGCGAGCAGGCTGTCGCCTTCGCGGTAGTTGAGGCCGTCGGCATCGACGTCGTGGCCCTTGGCGGCGCGGATCCAGCCCTTGGTGCTCAGCACCACGGTCACCGGCTCGCTGGCCACCAGTGCGCTTTCGTCCAGCGCCTGCGCAGCTTCGCGCTGCACCAGCGGCGAGCGGCGGTCGTCGCCGAACTTGGTGGCGTCGGCGCGCAGTTCTTCCTTGATCAGGCCCTTGAGCTTGGCCGGCGACTTCAGCAGGACGTTGATGCGAGCGCGTTCCTCTTCCAACTGGTCGCGCTCGGCATTGATCTTCATTTCCTCGAGGCGGGCCAGCTGGCGCAGACGGGTCTCGAGGATGTAGTCGGTCTGCTCTTCGCTCAGCTTGAAGCGGGCCATCAGCACCGGCTTCGGCTCGTCCTCGGTGCGGACGATGCGGATCACCTCGTCGAGATTGAGGTAGGCGATGCGCAGGCCTTCCAACAGGTGCAGGCGGCGCTCGACCTTGGCCAGGCGGTGCTCCAGGCGGCGCGTCACCGTGGTGGTGCGGAACTGCAGCCACTCGCCGAGGATACGCTTGAGATCCTTCACCTGCGGACGGCCGTCCAGGCCGATCATGTTGAGGTTGATGCGGAAGCTCTTCTCCATGTCCGTGGTGGCGAACAGGTGCTGCATCACCTCGGCCGCGTCGATGCGGTTGGAGCGGGGCACCACCACCAGGCGGATCGGGTTCTCGTGGTCCGACTCGTCGCGCAGGTCCTCCACCATCGGCAGCTTCTTCGCGCGCATCTGCGCGGCGATCTGCTCGAGGATCTTGGACGGGCT